>CEUF01046459.1_pt1 | contig 18332 bp, 17 predicted proteins | sample 531461 | NCBI WGS metagenome assembly CEUF01 (sample SAMEA2623350, study PRJEB7988) | marine metagenome | biome: marine biome (ENVO:00000447); feature: surface water layer (ENVO:00002042); material: "saline water (ENVO:00002010), including plankton (ENVO:xxxxxxxx)" | depth 5 m | reverse complement strand
ATAAGACCAGAGTACGGAGCACCTGTATTGATGCCACCAAGCGATAGGTTAAGTGGTGCGTTAAGTATTGCAAGTACTGTTGCAAGTATTGCAGGCACAACAGTAACTGGAGGTACTAATCCTAAAACTATTCTAGATATTATAAGAGGAGTATAATGACAGACTCACTTTCAAGATATTATGATTCGATTGGAAGGGGCAAAGATGCTCCTTTCATCAATCCTAAACTGAACTATGCTGAAACAGAGCCTGACCTTACAGAGCCTGTTAATAAAGCAATAGATGAACAAATTAAAGACACCCAAGCTTTTTTTAAAGCTAGTATAGAAGACTTTAATGCGTCTCTAAAAGTTAAAGATAAAGCATTTAAAGATTTAGCCAGTCTTACAAAAGACGGCATTAAGATGGTCAAGAGGTATAACGAGTTTAAAGACGGTAGAAACTTATTAGATACCATTGTTCAGAAAGGTAACGATGACGAGTATATGACCAAGTTTAGTCTGGGTAATATAGATTTTCAAAAGAAAGCCGCTGAACTCGATAAAGATGTTAATGTTCTTATCGGAGAAGCTAAAGACTCAATCGAAAAAACTGGTAGTTATAGTTTTGAATCAGATGGTAAAACTATTACATTTAAGAAACAAGATTTAACAGAATTTGAACTTGCTTTAGAACAAGGTAAAGGTTTAACAGGTAATAATGCTGCTAAACAAGCACTCGTTATGTGGGAGCCTTTTGTTGAAATTGCTAAGGCTCATTTATTACATTCTGAAACTGGTTTACGTTTTGACCAACTAACAAGCCCAGAAGATAAACTGGAGTGGTATTATGAAATGGCCGCTCACTATATTGGTTATGTAAAAAAATCTAACGATAGAATTAGTGACGGACATCTTATAAAACATATTCTGCCAACCATTAAAGCAGATATGAAGAACGAATTTGGTTCTAATAATACAGTAAAGAATAATGCTACTGAAAAAACATTAAGCGATGCTGTTCTTCTTGGTGGTGGACAGGAACTCCTAGGGATGCTTAAGAATAGCGAAAACGGAGTCTTAGATTTTGATTCTATATTTGATACAAAATCAGGCATGATTAGAAATAAGATGGCCGGTTATAAAGCAGAGGGTTTTTCTGACTCCGACGCCTTAGAAAAGTCGTTAAAAGATTTTGAGGCGATTGTTGAGTTTGCTTATCGAAATTTAGGTTTAACACGTGCAGACTACTACCGCTTAGTAAATGAACACAAACTTTCTCATTCAGACGGTAGAACTAATCTTGCTTACTGGCAGATGGGTCCACAATGGGCAGCATCAGTAGAAAGAATGGATACAATGTTAAGTAAGATTGACGCAGATCGAGATAAGCTGACCATGGAAAATAAGTTTATAGGATTTAAAGACCGTTATAGAGATTTTGGTACTCCAATATCAAATGAAGAAGCAAATGAGTTTATCGGTACTGACATATATAGCGAAGTATTACAGTTTAAAAGAAATATTGAAGGAAATCTCACCAAAGGTGACAGAGACGATAGATACTCAATAGATACAATTCAAAATAATGTAGTTACTCATGTTAAAGATGAAGACTTAGGAGGAGCTAATCAGTTACAGACTAATAGACATATAGAATATATTAAGATTGTAGCTAATGAAGATTATTTTAGAATTAAAAACGAGCTTATAGCAGGTAATATTGACCCACAAACCGCTCGAGCTCAAGCACTAGAAAAAGTAAATAAGAATATTGAGGAGGGTGTATATGATGATGCTTTACCTAATCCAAAGTTAGACTTTGACCCCGGTCAAGTTTACCTAAAAAATGCTGAGATTCTTGATGGTGCAGATAGCGAAACACTTGAAGCGTGGTTAAACAACACAACCGCACACCCCGGCGAACTAAAGTACTTAGCAGAAGGTAACTATCAAATAGATTTTGGTGGAGACGGACCTGCATTATATAAAAATCTAGCAAGGTTTTTTCCAGATTTAGATTGGAGAGGTGTGATGATTAGAAGACTTGAAGCAATGAACCTTGCAAAACCCGGTCAATATGAAAAATTTAAAACTCCTCTAAAAGGTAGAGTAAGTGCTTACGACGCACGAAAATTAACTCATAAAACCACCGATGCAGGCGTCTATTTTGTATTAAATAATAGTGCAAAAAATCTACAAAACCTTGACGAGATACTTCTTAATAGAGAAATTAGTAGAAATATGGAAGCTAACGGTGGTGAAGATGCTATATTTTATGAAACGACAACTGAACGAGACGGCTACTATGAAAACATGAACTGGTCAGAGACTGATGTTATAGAAGTGTTGCAAGGGTTGGCCGGCGATACAAATAAAGAAGGCAAGCGTTATGGAATATATGGTATCAGAGGTGATAATTTATGGAAACTGCTATCATACATGAACGATAATAACATGTTGTTTGCAGGCAGAAAGTTTGATAAACAGTTTCAACAAGAAATAATGCTTCTTAATATAGCATTAGAATCACAGAAGAAACTAACTCTTAACGGAGATGTTAGTTATCTAGGCATGTTACCTATTACTAACGAGGAAGGTAAAAGCTACGAAGAGATATTTGGTAACATAACGGATTTAGATAAAGCAGGTGAAGGTAACTGGAATGAAGTACAGAAATTATTACAATTCATAGGTCGATACAAGATAGAACAAGAAATGTTCTCAAACAATAAAAAAGAGGAGACTGAATGAGCAGTTCTTATGACACCTCTGGCTCGTCTGAGCTAGACCAAATTAGGAATGACGTTGCCCGAGCTCAAGAACTTTCTGATGAAATAACTGAAGGAAGTGCTGTAGAAGCTCAAAGCGTCGAAAACTTTACTGCTGCCCAAGAAGACCCACGTAATGCAGATCAGTGGGGTATCAAAGGAATAGCAAAAGAATTACAATCTAGTTTGTCTGGTGGTTTACAAGACACTGCGTCATCAGTAACCACATTCGGAGAGCGTACAATAGATGCACTTTCGGGAGAAAGACAAAGAGAGATAGAAGAAACAGGGTCTTATACACCAGATTGGGACCCTTTTGTTAATAAAGAAGACCCTATTATTACTCGAACATGGTGGGGTCAATTACTTAGAGGAACTGTACACTTTGGTTCGTTAGCTGTTGGTACTGTATTAGCGGCTAAAGGACTTGCAGCTACTGGAATACCGATCTTAGCAGGTGGTGCTACAGCACTATTAGGAGCCGGTAACATAACAAGAGCTATGTCGATTGGTGCTATGGCTGACTTAATATCTAAAGAGTCAGACGGGCACAATGCTTTAGCCGCTATGAGAGATCGTTATGGTTGGATAGATACACCGTTAAGTACTAAAGAAACTGACCATCCTATTATGATGAAGCTGAAAAACATCGTAGAGGGTATGGGTATAGGATTAGCATTTGATGGTGTTGGTTATTTACTAGGTAAGGGTGGTAAGACTGTCAAACGGCAGATTATACGTCGTAATGCTAGTATAGAGAATCAAACAACTACAGCTGCGTTAGCACAGCTCCGACGTAATGAAACACAATTCAGAGCTGATAAAAACAAACCTTTTGCTGACAGGCATCAAGGTGCACATATATCAGAAGTTGATGCAGGCGATGCGAGAGAACAATTAAAACGTACACGTAAAGACTGGGGCTCAGAAGATGGGTCAACTGGTAGTGTTACAACAGCAGCAGAACGAGAACGAATTGCTAATTTTGGTGGTACAACTGATGAAATTGTAGAAACTACTTTACGTAGCTTAATGAGTACAGAAAAGTTTGCAAGAGAACTAGATGCTGTAAAAGGTAATAGAGCACTATTAGGTGAAATCTGGAGAGATTCAATAGAAGCTTTCCATCAAATAACAAATGGTAGAAGTCCTATGGACATGACACCTAATGAATATCTAAAAGATTTATTTGATAAAAAACCGGCTACTATACCACTAGGAGAAGAAGTCTACGAAACATGGGCAGGTGAAACTGTTGTTACAGCTGACTTAGTTGTAGGCTCACTATTAAAACAACTTAGAGATACTGGAATTGCAGGTAGAGAATTAAAAGATATTGTATCTCTGGACGATATAGATGGTCCGGCAAAGCAAATTGCTGATACTATGCTAACTGCTTTATTCCAAACAAAGAAATCTAGATTTGTAGCATCCGATTATTTTAGATCATTTGGTGCAGGCAAGACTAAAGCACAACTAAACGATGCTGTAAATAATGCTGTTAAGTCAGAGATGGAAGACGTAAAAGAGTCTATCATGTCTATGTTAAAAATAGCAAAAGATGACCCAGATGATAACTTATTAAATGCTTTGTTTGAAGCGTTTTCTATGATGAAGAATGTCAACAGTTTAGAAGACTTTGATAACTGGGCTAGAAAGATACTACGAGGTGGTAAGTTAGATGAAAGCTCACCTGATCGTACTGGTGCGTTAGTTAGAAGTTTACAAGAAATGGTTAGTCACAGTGTACTAAGCGGACCTAAAACTCCTATGCGAGCACTTCTTGGTACAGGTACTGCAACATTCTTAAGACCTTTACAAACTTTCTTAGGTGCTACATTACGCTATCCGTTTACCGGAGACTCAGCTACTGTTAAAGCTAGTCTCGCATCTATGAATGGTATGTTGGAAGCTATACCAGAAGCATTTGATTTATTCTTTACAAAGCTTAACGGTTACTGGAGTGGAGATTTATCTACTATCAGAACACGATACACAGAATTTACAAAAAGTGACTACAACTGGGAAGTTGTCCGTAAATGGGCAGAAGACAGTGGTAGAGCTGATGCAACAGATAGAGCTGTATTCGCTTTTACTAATATGGTACGTGGTATAAATAATAATAATCTTTTCTCATACTCTACGAAGATAATGGCAGCGACTGACGATGCCTTTACATTCTTATTAGGTAGAGCTAAAATGAGAGAAAAGGCTATGCGTCGAGTATTAGATATGCAAGGCAATGGTTATGAAATGCCAAAGATTGATGCTAACTTGATGCGAGTATATGAAGATGATTTTTATAGTCAGATATTTGATGCTAACGGAAACATAAAAGATGAAGCTGCAAACTTTGCACGTAAAGAAGTTACCTTAACACAAGACCTTACAGGTTTTGCAAAAGGTCTGAACGACGTGTTAACAGCTAATCCCTATGTTAGACCTTTCTTCTTATTTGCTAGAACTGGTGTAAACGGATTAGCACTAACAGGTAAGCACACCCCCGGATTTAACTTTTTAGTTAAAGAGTTTAATGATATAGCGTTTGCTACAAATAGAAACTTAGCTGAACTTAAAAAGTATGGTATTAATTCTATTGAAGAACTAGAAAATGCTAAAGCTCTTCAGACAGGTCGATTGGCTATGGGCTCTGCCGTAACCTTTATGGCTGTTAATGCTTGGATGTCTGGTAGACTTACAGGTAATGGTCCGTCTGATAGACAAAAACGTCAAGGTTGGATAGACGGTGGTTATATGCCAAGAACTATAGATGTAGGTGGTGTACGTGTAGGTTATGATTCTATTGAACCTTTTAACCTTATACTATCTACTATTGCTGACGTTGGTGATGCAAGTATGTTGATGGGTGAAGAGTGGACAGAAAGAGAACTACAAAAGATTTCATTAGTTATAGCTCAGGCTATATCTAGTAAGTCCTATCTAGCCGGTATTCAACAGCTTGTAGATTTAGCAGCCGGACGCCCCGGTCAAGTCGAACGTATTACAGCCGGTTTGATGAATAATACTGTACCATTAGCAGGTTTACGTAATGAAATAGGTAAATTAATATTACCACATATGCGTGAAATTAACTCTGGTATATTTCAATCTCTTCGTAACAGAAACTTAGCTACTGAGTACCTACCCGCTAGAGACTTGCCTATTAAGTATGATATGCTTAACGGTAAACCTATTAGAGATTATGATTTCATGACTAGAGCATTTAATATGTTTAGTCCTGTATCTTTAAACTTAGAAGAATCAGACGCTAGAAGATTTTTATTCAATAGTGGTTATGATTTAAGAATGTCAGTTTTCTACGCACCTGATGGTACTAATTTAACTGATAACCCTCAGATTAGGTCTATGTTCCAAAAGGAAATAGGTCTACAAAATCTAGAACAGAAACTAGATAAGTTAAGTAAAGACCCCAAGATTATAGCATCTATGCAGTTAATGTATGCTGATATAAAAGCGGGTAGACGTGGTGATTTTAATGCACGTGATTACTACCATAACAGGATTATAGATAGAATATTTAAAGAAGCTCGTGTCCTAGCTTGGAGAAGACTTACTGACTTCCCAGAAATTGAAGCTTTGATATTACAGCAAGCAAAGAGAAAAGAAGCTCAAATTCAAAAGCAATATGCTTCTGCCAACATACTCAACATATATAAATAATGGCTAACACATTTATCGAATATACAGCGGATGGTCAAAATAATAAAAATTTTACCTTCCCTTCAATAAAAACCACTGATATAGATGTTAAGTTAGATGGTCAATTACAAACAGCAGGCACACATTACAACATAACCTCTTACACTCCAAGTGGCGGAGGTACAGTTGTATTTACTACTGGTAACATTCCAGTAAGTCCTGTTATTATTCGTATTGCACGAAGCACTGACGTCGACCAAGCCCGTGTCACGTACACGCCGGGTTCTGCTGTTAAAGCAGCTGACTTAAACGCTAACCAACTGCAAACTATATATTCTCTACAAGAAGAAAAAGATGCAGTACAAAACCTTGGTGGTACACTTACTAACGTAACCATTAGTGGTAACTTAAACGTAGGTAGTAACCGGATGACAAACGTCGCTGCCGGTATATCTGCTACAGATGGTGTCAACAAACAACAAGTTGAAGACATCACGACAAACAACAATACAGTATTGCAAGGGCATGCTACAACTGCTACAACTCAGGCAACTGCCGCAGCAGCAAGTGCAACTACAGCTACTACACAGGCAACAGCCGCTGCAACGTCAGCTACAGCTGCCGCAGCCAGTGCAACGCAAGCTGCGAACGCCGGTACAAACATGGCGAACCAAGTTGCAGATGCCCAGAAGTATGCAGCTAATGCTTATAATACTACGTTTACTACATCTGCCGGTGTCACCGGACAGTTATCTGCCCTTCACTATGCTCAACTAGCTAACTCTTATGCAGGCTTTACAGTTTTCTATGGTTTTAATAGAACTACAGCCGGTGCATTAAAGTTAGACTATGCTACTGCTTCTGATACTGCTACATATAAAGTAGAAGATTATCAGTACAAAGGCGAAGCACAGTGGCACATAGGCGACTCCGCAGCCTTGCACTCAGCAACATCAGGTGGAACTCAAGGAACTCCCAGATATTCCCTAAATTCATCTGGACATTTAATATTGACAACTACAGCTTAAAAAATGGCACAAATAGATTTAGGCAAACTGAAGTTTACTTGGAAAGGTACATGGAGTACCGCTTCTGCCTACGAGGTTGATGATGTAGTATACCATAATGGGTCTAGTTATATTTGCATAGCTGACGCATCAAATACTACAAACTCACCAGAACAAAACTCAACGAACTGGACAGTCATGATGCGTGGTGTAAACTACGTAGGTACATGGTCTAGTTCAACAAATTATTATAGAGGAGATATAGTTCTTTATAATAGCGATGCGTACATAATGGATTCTGACAGCGTTAGTCCATTAACAGGTACAGCTTATACACCCGGAACATCAGCTTCCTCAAACCATTGGAAAGTTATTTCAACAGGTACATCCGGTTCATATACTACAGCAGGCGATATCGAGTACAGAGATAATGATGGTACAAACTCAAGATTACCAATAGGTGCTTTACAATCTAACTTAGTAGTAGAGAATAATCCTAAAGAATCTTTCCCTGCCGGTACAACAGTTATATACGAACAGGTACAGCTACCGGGAGCTACACCGGCTACAAATGGTAAGAGTGCTTACTTATTTAAAGACGATCATCCTACAGCTGCAAATGCTTCATATACAGTTACTGTAGCAGCAAGTAAGTTTGTAATAGGTGGTGTAAGTCAACAGGCACTTACATTAAAGACTGGAAGTACATATACATTTGACGTTAGTGATGCTTCTAACGCAGGGCATGTTTTAGCATTTAATGCAAGAACAGGTGCAAGTAATACTACATTTGATTTTGAAACAGGTGCTGTTGCAGATGGAGTTACAAGATCAGGTACACCGGGTCAATCCGGAGCAACTGTTACTTGGGTAGTACCTCACTTAGGTTTCTTAGTATACGAATACTATTGTACACAACACAGTGGTATGGGTGCAGGCATTACATGGACATCATCTACAAAGATTGCCGGAAGATTATTACATAGTGACGCACATCCTACTATTGACCTAACTAGAGGCTCACAGTATACATTTACATTCCCATCAGCTACAGGTATGACATATTCTGTCAAAGACCCTAATGCTAGTAACTATAGTACAGCCGGTACTAATGGACGTGTAACTGCGGGTGTAACACCTGACTCAGTATCTGGTGGTGGAAGTATTGCTATAATAGCAAGTAGCTCAACACCGGGTTCATTAAGAATACGTGACGAAGGTATGTCAGCTGACGAGATAAATGTTACCTTACATAACATGTTCTTTAAGCCAGTATGGTCTGGTGGTAATAAGTCACTGAATAATGAGCACAGACAGCCTTCTGATACACATTATAATAATATAACATATAATACATTCGCTAACCACGACATTAATAACTATACAGAAAGTCTATTACCTCAGCTTGATTACCTTAAAAAGTCTGGTAGAGGATTTAGATATGGAACTTGTAAACTTGGTTATAGACAGAATGGTGTAATCTCAGATAGACATTATACTTTCTGGGGTAATATGTACCACAACAGCTCTAACGGTTACTACTATGGAGGTGCGATTGGTACAGGATGTACTTCTTATAATGGTGCTGATGACAAGCCTTGGAACTCTAACTGGAGATGTCCTAAGTTCTGGGTAGAAGCTCTTGCAGGCAACAGTGATTATGCACATTTCTTAACTGATACAGAAGGAAACGATCTCGGCTACCTTGATGTAGATGGTAATGTCGTAGTTGACAAGCCAAGACTTAAGCAAGTACATAGAGGTAATAAAACAGCTTATTACTTATATGAAAATGGTATTGTAACCTTTGCAGGCTATGGTGGCTATGGTGGAGAAGGATTTGGTAAAACTCTTACTCAGTATTCTGAAGTAGCAGTAACTTTCCACGACGAGAACTCTACACTTTTATCAGGTACAAACTATCCTAAGATTAAGCAGTTTGACTTTAGTAATGCTCATTTAGGAGACAATGGTCACGAATCATACTTCTCTATGTATGCACTCGATACTGATGGTAACATGTATTCTATGGGATATAATGGTTATGGTCAGTTAGGTCATAACAGCACATCTAATAACTATTACTTTAGAAGAATACCTAGTTCTAACTTTAATAACGAAAAAGTAATTTATATTTGTACAAGTGGTTATTACTACACTACAACTTACTGTATTACTGAAACAGGTAAGATGTATGCTTGGGGTAGAAATAACAGAGGGCAGTGTTTACTTGGTAACACTACACAGTATACTACACCACAAGAAGTTACAGCTGTAGCCGGTTCTGACTTACTTAATAAGAAAGTTATTCACATCGAAGCCATGAATGATGGTAACGATATCGGTAAAGTATTTGTATTAACTGACGAAGGTAAGATATACTTTGGTGGTTATTTACAAGATTATGGTATCTACACAGGTTACTATGATTCAACAAACACTACTAACCAAACACTACCTAGATTATTAACTAATAGTAGTACTTTATGGAATAGTGATAATCAGAAAGTAGTTTACTTTGTTACAAACAATACTCGTTATAGTACTATCTATATAATTACTGACGGTGGTACAACAGGTTTACCACAAAAAGTATATGCTACTGGTGGTAATTCAAGAGGTCAGCAAGGTACAGGTACACACTATAGTAACCCAACAGGTTCTTCTAGCATGGGTACAGGTAACTGGTTTGGAGCTGAGATTATGTTCCGTGACAGAGGTCAGGATTGGAACAACCAGAGTAATAACAACATGGTTAACGAAGTTTACGGTAACTGGGAATCATTCCAGACAGGTGGAACTAACTATGGTAAAATGAAGATAGGTAAGATTGTTAAGATTTTCCCTGCTAGTCATAGTAGTGAGACATACAACAGATGTGTTTTACTTGACGAGTTCGGTAAATTATACTGGACAGGTCATTGGGACTATGATTTAGAACCAAACCTAGAAAGAAATAATGCTAGAGACTTTAACTACGGACTTATTACAGCTGCTAAAGGTTATTCATCTGGTGGTACAGCCGGTGCAAACCCAGAAAACGACACAGGTCGTAACGCTTTCTTTATGCAAGTTAACAGCTTACCCGGTAAGTGTATTGACTTTAGCCATACTGGTGGTACATACAGTGAAAATGGTTGGGATGTACTAACTGATAGTGGTACTCTATATGTTGGTGGTTATGATGGTTGGTCACAAGCCGGATTTAACCAAGGAAGTCAGCATGGTTTCTGGAGATATCAATGGATACTAGGAGGACAGGATTAATGTTTACAATAGATAAGATATATAAATATGCCGAAACAGGTAAAACTGAAGATTGGGGAGTCGGTCTATCCGACCCCGGCGGCAGTAAAAAGTGGGAAAGAATCGGACCTGACGTTGTTATTGCAGAGAAAGATTTTGACCCAAGTAAAATAGTTAATGATACATGTACGTTAACTGAAATAACAGACGCAGATGAACTAGCTGCTGTTAAAGAAAGATGGAACATATCGTAATACCGTTTGCAGAAATACCAGATTTTGAAACGATAGAAACGATAGAGATACCGTTGCCAAGTGCAGACGTACCTTTTTATAAACCTATGGTTGTACCTCCGAGTGATCTTAAAGAACCGGAGGATACACAACCTGTAGAAACAGAGGAACCGCCTGCACCTACACTAACTTTACCACCCTTACCACCTATACCTATACCACCGGCTGAAGTATTAGTTACTACAACTGTGGCAGCTGTTACAGCAGTAGCGGCTACAACTGTTGCACAGCCAGTTATAGAACAAATTAAGAAACGATTACAGAAGTTCCTACAAGGTAAGATAAATAAATGGAAACAAAACCGCCAGAAAAAAAGGGACTCTTCACTAAGCTCAAAGAAAACGTAGACGATCATGATGAACAGATGGCTATACTAGGTGCAGCAGTGCGTCTAGGCGTAGTTATCTGGTCAGGATTTATTATCACGTTAAATTATGTTGAGCTGCCTATGGTAAAGAAATCCAATGCTTCGGCAGATATCACTTTCGTCGCTTCGATTTTTACGGGTGCACTAGCCACATTCGGCTTGTCTACTGGTAATGGTAAGAAGACGGACAAGAAGGAACCCACAACACCAAAGAAATGAAAACATGGATTCTTCTCTTAGCATTGTTGTCACCCGCAATAGCAAGAGCCAACACTGTAACGCCTCAGTTTACCACAGGGTCAATGCAGTCGACAACAACAACATCACAAACAATAACAGAAGAAATAGTACACGATGTACTAGGAGCAGAAGTCACAACTTACAGCGGTACAAACATAACCGTTGGAGGAACTGGTGGGATTGGTGCAGACACAGCTACCTACACCCCAGTAACTGGCGAAACCAGTTGGGATTTCTCAATAACAACAAGAGAAGCAGGGACAATAGAAACAATAACAATAGACAGAACAATAGAAACAGAGTCTACTACAAACTCTTATTCTATCTTCTCACAGTAAGTACACCTGTATTTGCTGAAGATACTAATGTTAGCAACCCTGTAGCAGCAGCAACCGGTAACGTAACCAACCAAGCTGTACAGTTCCAGAACAATGGAGCACAAAGTAGACAATACTACGGGGGTAATATAAGCTGTAATGGTAGTACTATGACATTTCAGCCTTTTTATATGGGCAATCATAGTAAACCATTCGATGAATTTATGCACCCTTCTGGTTACACAATAGCTGAGAACTGGGGATTCCAGATTAACTTTATGGTTCCTCTAGATAAGTCAGGCTATAAACAATGTAAAGAAATGGCAGAGATGAAATACAACACTATGAAGTTAGAGTATGAGATTACACGAGCTTCTAAGTGTGCAGATTTGCAACGCAAGGGTTTTACATATAGACCCGGAACTGAGATGGCAAAAGTCTGTCAGGATATAGTACCTATATCATCTTTACAACCACCTAAGAAAAAGAATTTTTGGCAAAAATGAGTACATTATCAGATCAAATAGCAGCAAAAGCTGCAAAAAAGCCTAAGAAAAAGGCTGCAAAGCGAGACGAGAACGGACGCTATGTTAAAACAACTACACCCGGAGAAGAGTAATGTTAGCACTATTAAAACCAATCGTATTAGCTTTCTTGAAAAGCGAAAAATTTAAAGTATTTGTTGTAGACCTACTAGAAAAGTTAGTCGAGCAAACAGATAACGAGCTTGATGACAGAGCTCTACAAATTGTTAAAAAAGGACTTGACATAGAATAATGGAAGAACTAAAGAAACTACCCAGAAAAGCAACAGAAGAAAGTTTTAACGAGCTACACTACCTTGTTACAGAAGACTTCTTGCGTAGAATAAAAAGTGGAGAAGCTACAACACAAGATTTAAAAGCAGCTTGCGACTGGTTAAAAACCAATGATATAACAGGCGTTGCCTTCGAGGGTAGTCCTTTAGACAAGCTTCACAAAATCATTCCTACCGTAGACCCTTCACTCGTTAAGAGGAAAGTATATGGCAAAAACTTCTGAATACTACAAGAAGAATCCTAAAGCTAGGAAGAAACGCCTTAAGCAACAGGCTAAATACAACAAAACTAAAAAAGGTTTATCAATTAGAGTCAATGCAAACAAACTTAATAGAAAACTTGGAACATATGGCAACCGTGACGGAATGGATGCCGCCCATTATAAGGGTAGTAAAACCAAAGGCAGAAAACAAAAGCCATCTATTAACCGACGCAGCAGACTTAAAATTAGAAAATGACCCCATTACTACCAAACCCTGATTACTATTTACACAATTTAATAACGATGACAAGTTCAGAATCGAAAAGGCTCTGGAGAAGAGCTATCAAAGAGCACTTTAATTGTCAATGCGTTTATTGCGGAGAATTTTATGAATTACACAAACTCACCATTGACCACGTACGTCCAAAATGCAAGGGCGGAAGAGATGAGACGACAAATGTTGTCCCGTCTTGTAGGCGATGCAATCAGGAAAAAGGTAGTAAAAACTGGAGGGACTGGATGAGGTCGACATTCGGCATTACTGATCGAGAACACACAATTTTATCACACATTAACTAATGAGCGAAAACAAGAAAAAAGAATGGCTTGTGAGCGGAAGTAAGAACAAAAAGTCTAGAGGATACTCTAAAACTTATAAAAGCACAGAAAAACTAGAAAAAGAGCTAGCTAAATATAATAGAAGAATAGATCAGCTTAAAACAATACAAATAGCAAGGCAGGCTGAGTTAGACTTAATAAGAAATGACCCTAACGCTTGGTTTGCAAGTAAAGCTTGGGGAAAAAATGTCAACAAACAAAAAGAGATAGATAAAAGAAAAGAAGAATTAGCTGCTAAAGTTACTCGATTAGACATCTTACTTATGAAAGCTGAGGGTGGTAAAATTACTCAGGGTATGTTTGATTACACAAGAGGTAGGTTGAAAAAACCGGGTGAAAAAAGTTTACTAGAAAAGTTTGAATTAGTAAAGCCGAACGGAGAAGCTTACGTAGTTGGAGACGATTATATACCTACAGATAAAGATAGATTTACCTTAATTGAAAACATTGAAGACATACTAGAAGATAGAGAATTTGCAGAAGAAATACGTAATGCAGATGATACACCTAGTAAAAACTTTCCACAGCTTACAATTAAAGACCCTAACAATAAGTATAAAACGATAAAAATAGACAAGCAAGACTATCTTGAGGGTACTGACTTTAGAAACGAACAACAAGTTATAGATAATCGTCTTATAGAAGAACTAAAAATAAACCAGAATCAAATACTAAATAACAGTTCTAAGAGTGACTTGACTAAGTCTTTAACTATAGAAAGCGTACAAAATTTTGATAAATTTGGATACAAGTAATGGAAAACGAAGCTAAAAAAGAACAACTGATTAAGCGATTCCAAGGAATGGGTATAGAAATAGGTGGTGGTGTTGCTACAGATGTAGCTACCACTCCTTTATTAGGTATGGGACCACTAGGTTGGTTAGGATATGGAGTTATCAACTTTGGTCAGGGTGCTTATACTAATTATCTAGTACAAAAACATTTATACGGTGAAGACGAGCTTAACTGGGGTGAAATTTTAGCTTCTGGTGCAGCCGGTGCTATACCGTTTATGAATATAGGAGCTAGCAAAGGAGTTGCTAAAGTTGTAGGTAAAACTGGTACAGTACAACGTGGACTTGTAGGAGGAGCTCTTACAGGTATAGGTACAGAACAAGTACGTGTAGGAGTTGATGAACAACGATTTCTTAATCCTTTAGAAGTTGCAACAGCCGGAACTCTCGGTGGTGTAGTCGGAGGAGGTGGCACAGCCATTTCAAACAAAGTAGGTGCTAAGATAGCTAAAAATAGAAATCAACGTGCGTTTGAAAAAGGTAACATAGAAGGATTGTCTAGCATGATGGGTGACGTAGAAATGCAGTTACCAGAATTAAATCAGCCTAAAGTTATTGATGCTCAGAAACAAATGCTTATAGGTAAAATTTTAGGGTCAGGTGATGCTAATGATATACCTATGGTTGGTACGCCAGAATTTAGACAACGATATGTTGAGCCTACTGTTATTGAATCTGCTCAGATGTTCCAGACTATGTTAAATAACCACATGGTTCAAGGTGGTATGAGTGCAACAACTGGTAGACGTTTTGACTGGTTACCGTTTGCTAGACTACATTTAGGTAATAGACGTCAGATAGCAACTAAAATACAGACTGTTGGTCATTATAAAATACCGGCAGCTTGGAATAAAATTAGAGAAGTAGAGATGACAAAGTGGAACCTTATATATGGTGACGCTATGGCAAACTTTAAAATGTTAAATAGTGATGGACAGTTAGTACCAAGACCAATACCAGAAAGAAGAATCAACTTAGATCATACATTTACACTTGTCCAATCCTTGGGTATGTATAATAATACTAAACCCGGCGGAAATATGTATAACCGTATTCAAAGAAAAGTTTTAGAAAGAGGTTATGTTGCAGGGGACGCTTCTGGAAACTTAGACTTACTTGAACCTTACACACATGCTCAAAAAACAGCATTTTTTAATAAAATAGCCGGACCGGCAGGTGAGATATGGTGGAATGGTAAACATCGAAACACTGGCTATACTCGCTACGAATGGATGCAAGGTAAAGCTAGTCGTAAAGTGAATGGTAAGACTAAAATGGTTGATATTTGGGATTCTAAAATTCGCCGTCAAAAGCATGTAGATGGAACTGGTGCAGCAGCTGACGGTCATATGGAAGTCGTAGAAGATTGGTTAGACATGATAGATGAAGGCGATAAGATTGTAAAATCAGGAATGAACTTCTTTACAGCAAACGAGACAGACTTAGACCCGTTTGAAGTAGGTGAGTTATTAGCTGAAGTCGATATTAATAACTGGTCTGTACCTAAATTAAAGCAATTAATAGCTGATGCTGAAGCTAAAGGTTTAGGTATACCACTAGCTAAGAAGTCTGAACAGTCAATAAACAAACTTGCTAAACAAATTAACCCGTTTATTTATAAACAATTATCAGGTTCAAAATTGGATAAGGAAAAACTATTTTTATTACTTTTTAGTGAGTCAACAGGCAAGAAACTACAAAAACAAATGGCTGCACTTGAAGCAAACTATGGAGATGGTACTGAGCTTTATAGACAGATAAATTATGCTTTTGAAGCAGTAAAACCTGCACTTACACCAGATCAAGAAAAATTATACCGCTTTCAACTTGCTAAAATTAAGTCAATTATATTTAATGACCCTACAATGGGAAGATTTAATATAGGTACAGGTAGATATGATACTTATGGTATGGGAGCAGGCGGAGTAATGGATGATATTTAATGGATTCTTTACAATTATTACAACAGGATTTCAAGCTTTTTCTACAGGCATTGTGGGGAGAGCTTGATCTACCTTCACCAACCAGAGCCCAATATGCAATCGCAGACTACTTACAAAACGGACCCAAGAGACTCCAGATTCAAGCCTTTCGAGGTGTTGGTAAATCTTGGATTACTGGTGCTTTTGTGTTATGGACACTCTTTAATGACCCGGAACGGAAAATAATGATTATCTCCGCTTCTAAGGAGAGAGCGGATAACATGTCGATCTTCTTACAAAAACTTATCATTGAGACACCATGGCTAAACTTTCTAAGACCGAAATCGGACGATTCTCGTTGGAGTCGCATCAGTTTCGACGTAAACTGCTCACCACACCAAGCACCAAGCGTAAAATCGGTAGGAATCACTGGGCAGCTCACAGGAAGCCGAGCCGATCTCATGATTTTAGACGACGTAGAGGTTCCGGGCAACAGTATGACGGAGCTTATGCGTGAAAAACTTTTACAACTTTGTACAGAAGCGGAAAGTATCCTTACCCCGAAAAGCGATAGCCGTATTATGTATCTCGGGACTCCTCAGACTACTTTTACTATTTATCGTAAGTTGGCAGAGCGTTCGTATCGTCCCTTGGTTTGGCCGGCAAGATACCCAAGAGGTAAAAGTATTACCCAATACGAAGGACTTTTAGCACCTGATTTACAAGAAGATATAGATAATGGAGCAGAAGAATGGGCTCCTACAGATAGCAGATTTACAAATGACGATTTGATAGAACGAGAAGCTTCTATGGGTCGTAGCAACTACATGTTGCAATTTCAACTCGACACAAGCTTATCAGATGCCGAAAAATTCCCACTTAAGATGGCTGATCTTATCGTTACTAGCGTTAATCCTACTACTGCACCCCAGAACATCGTATGGTGCTCAGACCCCAACAATGTCATCAAAGATGCACCAACAGTTGGATTACCGGGGGACTATTTCTATACACCTATGCAAATGCAAGGAGATTGGAGTGAATATAACGAAACCATTTGTAGCGTGGACCCATCCGGAAGGGGTACAGACGAAACAGCGGCTTGTTATTTATCCCAGAAAAACGGACTCATCTATTTGCATGAAGTGCGAGCGTACAGAGACGGGTATAGTGATAATACCTTGCTCGACATCCTTAGAGGATGTAAAAAGTTCGGTGTTACGTCGCTTGTTATCGAAACAAACTTTGGAGACGGTATAGTCAGTGAATTATTTAAAAAACATCTTATTCAGACAAAACAAAACATACATATTGAAGAGGTACGAGCAAATGTTAGGAAAGAGGATAGGATTATTGACGCTCTTGAACCTGTGCTCAATCAGCATCGCCTTATCGTTGATCGTGGCGTTATCGACTGGGACTATAGGTCGAACCAAGACAGTCCGCCTGAAGAGCGGCTCCTCTATATGCTATTTTACCAAATGAGTCGTATGTGTAGGCAGAAAGGTGCAGTCAAACATGACGATAGACTCGATTGTCTAGCACAAGGCGTAAAGTATTTTACAGATGCCCTACATATAAGTGCTCAGGAAGAGATAAAAAGAAGAAAACAGCTCGAGTTTGCGAGTATACTTGAAGATTTCTTAGACAACCCCAAAAGCAGTGCTAATCACCTAGTTATGGGGATGTCTCTAGAACAGCGTCAGGAGGCTCGTGGGCGTGAAACAGGCAATGAGCTACCTAATTGGAGGTAAAGTCGATCACGCACTTATACAGGGGAAGAGAAGGGTGGACTCGACCCCTATGGAGGAGACTAACATCTCCTCCTATCATAACACCGGTTATCCTATGAGTGGATAACTCTTAATACACTTACACAAACTCCAAAACATGAGAATATTCGCAGCTATAGAGCGTATATTACTGAATAGATGGAGAAAAACAAAGATAGCACTTAAGATTAACAAGTGGCCTCTGTTAAGTCTTCAAGAACAGCGATTACAGCTCAAAAAACAATACCTAGAATCCCTATTCCGTAAAAAATGACATAATTTTGTCTGGTCATATATACGACGGAGGTAGGTCGCATTTCCCCCATTG
>CEUF01123308.1_pt1 | contig 18617 bp, 18 predicted proteins | sample 531461 | NCBI WGS metagenome assembly CEUF01 (sample SAMEA2623350, study PRJEB7988) | marine metagenome | biome: marine biome (ENVO:00000447); feature: surface water layer (ENVO:00002042); material: "saline water (ENVO:00002010), including plankton (ENVO:xxxxxxxx)" | depth 5 m | reverse complement strand
GAGGCTTGGAATCTCACAAATCTTTCATAATGACCAAGGTCTAAATCTGTTTCAGTTCCATCATTTGTTACAAAGACCTCTCCATGTTGAAAAGGACTCATAGTTCCAGGGTCAACGTTTATATAAGGATCAACTTTTATAAGAGATATTGATAAGCCCCTTGCTTCAAGAAGAGCTCCAATTGATGCTGCTGCGATACCTTTACCGAGTGATGAAACCACTCCTCCAGTGATAAAAATGTACTTAGTTTTGGCCATCATTAAACTTAGTCATGATGGGATATTAGAATAACAGATTAATCCAATGTTTTATATACTTTTTTAACCCTAGATTTCACACTGGTCATTAAATAATAAGAGATAAGATTATTTGAACTTGCTATATTTGTAATAGGTAGTTTTGGTGAAAAAAATTCACACCAATCGCCAACATTGCACTTTTCTATGTTGCTTACATCAATAGTTGTTAAATCCATACTAACTTTTCCAAAAACTTTCGCAATTTCACCGTTTATCATTACTGACGTTCCATCTTTTATATTTACTGGCAATCCATCTGCATATCCTAAATATACTGATGCAATTTTCATATCTTCTTTTGCAACTGCTCGTCCATCATAACCAACTTTTTCACCTTTTGTGATATTTCTTAAATTCACAATTGGAGATCTTAATGTCATAGCAGTTTTTAGTTCGCTATTTCCAATATACCCACCATATATACCAATACCGCACCTAACCCAGTCATATATCCTATTCGGATAGTTCATAATACACCCAGTATTGGCAATGCTCCTCTCAACTGAACTACTTAATTTTGAAGAGATGTCATCAAAAGCTTTAAATTGATTTTCATTAGAGAGATTTGTTGCATCGTTAGATGATGCTAAATGACTCATTAAAGTAAACTGTTTATCGATCAAATGCTCTTCATAAACTTGCAAGAATTCATCTATTTCAAAACCAAGCCTATTCATTCCTGTATTAAGCTTGAACCATAATCTTTCAAAATAATTATTCTCTTTAATAAGTTTAAATTGATCAAAATTATGAACAACTAGATCAAATTTATTCTCTATAGAAATATCAAGATCCTTTTTTGAATATACTCCTTGCATTAGTAGTATTTTTTTATTTGAAAGCTCTCTTATTTTTAGAGCTTCATCGATCCTTACAACTCCAAAGCCATCCGAGATATCCTCAATATCTTTTACTATCTTTTTAAGATGATGGCCATATGCATCCGATTTAATGACAGCCATAAATTTAGATGAGTCATTGAGTTTGCTTTTTAAGAATGAGATATTATCTCTAAATACTCTAGGATCTATTATTAATTCGGAATTTATTGAGGTCATTAAGAAGATTCATGCCATTTCTCACTGGCATAATTTTCAAATCTAGTGAATTCTTTTAAGAAAGTAAGCTTAACAGTTCCGATCGGCCCATTTCTTTGTTTACCTATTATTACTTCAGCTCTTCCCTTAACATCTGCTTTTTCAGGCTCATAAACTTCTTCTCTGTATATAAATAAAATTACGTCAGCATCTTGTTCGATTGCACCTGAGTCTCTTAAATCTGACATTATTGGTCTTTTGCTTGGTCTTTGATCAACCGCTCTATTTAACTGAGAAATTGCAATAACAGGAACGTTAAGTTCTTTTGCTAGAGATTTTAGTGATCTAGATATTTCAGATATTTGATTTACTCTATTTTCTGTTGAAAGTGGAAGTTGCATAAGTTGCAGATAATCTACAACGATTAATGAAAGTCCATTTGCTTCACTTCTTGCAAGCCTTCTTGCTTTCGCTCTAAGCTCCATTGGAGACAAAATTGAACTATCATCGATCCACAAAGGTAATTGTTTTAATTTTTGACTTTGTTTGAAAAGTTCTTTCATTTCGCTGTCCTTAAGTGTTCCTGCTCTAACATGTTGTTGATTGATCTTGGCCATACTTGCTAATAATCTAGTCGTCAAAGATTCAGCGGGCATTTCAAGACTAAAAATTAACACAGAGCCATTATTGCTCTGATCACAGAGGACATTTTCAGCAATATTCATTGCAAAAGATGTTTTACCCATGCTAGGTCTTCCGGCAACAACTAATAAATCACCGTCCTGCAAACCTTGTAAATCTCTATCTAAATCTTTGTAACCAGTTGAAGACCCTATTAAACCATTTGGATTATTAGATAATTCATGAAGCTTATCTAATGAATCAGGCACTAACCTTTTCATTGATTTTAAAGAATCATTATTTTGAGATGCTTCTTCATTCAATGCAAAAATCATACTTTCTGCTTTATCCAATAATGATGCGCCATTTTGACCTTGAGGATTAGATATTAGTTCACTTATATCAGTGTTTGCTTTAATAAGCTTTCTAGTGATTGATCTTTGTCTTATTATTTCAGCATATGATTCTACATTAGCTGCAGAGGGCGTTGAGGTTGCTAATTCTTTTAAATAACTTTTCCCACCAACTTCGTTAAGTGAATTTTTATTATCTAACTTTTCAGATACCGTCAGCAGATCAAGAGGTTTATTTTCCTCCACAAGCTCCGACATGGTTTGGAATATAATTTGATGATTTTTTCCCTCAAAATCATTTTCTTTTATTACCTGTATAACAGTATCAAATCTGTGAGTTTCGAGCATTAAACCACCTAGAACAGCTTTTTCTGCTTCTCTAACTTGTTCGTTTTGATTAATAGTTATATCAGACATTGGAATATGATTTTTACATCATATCTCAAAATATACAACTACTCAGGAGATACTTTTACTAAAACTTGAATTGAAACTTCAGGATGGATGCTTATTATTATGTCGTGATCTCCAGTCTCCTTTATTGGTCCATCTGGTAGCTGTACTTCGCTCTTGTCAATTTGAATATTTTTTGCAGTAAATGCTTCAGAAATCTCTCTTGTACCAACAGATCCATATAAAGCACCTTCTTCGGTAACAGGAACCAATATTTCACATTCAGAACCTTCAATATCTTTAGCTCTTGATTGTGCTTGAGTGAGAATATCTGCCGACATTGCTGCTAACTCATCTTTCTTTGCTTCAACTTCAGCAATATTTTTTTCACTTGCAAATGCAGCTTTTTTTTGTGGGATTAAAAAATTTCTTGCATAGCCACTATTAACATCAACAATGTCACCAATTTCACCTAGTCGCTGTATTTTATCTAATAATATAATTTTCATAATTACTTATGCATATCAGTATATGGAATCAAAGCCAAAAACCTGGCAATCTTGATATGTCTAGTTAATTTTCTTTGATTAGATGCAGAAATGCCTGTTACCCTAGCTGGGATAATTTTTCCTGTCTCTGTTATAAACTGTTTAAGAAGATTTACATTCTTATAATCAAATCTTTTTGGCAATTCATATTTACTCATCTATACTTTCCTCTTCTTTTGATTCAGTTACGTTATCCTCCTTAGGCTCTTGCTCAGATACTAAGTCTTCCTCATTTTTTTTAACTAATCCTTTAGATTTAGTCTTATCATCCTCTAGCGCTTTAACTTCTTCATTGGATTCAGATTTTTTATTTCTTGATTCAATTAATAATTGTGAATCTTCTCCATCATGTTCTTTAACTGAAATAAAAAGATGCCTTATTATTGATTCGTCATATTTAATTTTGTTCTCTATATCAATTAAATTTAGTGCATTACCCTCAATATTAAAAAATAGATAATGACCTTTGTTATGGTTATTAATAGAATATGAAAGTTGTCTTCTACCTATATCTTCAATTTTCTTTACTACAAAAGTATTTGCTTTTAGAAGTTTTTCAAAATCTTTGATGAAATTTTCAACCTTAGAAGAAAGGTTAGGGTTTAAAATTATTATAGCTTCGTATTTTTTCATTACTTCCTTATGGTTATAGATTTTTACATATGCAAAAACCAAGGATTGTGAATTCTAAATGAAATAATTTTTAATATCAATACTCGCTTTTGACTATTCTTAGCAACTTAGAAAAAAAGCTTTGATTTTGCTCAGCAAGTATTTCATGATTAATCTGCTTATGTCCATGTTCTATAAGTCCTATTGAGGTTGAATATATTGGATTTTGAAGGATTGTTTCCATTCCTTTGAATTTTGATGGAATTCCCATTCTTACTGATGTTTGGAAAACTGATTCAGCTAATTCAACAACTCCCTCCATCTTTGACGTACCACCAGTAAATACAATTCCTGCAGAAATTTTATCCTCAAAACCGTTTCTTGAAATTTCAGCTTTAATTAAATCAAATAATTCTGAATATCTTGGCTGGATTATGTCTGCTAATGAGCTCCTTGATAACTCTCTTGGAGGTCTTCCACCAACTCCAAGAACCTCTACGGTTTCGTCATCTCTTGTAAATTCAGCAACTGCACATCCGTGTTTTTGTTTAATTTCTTCTGCTTGAGGGGTAGGAGTTCTTAATGCTTGAGCTATATCACTTGTTACTTGATCTCCAGCAATTGGTATTACTCCTGTAAAGACAATTGAACCTGTATTAAAAATTGCTATATCTGTAGTTCCTCCACCAATATCAACCAGACAAACTCCTAAATCTTTTTCGTCTTCAGACAATATTGAATGAGAGCTTGCAAGCTGCTCTAAAACAAAACCATCAACACTTAATCCACAATTTTTTATGCATTTTTCAATGTTCTTAATTGCACTGCTTGCGCACGTTACAAGATGAACTTTAGCCTCAAGCCTTACTCCAGACATTCCTAGAGGGTCCAAACTTACCTCTTGATCATCAATTACAAATGACTGTGGTAAGACATGAAGAACTCTTTGGTCAGATGGTATTGAAACTGCTTGAGCTGATTCGATAACTCTATCAATATCAAATGCAGATACCTCATTATCTTTTATGCCAACAGCACCCTGAGAGTTGAGACTTTTTATATGATTTCCAGCTATTCCAACATATACAGATTTTATTTTTTCCTCAATCATGGATTGTGCTTGTTCCACGGCCTTACTAATTGCATCAGTTGTTGCATCAATATTTACAACAACTCCTTTTTTTAAACCACTCGATGGGTATGCGCCTAATGCAATAATTTCAAGTTTAGCTTCGCTATTATATTTACCTACAATGCACACAACCTTTGATGTACCAATATCCAAACCAACAATCAAATTAGAATTTTTGCTATTGTTTCCCATAGTTTATTGCAACTCCGTCTTTATATCTCATATCTATGATACTAGGTATTTTTCCAATCTCGAACAAATAATTTGAAGTATCTTTAAAATTTTGAAGTTTTTTCTTAGTCAAGTCTTTTCCAAATCTTATTAAAGTTTTATCAGTAGCCACTTCCCAACCACTCACATAACTATAAACAATTTCATTTATATCGAAATTGATTTTTGAAACAGATTCAATGGTTTTGATAATATCAATAATATTTCTTTCATCATTTACAGGACCAGTAACCTTAATTAAATCTCTATTTGAGTTGTCAAATTTAAATTTATATAAATGAATATCATAAAAAAATTCGTTATTTAGAACAAAAACTGGATCTCTGTTAACAATACTTAAATAGACTTCTTTTTTAAAAGGTTTAAAGACCAGTGAATAATTTTTAATCCAATCTTGTTCTTTTAGAATATTTTCTATTTGCCTCTTTGAATTTGAGTTTTTTAACTCTTTAATAAAAATTCCTTGTGATTTAAATTGAAAGTCTGATTCAAAAGTTATATTTATAAGATATTCAGATATCAAACTCGATGAAAAAAAAATCAAGAGCGATGATAAAAATAAATTAAATTGATGCATCGATAATTCTCTTTACAACTTCGTTATATGAAAGACCCAAAAAGCTTCCAGACTTTGGTACACAACTATGATTAGTCATTCCAGGTACAGTATTAATTTCAATTACATAAAATTCTCCAGTTTTATTACATTGCATTAAATCAACCCTTCCCCATGCCTTACAACCTAATATATTGAAAGCATCGATTGAAATTTTTTTAATTCTGCCTAATTCAATATCACTCAATTTGGCTTCAGCAAGAACCGTATCATTAGAAATGTACTTTGCATCGTAATCGTAGAATTCATTCTTTGAAATAATTTGAATTGGTGGAAAGCACTCACCGTTAATTATAGTTACAGTAAACTCTTTTCCGTCAATAAACTCCTCAAAAATGAATCCTCTGTTTCGGTTAGTACACTTTTGGTAAGCTTCTTTTAGTGAATTAAAATCACTGATTTTAAAGATATCAACACTTGATCCGTCCTCTTGGGGCTTTAAAAATATGTATTCAAATCCAGGATCAGCTCCAGTTTGGTCAACTACGTAGTTTTCTCGTCTAAAAGCATCAAAAGATGACAACCATAAAAAATCTTTGCGCAATGAATCAGGGAATTTACTAAATGCAATCATCTTGGGGGTATTGACGGCAGCATGTTCTAAAATTTCTTTTGTATATTTTTTATTCCATGTTAATTTACAAGCTTGAGATTTTGAACCAGAGTAAGAAATACCTAAGTTATCTAAATCTTTTTGTAGATCGCCATTCTCACCCTCAAAACCATGGAGAGCAATAAACACAAAATCATAAATCTTTAAATCTTTTATATTCGAAATATTCTTATAATCTATTAAATCAGACTCATAACCTAATTCAATTAATGCTTTATGAACTCCATCTCCGCTAAGCAATGATATTTCCCTTTCAGATGAAGTTCCTCCATATATAACTGCAATTTTGTTTATACTTCCCATTGGTTTTTTATTGTCTGACAAACATTAGACACACTTCCAGCACCTTGAGTTACTAATATATCAAAAGTATCCTTTTTCTCCTTTATCAAATCTATTATTTGTTCATGATTTTTTAGATGAGTTACATCCTTATGTCCGTTTTGTTTTAAGGTTTCTACAATTTTTTTTGAGTTTATACCTTTTATAGGCTTCTCACTTGCTGGATATATATCAAGCATTATCAATGAATCAGTTTTTTGAAGTACTTTTATAAAGTCATCAAAAAGCTGCACGGTCCTTGAAAATCTATGAGGTTGAAATATCATGCATACTTTTTTATTTTTATACTCCTCTTTGTATGCTTTAATATTCGATTCAATTTCCAAAGGGTGATGCCCATAGTCATCAATCAATATAATCGATTTTGAGTTAATTTTTATATCGTGCTTTTCATATCTTCTTCCAACTCCAGTAAATTCTAAAATACCATCCTTGATTGATTTAATTGAAATACCCTCTTCTAAAGCAACAGCGATTGCAGCCGCAGCATTAAAAACATTATGTTTTCCAGGAAGATTAATTTTAAATTTGTGTATCTTTTTTGTTTTTTTATCAAAGATTTGAAAATCTTGCTGACCATTTTTTGAATTGATTCTAACAATCTTATAGTCACAATCTTTTGATTCTCCAAAAGTAACTTGTGATCTAGATATTCTTTTTGAAATTTTTTTTATGTTTTTATCATCGCCATTAATAACCATATATCCATAAAAAGGTACATTTTCTGAAAATAGCACAAATGAATCCAAAAGATTTTCAAAAATATTATTAAAATGTACAAGGTGGTCATCATCTATGTTTGTTAAAACAGCCACATCTGGTTGAAGATGCACAAACGAGCCATCGCTCTCATCTGCCTCAGCAACAATATATTTTCCTTCACCTAAATCTGAATTCTCATCAGTGCTTAAAACTTTTCCCCCGACAACATAAGTTGGACTTAAATTTGCAACACTAAATATTTTTGCAATTATGCTTGTGGTGGTTGTTTTCCCATGACTTCCAGCTACGGCAATACTGTCATATCCTATCATTAAGCTTCCGAGCATTTCAGCTCTGGGAATTGAAGTTATAGACTCTTTTTTTGCCTGAACTAATTCAGGATTTTTTGGGCTAACAGCAGAGGAAACAACCAATAAATTTGCACCTTTTATATTATCTTTCTTATGTCCAATAAAAACTTTAGCACCATCCTTTCGTAATTTTTTTAATTCACTTGAATCAACAATATCAGAACCTGAAATCACATATCCTTTTTTTAATAGAACTCTAGCTATGCCAATCATTCCAGCACCTCCAATGCCGACAAAATGAATTTTTTTTACTTTCTTAAAAAGTTTCATTTTTGCCTAGATAATTCTCTAACTGCTCAATTATTTTGTTAGATGATCCTATATGCGAATTGTTTTTCCGATAAGTCCATTTAAGATATATTTTATTTTCAATAATGTCTTTTATTTTTTCTCTTAATTTGTCTATATGATCTTTTTGTTCATGCATAAAACCCATCCCTTCTTTTTCAATGCTTTTTGCATTCTCAACCTGATGATTGTCAACTGAGTTTGGTAGAGGAATAATTACAAGACCTCTTCTAAGTGAGGTGACTTCAGACAAGCTTAAAGCACCTCCTCTTGATATGACAAAATCAGACCATAGTATTTGCTCAACAGGATTTTGATAGAATTCAGATATTTCTGCATCAATATCTTCTTTTAAATATATATCACTCACTTCATGTAAATTATTTTTTCCGCATTGATGCTTTATTTTAATTTTATTTGAAAAATCATTAAAAATTTTTGGTACATACTTATTAATGTACTCTGAACCTTGACTGCCGCCTGTAATATAAATTCTTATCTCATTCCTGGCTTGTAGCCCTTTTGGACTCAATAAATCATCCTCGTATTTAGGATGATCAATTTCTTCGCGATGATTAATAAATGACTCTCTTATGGGATTTCCAGTAAAAATCGATTTACCTCTCCAATAGCCACTGGGGATGCGGCCAGCATCATACATGTGATTAAATGGAAATGCATGAAAGTTGATTTTAGATATTTTTGATAGCAGTTTATTTGCAGAACCGATTACAACATTTTGCTCATGTGTAAAAATCGGTTTTCTTGTTATCCAACATGCAATTCCAACAGGAACGGTTATAAAGCCTCCAAATCCTATCATTGCATCTATTTTTTCTTTATTAATAATTTGAATTGCTTTAAAAATATTAAAAAAAGTTTGGAATAAAACTTGAAATTTTTTGATTAAATTGGATCCACGAAAGCCTTCCATTTGTAATTCATAAAGTTTTGCTAGATTATCATATGCATTTTTTTCAATTTCTGAGCCAGTACCAATAAAAACAATATCATGATTATTTTTTATTAGCTCTTTACCAATTACAGATGCTGGAAATACATGACCTCCAGTTTTAGCTGCAACAATCAAGAATTTCATTTAAAGTGCTTTATTTTCATTATTTATTCTTAGAACAATTCCCATTAAAGATAACATTATAATGATACTTGTTCCTCCATAGCTTATAAAAGGTAACGTAAGCCCCTTGGTTGGCAATAGACCTATGTTTACAGCAATGTTAAAAATTGTCTGAATTGAAATTAAGAGAAATACACCAAAAACTACATAACCTTGAAATAATCTACTTTTATTGAAAGAATCAAAAGATACCTTCAATAAACCTAAAAATAAAACTACATATAAGAAAATTAAAAACAAACCTCCAATTATGCCAAGCTCTTCGACTAAAATTGCAAAAATAAAATCAGTATGAGCCTCAGGAAGAAAAAAACTTTTTTGGAAACTATTACCCAATCCGAGACCAGTCCATCCTCCTTGTCCAATACTTATTAAAGAATTTGATAACTGCCACCCAGCGCTTTGTACGACATCTGCTGCAAAAGGATCCGTAAAGGCCAAAACTCTGGCCAGTCTCATGGGTGATGAGGTTATTCCTATATATCCAAGTAAAATTATAAGTAAAAGCAATAAACATATTTGCAAGAATGAAATTCCAGCATAAAAGAGAATTCCAACTACTAAAAGACAAATAATGGCAGTAGAACCTAAGTCAGGTTGTCCCATAATTAGAAGAGATATAACAAATAATAAAAATAGTGGTTTTAAAAAACTTCTAAGAGAGTCAATCTCTGACATTCTTCTTACTGAATAGCCTGATACATATAAAATTAAACTAAATTTACAAATCTCTGAAGGCTGAATGTTAATAGGTCCAATTCTTATCCATCTTATACTTCCATTCACACTTGTCCCAACTTCAGGAATAAACAAAGCAATAAGTAAAAAAATACTTAATAACATGAAGATCCAGTCTGCTCTTAGTAAAAATTCTGAGGGTAATAAAAGAAATATTATCAATGATATTATTCCAATAGAAATAAAATAAGCCTGCCTTTGAGCAAAATGAAAAGGATTTGAATTCATATCATCAGCGATATAAATACTTGAAGAAGTTACCATAATTAATCCCAAGACAACTAATAGCACTAACGGAAAAATTATAAAAATTTCATTCCTATCTAAATTCATTCAGTTCTGTAATGCATGTAAGTTAAAAATCTCTCCCCTTTTAATAAAATTTTTAAAATCATCGCCACTGGGATAACCCGGAGAAAAAAGCAAATTGCTTTCGTTTTTATTGTTATTTAAATATAAAAATAAATCCTCAATATCATTAAAAATTTTTTTATTGTTATGTTCTATACATTTATTTATGGCCTCAGAATGCTTCCCAAATATTAAAATCTCTGATGGTTCAGTTATACGAAATTTTCTATATTGCTCTTTTTGTGGATTGCCACAAACAATTAAAATAAAATTATCGTTAAAGCAGTCTTTAGCCTTTTCGATTGCATATAGTAAAGAATGATAGTTGGTTGATTTAGAATCATTAATTATATTTCTAGATATTCGCTCAAGTCTGTATGGCAGATCATTTAACTTAATCTTTTTAGATTTTTTATTTGTTATCCACTCAAATAATTTATAAGGATCTAATTCATAAGCAATGAACTTCTTTGCAGCAAGAATTCTTTCTTTTGCATGTTTATAGGATTCTATATCTTTATGGTAATCTAAATGATCTGACTCAATATTTAACAAAATGCCAAAATCTAATCGATTCTCAATCATCTTATCTAATTGAAAACTTGATAACTCTATAATAGAGAATTTTTTTCCATTATTTATGTTATCAAGCATTGTATTACCAATATTTCCTATTAGGTTTGTTTTCTCATATGTTTCAAATATTTGATGTAAGTGATATGCGGTTGTGCTCTTTCGATTTGTGCCAGTTATACCTATTTTTATCGATTTGTCTTCGTTAAAGAATATATCTAAGTCAGTTAAGACATTTTTGTTATTTTTTTTTAGCTCATAAAAAGTATTTCTTGCTATGCCTGGACTACATAAGATTTGATCATAATCCTTTGGATTATATTTGAAATTAAATTTTGAAATATTTGCATCAAATATTTCAAAATCTTTTTCCTTATTGTTTAGGTACCTTTCAAATGATTTACCAGTCTCTCCATAGCCAAATATAAGAGACTTCATCAAAATTTACCTCAACTTTAATGTTGCTAACGCGATTAAAATTAAAACAAGAGTTATTATCCAAAATCGAACAATGATCTTCGGCTCGGCCCAACCCTTAAGTTCAAAATGATGATGAATTGGAGACATTAAGAAAACTTTTTTACCTCTCGTCTTAACAGAGAGAATTTGAATTGCAACACTTAGTGTTTCCATAACAAAAACTCCAGCCATTATTGCGAATACAAGTTCATGTCTTAAAATAATTGCTAATATACCCAAAGCAGCCCCGAGGCTTAAAGAGCCAGTATCTCCCATAAAAACCTCAGCAGGATATGTGTTGTACCATAAAAATCCTATACCTGAGCCAATAAGTGCTCCACAAAAAACTATTAGTTCGCCAGACAAAGGTAAATGAGGCAAATATAAATAATCAGCAATATTTTGATTTCCCATAGCATATGCAATCAAACCAAGCGCGCCTCCAATTAAAACTGATGGAAGAATTGCCAACCCATCAAGTCCATCTGTTAAATTAACAGCATTAGATGAACCAACCAACACAAAAGTTCCGACAAGTATAAATACAAAAGGTGTCATTGGAATTATTAAGTCTTTTAAAAAAGGAACTATGAATGATATTTCAGGAATTATTTCAGCTGAGTAATAAAGATAAGTAATCGATAAAATCGCAACAATAGATTGTGAAAATATTTTCTGCATCCGTGTTAAGCCATCAGAACTTTTATTTTTGACTTTTAAAAAATCATCTAAAAAACCTATGATTGAAAATGAAAATGTCACTCCAAGAACTACCCAAATATATCTGTTTCCTAGATCAGCCCATAGTAATGTAGAAATAATTAGTGATGACAATATTAGCAATCCTCCCATTGTAGGAGTTCCACTCTTTTTATAATGAGATTTCGGACCATCTTTGCGAACGAACTGCTTAAATTGCAATGATTTTAAGAAGTTAATAATAAATGGTCCTAAAAATATAGTCAGTAATAAAGCTGTTATTGTGCCGCCAATTGTTCTTACTGTTAAATATCTAAGAACATCAAATCCAGGATCAACTGAAACTAAAACTGTTCCTAGATATTCAAACATTTATAAATCTCTCCATTTTCATTCCTCTCGAACCCTTAATTAAAACAATATCTTTAGACTTTATATTTTTTTTTAAATAATCTTTTAATTCTTCTTTATCCCTAAAAAATAATCCACCTTTGCCAAAACTTTTAACTGTTTCTTTTGTTAAATTACCATAACCTAGTAAATGATTAATTCCTTTTATTTTTGCATATTCTCCAATTTCTCTATGAAGTTTATTTTTAAATCTGCCTAATTCCAACATGTCACCCAATAAAAGAATAGTATTCTTATTGGATTTACTGAGCAAATCTATTGATTTCTTTGTTGAATCTGGATTTGCATTATAAGAATCATCTATTAAGATTGAGCCTCTAATCCATTTTGACCTTGTTTGTCTTAAATTAAACTTTTGAGAATTCAACTTTTTTGAAAAAATTTCAAGATCTTGCTTTAAACAATAGTGGACTGCAAAAGCGGCAATAATATTTTTGATATTATGTTCACCCTCCAAAGAAGTTTTAACTTTTACAGGTTTTTTTATTAAATGTGACTCTATTGAGAAACTTAATTCATTAGATTTCGATTTAATATTTGTTGGATAAAAATCAGATGCTATATCTCCACCGAATGTTATTAGGTTTATATCTGTTCTAATTTTTTTCCACCTTTTAAGATGATCTTTGTTGTCCCCCGGGACTATTAAAAAACCATTTTTTCTAATATTTCTTACAATCTCTGATTTTACTTTGAAAACACCTTCAATATTTTTTAGTGCTTCTAAGTGGGAATGCCCAATATTTGTAATTATTCCAATATGGGGTTTTAAAATACTACTTAAATAACTTATATCTTTGAATTTTGATGCTCCGATTTCAAACACTAGATTATTTGATTTTTTTGAGGCATTCATGATACTTAACGGCAATCCTATTTCATTATTATAATTTTTGATTGTTTTGGAGCTATTTTTCAACGTCTTAAAAATGATGTCAGTTGTTGAGGTTTTTCCGTTACTTCCAGTTATTGCAATAACGTTACCTTTGTATTGTTTAATGATACTCTTTGATATCTTTCTTAATGCAGTGATCGTGTCTTTAACATAAATAATTTTTTTATTTTTACAATCACGGTATCGATATTGATCTGCAATAACTATATTTGCGCCTTTTGATATAGCATCATCAACAAAATTATTGCCATCAAAATTTTTACCTTTGATGGCAATAAATAATGCATGTCTCTTTATTGTTCTGGTGTCTATTGAAATAGTTTTTATAACTTCATTTTCGTTAACAGGAATGCCGAGATGATTTTTTAAGTCAAATATATTAGCAATAAATTTCATTGACTACCTCATAATCACTAAAGGGGAGAATATGTTCATTGATTTCTTGAGTATTCTCATGCCCTTTACCAAGAATAACCAAACAATCATTTTTTTGAATTAAATGTGTGCCTTTTAAAATAGCTTCTTTCCTGTCCTCAATTACAATGACATCTTCAATATTATTTCCTTTCGCGGCAATTTCAAAGATATCATAAAAATTCTCACTTCTTGGATTATCAGAAGTAAAAATGACCTTATCTCCATATTTTATTGCTGTAGCAAGCATTTTAGGTCTTTTATCTTTATCTCTATCTCCACCACAACCGAAAACAATAACAAGCTTTTTGAAATTATTCTTTATTGAGCCTAAAAAGAGTTCAAAACCTTCAGTGTTATGAGCATAATCAATAATTACGTTAGCGGGTATATCAGGAATAATTTGTGATCTTCCAGGAGGAAGTTTTATTCGGTCGTTCAAAATAATAGGATAATTAACTCCATTATAGGATTTACATAAATCTCCATACTCTCTAGAGAAGGCATCTCCAGGACTCTCCTCAAAATAATGAAAATTTCTAATACTAAATTCTGCTGGCTGACCTTGAGTGCTCATAAGTATACTAAACACCAAATTTTGGATATTAAATTCAGGGAATATTTTACAAACAAAATCTCTTTCTGGATTGGTTGTTTTAATGATGAATGAAGTATCGGTCTCTACTTGTATTCCATATACACCATGAGGTTCTTCATTTAGCATATTTGTGTATGTTGTTGAAAGTTTTTTTTCCTTTTCTTCAACAACATAAACTTTTTGATTTGGATTGCTTGAACAAAGAGTTACACAATTTTTACCACGCAGATTGGGGTCAGGTTCAAGCACAGAGCGAGGCATTGGATAAAGATATTGTTCTGTATTTTTCTTGTTTGTTATTTTAAAAGTGTTTTCTTTATTTATACCTACGGGCTTATCTATTTGGCAGAATATGTCTGCCGATTTATCCTTAAAACTAACAGTTTTAGGTACCTTATTGTTAGCAAAAAATTCCTTAAATGCTTTGCTATCTTTATCAATATTATCAATGCCAATAAACTTTTGACCAACACCCTCAACGACAAGTTTAAATATTTTGAGCTTACTCTTTTCATATTCATAAATATTTTTATGATAATCGATGTGATCTGAGCCTATATTCATCAAGGCTGTATTAGTAAATGGTATATGTTTTAATCTGCCTTGATCTAGTGCATGTGAGGAAAGTTCGATGTTTATTTTTATGTAACCTATCTGAAATTCATCCCATTCCACCAATCCATCTTTAGTCATCTCATCTGAAATGTTTTTTAATATATCAAATATTTCAAAAATATCTGGTGTAGTATTTTTTGATATAGACGTATCAAACGTTAATGTTTCTCTTTCTTCAATTTCATTTCCCCAATGACTATAGTGGTATTGAGAGCCCAATGTTCCTATATATATGGACGGTATAATACTTTCCCAACAAATTGAAGCTTGGAATTGGTATGCCATATAAGCAGATGACGTTTTGCCGTTTGTTCCGGTGTAACCAAAAAATGATGGTATAAGAAAATTTTTTCCTTTTTTAATAATAAATGCATTTTGATCGTTTAAAGCACAGAGAAAAGCTAATAATTTATTATAAACATAGACTTTGTCATAAATTGACTCAAAATGGTCACTCCTTTCTAAAATAATACAATCTTCTTTCTTTGTAGTCTCTTTCCAAGGTTTATCGATATCATCAATATAAAATGTTCTTCTTTTAATGTCGGTATCGTTAGTTTTAAAATTTGGATCATCATGAATTGCTATTGATGCCCCAAGACTAAATGCCTCTTCAATATATTTGCTTCCGTGAACATTAGTACCCCTAAGACCAAAGAAAATAGAATTTTTTTTAACTTTGCTAGTTGAATTTGTTGCATTTGTTATAACAGTATTATCTGGAAAAGTTACACCTAAAATTTTTTCTAGATATTTAATTTTTGGTTTACTCATCCTCAAAATATCCCAAATGATTTAAAGAACTCTCAGCTATCTTTGCAAAAACTGGTGCTGCTACTGCTCCTCCTGTATAGGAATTTAAGTCAGGATCATCTATTGAAACAAAAATTGTTAAAGACTCATCACTTAATGGTGTAATTCCTATAAATGAAGCTCTATAGGAGTCATCAACATAACCTGAACCTCTCTTTGTTTTATGAGCTGTACCAGTCTTTCCACCTTGAGAAAACCCTTTAACATTCGCCGCTTTTCCTGTTCCTACTTTTGTTACCATTTCTAATGCTGCGAGAACATTTGACGCAGTCTCAGATGAAATCACTTTTCTTGAAATGACGTCAGTATTTTTAATAAGCTTAAAATCTTTATAGATTCCCTTATTAGCAAAAACTGAATATGCAGATGCTATTTGAAATGGGCTTATCATTACACCATATCCATATCCCAAACTTGCAAGTTCTTTTTCAGAGATATTATCTTTTAAGTCCATATATCCAAAGGATGAAGACGGAAAATTTATTGATATTGGTTTAGTGAATCCAAAATCATAATAATTAATTTTTAAGTCCTCGTAACCAAGCTCAAGAGCAATCTTGGATGCTCCGATTTGACTTGAATAAGCTATTATTTCTGCAGGTGTTAATTTTTCATAAATTTTTGAATCAACAATAACTTTATCTCCAAGGCTTAATCTTCTGGGAATATCTATTTCCTGATCTATAGAGATAACATTTTTTTCAAGGGCTTTAGATAAAACGATTGGTTTCAAAACTGAACCTAATTCGTAAGCATCTACTAAGGCTCTATTTTTTTGAATTTTTCTATGAGGATGATTCGGGTTATATGATGGATAGCTGGCCATTGCAAGAATTTCTCCATCTTTGTTGTTTAGAATTATAGCTGTTCCTGATTTTGCTCCATTTGTTTTTACTGCCTCAGCTAAATATTTGTATGCATAAAACTGTAAAGTAGAATCAATAGTTAAGTGAATATCGCTTCCTTGGATTGTTTTTGAAACCTCGATAGGCTTTGAAATTATTTCTTGTTTTGCGTTTTTATAGTATTTCTGTCTTCCTTTTTTGCCAGATAAAACTTTATCATAGCTTTTTTCTAATCCTTCCTGAGCACCATCCTTGCCATAAAAACCTATTAAGGGGGCTATTTGATTTCCTAAGGGGTAATGTCTACTATGACGAACTTCAATTTCAATATTCTTAAATCTTGAGCTTCTAATATAAAATAACTTATCATCCGATATATTTTTTTTAAGAAGTGTTTTTTTAGAAAAGGATTTATCATCAAGTTCAATATTTAAGTCAATAATCTCAGACATATTAATTAGCTGAGATTTTGTAAAGCCTCTTAATGCATAAAGATCATAATTAATTGCTGATACAGCTAATGGGATATCATTTCTATCATAAATAGTTCCTCTAACTGGAACTATATCCCTGTATTTGATGTATCTTTTATTTCCTTCATTTTGTAAAAATCTACTATCAACAAATTGAATTGATAGTATCTTAAATACAATTGCTAGTATGCTTACAAAAATAAAAGAGGTTATTAACAAAAATCTCCAGTTAAAATATTTCAATCTATTCTTCATTTATAATTTTTTTAGGTCTTTTCTTCACCATAAGTAATTTTTCTTTTGCAATCTTTTCAATATTTGCTGGAGAATTCTCAATATGGAATTGTGTGATTAATTTAAGATTTAGATCTTTAAGATTTTCAAATTCAACTATCAGATTTTCGTTATTATTATATAAAGTACTAATTTCCCATGATAGCTTTATTTTTTCAATACTAAGAATAAAAATTAAAATAAGTGATAAGAAATAATTAGTTAATATTTTATTCATCAGTCTATCTTTCTGAAAACTCTCATAATTGCACTTCTTGATCGCGGATTAATTTTAATCTCTTTTTTGGAGGGTCTTACCTTTTTTGCTATACATTTAAAGTTAGTTTCTCTTGTAGTGTTTAGTGGAATATCTTTTGGATAAGAGACCACTGAAGGTTTGAAAAAGTTTTTTATGATATTGTCTTCCATGGAATGAAAAGCAATCGTTACAACTACACCTCCAACCTTAAGAATTTTTTCTGTAGCTTGGAGTGATTTTTTAAGATCTTCAAGCTCATTATTAATAAAAATTCTAAATGCCTGAAAAGATTTAGTAGCAGGATGTATCTTATTATTTTTTTCAGGATATATATCTCTAATTATTTTAGATAATTGAGTTGTTGTTGTTATTTTATTTTTATTTTTATGATACATGATTGCATTGCTAATCAATTTTGCATGTTTCTCATTTCCAAACTTATAGAGAATTTTCATAATTTCATCTTCGTTCGCAGCTTCAAGCCAAGATGAAAGAGGTATTCCTTTTCTATTATCAAAACGCATGTCAAGTGGTCCTTCTTTGTTAAAACTGAACCCTCTCTTAGCTTCATCTAGATGAGTCGAGCATGTTCCTAAATCATAAAGGATTCCATCAAGGCTATTGTCATTGAAATATTTATTCAGATTCTTATATGAATCATTAAAATTTTTGAAATTTTTATCATTTATAGATTCTGCAAATCTAGATGAATCTGGGTCTTTATCAAAGCTAAATAAAAATCCATTTTTTGATAATTTTTCTAAAATCAATTGTGAGTGACCGCCTCTTCCAAATGTACAATCAACATATTGGCCGCTCTTATCGTTTACTAAATAATTTACGGATTCTTCCAGCAGGACTGGAAAATGAAGCATTTTAATCTACTTGTTTTCTCATAAAAGTCG
>CEUF01128842.1_pt1 | contig 18649 bp, 18 predicted proteins | sample 531461 | NCBI WGS metagenome assembly CEUF01 (sample SAMEA2623350, study PRJEB7988) | marine metagenome | biome: marine biome (ENVO:00000447); feature: surface water layer (ENVO:00002042); material: "saline water (ENVO:00002010), including plankton (ENVO:xxxxxxxx)" | depth 5 m | reverse complement strand
TTTCCTACGTTTAACGATAAATTTCTTTTACCAACTACTTCACCTTTGTAAACCCACACTTTTACACCAATCTTACCATATATTGTTTGAGATTCACATATTGCGTAGTCAATATCAGCTCTTATTGTGTGAAGAGGAGTTCTGCCTTCTTTGTACTGTTCAGATCTAGCCATCTCTGCACCTCCAATCCTTCCTGAAACTTTTACCTTAATGCCTTTTGCACCTACTCTCATAGCAGATGCTATTGCTTGTTTCATGGCTCTTCTATGCGAGATTCTAGCTCTTAATTGTTGAGCAATTGAATCACCAATAAGTTTGGCGTCAACTTCAGGTCTTTTTATTTCAAATATATTTATCTGAATGTCTTTTCCAGTAAGCTTTTTTAGTTCTTGCTTAAGTTTTTCAACCTCAGCACCACCTTTACCAATTATAATACCTGGACGGGCAGAATGTATTGTGATTTCTAATAATTTTATAGTTCTCTCTATTACTATTTTTGAAATACCACCTTTTGGTATTCTAAGCAAAATATAATCTCTTATTTTTTGGTCTTCAACAATCTTTTCAGAGAAGTTTTTGCCTCCATACCAGCTGGATTCCCAACCCTTAATGATTCCAAGCCTTAAACCTATTGGGTTAATTTTTTGTCCCATCTTTTTTTTCAGTTTTATTTAAACTATCTAAAATCATTGTAATATGATTTGATCTCTTTCTAATTCTGTGAGCTCTTCCCTGAGGAGCGGGTCTTAATCTTTTTATTACCTTTCCTCCATCAACAAATATCTCTTTGATAAAAAGATCAGAGTCTTCAATTTTAGAGTCTTTATTTTTTTCTTGCCAATTTGCAATAGCTGAAAGTAAAAGCTTTTCCATTCTTTTTGAACCTATCTTTGAATCAAATTTTAGTGTATTTAAAGCTAAATCGACACCTTTACCTCTAATAAGATCTGCAATTAACCTCATTTTTCTTGTCGATGTAGGAACATTTCTAAGTTTTGCTACTGCTTCCATTATTTATTCTTCTTATTAATATGACCCCTAAAATTTCTAGTAGGTGAAAACTCTCCTAATTTATGTCCAACCATATTTTCTGTAACAAATACAGGAATAAATTTATTTCCATTGTGTACACCAAATGTGTGACCGACAAAATCGGGAGATATCATTGACCTCCTTGACCAAGTTTTAATTACACTTTTTGATCCATTATCATTGGCTTCATCGACTTTCTTCTTAAGTCTAAAATCAATGTAAGGTCCTTTTTTGAGAGATCTAGCCATTTTTTATTATTTTCTTTTTTTAATAATTAATCTATCAGAGTATTTATTTTTTTTTCTTGTCTTGAGTCCTTTACTATAAAGACCAGTTCTGGATCTTGGATGTCCACCAGATGCCTTGCCTTCTCCTCCACCCATTGGATGATCGACGGGATTCATTGCAACCCCTCTTACTCTTGGCCTTCTACCCAGCCATCTGTTCCTTCCAGCTTTTCCTAATCTAACATTCATATGGTTAGAGTTGGAGACTGATCCAATTGTTGCTCTACAAGTTAATAATATTAATCTGGATTCACCAGAAGGTAATTTTATTGTAGCATATTTGCCTTCTTTTGCAACTATTTGAGCAAAAGATCCTGCACTTCTAACCATTGATGCACCCTTTCCAGGTGTAATCTCAAGATTATGAATAATACTACCTAATGGAATTAAATCAAGTGAAAGAGTATTTCCTATCTCAATGGGAGAATCATTCCCTGAAACAACAGAATCTCCAACTTTAAGGCCCGAAGGTGCAATAATATAACTCTTCTCGCCATCAATATAATAAATCAATGCAATATTGGCAGATCTGGTAGGATCGTACTCAATAGATTTTACTTTTGCTACAATTCCATCTTTTATTCTCTTAAAATCGATTAATCTTATTTTCTTTTTATGTCCTCCTCCAATATTTCTAACAGTCATCTTTCCCTTACTATTTCTACCACCTGACTTCTTAAGTGTTTTTAATAATGATTTCTCAGGTGAGCTTGATGTTATTTCATCGAATGATGGAGGAACTCTAAATCTTAATCCAGGTGTAGTAGGTTTAATTTTCTTACTCATATCTTATATTTGAGAATAGAAGTCTATAAACTCTCCTTCTTTTAATTGAACAATTGCTTTCTTGTAAGATGGTTTTCTTCCATTTACAATTCCAGTCTTAGTAAACTTAGAAATTGATTTTCCTAATACATTCATAGTTTTAATACTAACAACGTTTACATTGTAAGTTTTCTCAACAGCCTTTCTTACTTGGACTTTATTAGCTTTCCTATTAACCATAAAATAAAATTTTCCAGAATCATTTGATGCAGTAGCTTTTTCAGTAAGTATAGGTTTAATCAAAATAGCCATTAGTCTAATATTTCATTAAGTTTTGATACTGATTCCTCAATAAAAATTACATTATCAGCATTAATAATATCATATGTATTAATATCGCTAATACTTTTTACTATTGTATTCGATATATTGTTTGATGATAAAATCAAGTTTTTATCAATTTCGGCTAAAAAGAAAAGTGACTTTTTATTTTCAACTGAAAGGCTAGTCAATATTTTGAAAAAATCTTTAGTTTTTGGAGATTTGAGGGTGAAGTTTTCTACTACAGTTAATGATTTATCTTTTATCTTGTGTGAAAGTGCTGATTTTCTAGCAAGATTTTTAACTTTTTTATTTACTTTATTTTTGTAATCTCTAGGTTGAGGGCCAAAAATCTGGCCTCCTCCTTTAAAAAGTGGTGACTTTATACTTCCTGCTCTTGCAGTTCCAGTGCCTTTTTGTTTTTTAATCTTTCTTGTTGAGCCAATAATCTCAGATCTACCTTTTACTTTAGAATTTCCTTGTCTTTGATTTTTAAGATAACTTTTAACATCAAGATATATAGCATGGTCGTTAGGTTTAATAGCAAATATTTTGTCAGAAAGATCAATTTTCTTACCACTAGCTTTACCTGAAATTTTACTTATATCTAATTTCATTGTTAATTTGATAATATTACATATGTGTTTTTTGATCCAGGAACAGATCCTCCAACATAGATTAAATTATGGTTGGAATCAATCTTATAAATTTTCAAGTTCTGAATGGTAACTTTATCTCCGCCAGTTCTACCTGCCATTCTCATACCCTTAAAAACTCTCGAGGGTGTTGAACCTGCACCGATTGAACCAGGAGCTCTATTTCTATTATGCTGGCCGTGGGTACTTTGACCTACACCAGAAAAATTATGTCTTTTAACAACGCCTTGAAAACCTTTTCCCTTTGAAACAGCAGTGACATCTAAAAATTCATTTTCAGAGAATATATCATCCACTTTAATTTCCATTCCAAGTTTAACCTTGTTATCAAAATCCTTTCTAAAATTTCTAAATTCAAATAGCTTCTTTTTAGGAGAAATTTTTGAGGAATTAAAGTGTCCTTTGACAGATTTATTTATTTTATTAGATTTCAACTCATCAAATGCAAGTTGAATTGACTTGTAACCATCTTTGTCAATATTTTTGATTTGAGTTACATAGCAAGGACCAGCCTCAATAACTGTACAGCCTACATTATTGCCTCTAGCATCGAATATGCTAGTCATACCTAATTTTCTACCAATTAATCCTGACATCTTTTTTATTAATTTTTACACAAAAATGTGTGCAAAGATAATAATTTAAGCTGTCTGTTCAAATAATAAAAAACTTATTTTTTTGAGAGAATAGACTTTTATACTTTAATTTCAACATCAACCCCACTTGGCAACTCTAATTTCATCAATGCATCAACAGTTTGACTACTATTCGAATATATATCTAAAAGTCTTTTATAGGTACAAAGCTTAAATTGTTCTCTAGAAGTTTTATTTACGTGAGGGGATCTTAGAACAGTAAAAATTTCTTTTCTTGTGGGTAATGGTATTGGACCACTTACAATTGCACCCGTTGTTTTAACTGCCTTAACTATTTTCTCGGAACTATTATCAACAAGGTTGTAATCAAAAGATTTTAACTTAATTCTTATTTTCTGTGCCATTTCACTGATTTATGTTACCATTATTTTTATTAATAATCTCTTCTGCAATGTTTTTTGGAACATTGTTGTAGTGTGAAAATGTTAAAGAAGCAGAGGCTCTACCAGAACTTAATGTTCTTAGATCTGTAACATAACCAAATAACTCAGATAAAGGAACATCTGCTTTAATTATTTGAGAGTTTCCTTTCATATCCATTCCTTTCATGATACCTCTTCTTTTATTTAAATCTCCAGTAACACCACCAGTAAATTCATCAGGTGTTGTTACTTCAACAGACATAATTGGTTCTAAAAGAACAGGATTTGCTTTTTTTGCAGCCTCTTTAAAGGCTATTCCAGCAGCTAATTCAAATGATAATGAATCAGAATCGACGTCATGAAAAGATCCATCATAAAGTCTAACTTTCATTGTTTGAACAGGAAATCCAGCTAAAGGACCATTGTCCATCGCATTTTTAAATCCTTTTTCAACTGCAGGAATAAATTCTCTGGGTATCTTGCCTCCTACAATTTGATTTACAAACTGAAGTCCATCACCTTCAAATTCATCATCTTTTGGACCAATCTCAAAAACGATATCTGCAAATTTACCTCTACCACCGCTTTGCTTTTTATAAATTTCTTGATGAGTAGTTGAGTTTTGTATTGATTCTTTATAAGCAACCTGAGGTGCACCCTGATTAATCTCAACTTTAAATTCTCTTTTTAATCTGTCAATAATGATTTCCAAATGGAGCTCGCCCATTCCTTTAAGTACAGTTTGACCAGTTTCTTCGTCCGTCTGAACCCTAAGAGTTGGATCTTCCTCAACCAGCTTACTCACTGCCATACCTAATTTGTCAACATCAGCTTGTTGTTTAGGTTCAATAGCATAACCAATCACAGGATCAGGAAAACTCATTGACTCTAATACAATCTTTGAATTCTCGTCTGATAATGTATCACCTGTTTTGATATCCTTAAATCCAACACCAGCACAAATATCTCCAGCTTCAACAAAATTTATTGGATTTTGTTTATTTGAATGCATCTGCATTAATCTAGATATTCTCTCTTTCTTTCCATTTCTATTATTGAATACGTACGAACCAGCATCTAATTTACCGGAATAAACTCTAAAGAAACACAACCTACCAACAAATGGATCAGTAGCAATTTTAAATGCTAATGCTGCAAAGGGTTCACTATTTGATGCATTTCTTGATACTTCATTATCAGTTTCAGGGTCTAAACCAGAGATAGGAGGAAGATCAAGAGGGGATGGCAAATATGAGCAAACTGCATCTAACAAAGCTTGTACACCTTTATTTTTAAAAGCAGAACCACACATAACAGGTGAAAAAGACATATCTATAACTGCTTTTCTTATTGCACTCATCATTTCATCTTTGGTAATTGAGTCAGGGTCATCAAAAAACTTTTCAAGTAAATTATCATCGTATTCCGCTACACTCTCAACAAGATTTTGTCTCCATTCATTTACGGTTTCATTTAGTTCGTCAGGAATATCAATAACCTCGTATGTCATTCCTTGATCTTCCTCATTCCATACGATTGCCTCTTTAGTTATTAAGTCAACTATACCTTTAAATCCTTCTTCAGCTCCAATTGGTATTTGAAGAGGAACAGGCTTAGCATTCAATTTATCTTTTATCTCATTTACAACATTAAGAAAATCAGCTCCTGCTCTATCCATTTTATTTACAAAACATATTCTTGGAACTTTGTACTTATCTGCTTGTCTCCAAACTGTTTCAGACTGTGGTTCAACTCCAGAAACAGCACAAAATAAAGCAACGGCTCCATCTAAAACTCTTAATGACCTTTCTACCTCAACAGTAAAGTCAACGTGGCCAGGAGTATCAATTATATTAATTCTAAAATCGTCTGTATTATCAACAACTTTACCCTGCTGAGTTGGATATTTCCAAAATGTAGTAGTTGCAGCTGATGTAATTGTGATTCCCCTTTCTTGTTCTTGTTCCATCCAATCCATTGTTGCAGCACCATCATGAACCTCACCAATTTTATGACTAATCCCAGTATAGTAAAGAACTCTTTCAGTGGTAGTAGTTTTACCGGCATCTATGTGAGCCATAATACCAATATTTCTTAGATAACTTAAGTCTTTGATTGATGCCATGTTTATATGTTAAAATCTAAAATGTGAAAATGCTTTGTTAGCCTCTGCCATTCTGTGTGTATCCTCTTTCTTCTTAACTGCGTTTCCTTCACCTTTTGATGCAGCGATAATTTCGTTAGCCAACCTTTCCTTCATAGATTTTTCACCACGAGCTCTTGCATACTGAATTAACCATTTTTGGCTTAGAGTTATTTTTCTTAGTGGCCTTACTTCAATTGGAACTTGAAAATTTGCTCCACCTACTCTTCTACTTTTTACCTCAACAGATGGCATTACATTATCTAAAGCCTTTTTCCAAACATCAATTCCTTTTTCCTTGGTTTTATCTTCAACAATCTTTAATGAATCATAAAAAATTGAATATGATAAACTCTTTTTTCCATCAACCATTAAGTTATTGACGAACTGTGTAACTAATGTATTTTTAAATATAGGGTCGGGAAGAAAATATCTTTTCTTGGGTTTAGACTTTCTCATCTCTACTTTTTAGGCTTGGGTTTTTTAGCTCCATATTTTGATCTCCTCTGTGTTCTATCATCAACACCACCAGTGTCTAAAGTACCTCTTATAACATGATATCTAACACCTGGCAAATCTTTTACCCTTCCCCCTCTAATTAAAACAATAGAATGCTCTTGTAGATTGTGTCCTTCTCCTGGAATGTATGCATTAACTTCTTTTCCATGTGATAGTCTTACCCTAGCAACTTTCCTCATTGCTGAGTTTGGCTTTTTGGGAGTAGTTGTATAAACTCTAGTACATACACCTCTTTTTTGAGGACAGGAATCTAAAGCAGGAGATTTAGATTTAGATTTCAATTTTTTTCTACCTTTTCTTACTAGCTGTTGTATCGTTGGCATAAATTCAAATTAAGTTAATGCGTCGCAAAAATAGAAAACCATTTTTATTTAACAAAAATTTTAAAAAGATTATAAAAAGACATATTTAATTTTCTATTTACCTTTAATTTCAAATGGGAACTTAGGTATTTCATTAAAATCATTTATTTGACTGTACTTCTTTTCATACTTAGAAATATTATCACTTAGAGCTAATGAGAACTTTTTTGCATGCTCAGGAGTAATAATAATTCTAGAATTCACCTTTGCTTTAGGTACACCAGGCATGAGCTGAATAAAATCAATTACGAATTCACTACTAGAGTGAGCAATCATTGCAAGGTTAGCATACTTACCTTTTGATACCTCATCTGTTAACTCAATATTTATCTGATTCTGTTTTTGACTCATTTTTGATCTACTTTATCCTGCTCTTTGTTATCAATTTCAATACCATCATCAATTACATCATCATGTGACTTATTCATTAGATCATTATATTCTTTATCAGACCCAACTATTAAGTCACTGTATTCTCTACTACCAGTTCCAGCAGGAATTAAATGACCAACAATTACATTTTCCTTCAAACCTTTTAAATCATCCACTTTTCCTCTAATTGAGGCCTCACTTAAAACTTTAGTTGTTTCTTGGAAAGATGCAGCAGATATAAAACTCTCCGTACCAAGAGAAGCCCTTGTAATACCTTGCAGTGAAGGTCGGGAAACGGCCGCTTCAGCATTTCTAACTTTCAAAATATTTTTATCATTTCTTCTCAAAGATGAATTTTCATCTCTTAACTCCCTAGAAGTAACAAGCTGACCAATTTTAAACTTAGATGAATCACCAGGATCCGTAACTACTTTCTTCTCAAAAATAATATCATTAACATTATTGAAAACAAGCTTATCAACCTTTTCATCCTGAAGAAAACTAGTATCCCCTGGATCAATAATTATGACTTTTTGCATCATCTGCCTTACTATAACCTCAATATGTTTGTCATTTATTTTAACTCCCTGAAGCCTGTAAACTTCCTGGATTTCGTTAACAAGATAATCTTGCACTTCTGTAGGTCCTTTAATTGATAAAATATCAGCTGGTGTAATGGCACCATCAGATAAAGCTGTACCAGCTTTTACATAATCATTATCTTGCACTAGAATATGTTTTGATAGAGATACAAGATATTTTTTCTTTGTACCATCTTTAGATTCAATAAATATCTCTCTATTACCTCTTTTAATTCCTCCGTATGAAACAACACCATTAATTTCACTTACCACAGCTGGATTGGATGGATTTCTTGCCTCAAACAATTCAGTAACTCGAGGTAAACCACCTGTAATATCTCTAGATTGACCAATCATTCTTGGAATTTTAGATAATATGGTTCCTGGGTTTACACTTTCACCACTTTTAACAGATAAGTGTGCCCCAACAGGTATATTATAAGATTTATCTTCTTTTGATGATTTTACAATTATTGCTGGATTTTTAGTTTTATCTCTACACTCTACAATTACTTTTTCTTTATGCCCAGTTTGTTCGTCGAATACTTCTTTGTAAGTAATACCTTCTTCTATCGAATCAAAATTAATTTTACCTTTTATTTCAGATAAAATTACTGCATTGTAAGGATCCCAATTACATATAGTATCTCCTTGTGATACCTTCTGGCCATCTTTAACTTTCAGATAAGAACCATAAGGAATGATATTGGAAATTAAGGTAACTCCTTTATTATCAACTAACCTTACTTCACCACTTCTTGCCATAACAACTGTTGCTTTATTACCTTCACTATCCTTTGTTGGAACAGTCCTTATACCATCAAATTCTATTTTGCCATCAAATTTAGCCTTTATAGATGCATCAACAGCTATGTTTGAAGCCGTACCTCCAACATGGAAGGTACGAAGAGTAAGCTGGGTTCCCGGCTCACCAATAGATTGAGCCGCAATAACACCTACTGCTTCACCAACATTTACCATATTTCCGCTAGCTAAATTCCGCCCGTAACATTTTGCACATGCTCCCCTTTTTGTCTCACAGGTGAGAACAGATCTTATTTCAATTTCATCTATACTGGTGTTATCAATTTTACTAGCTATTTCTTCATTGATTTCTTGTCCAGATTTAATTATTAATTCGTTTGTAATCGGGTCATATACATCATGTACAGTCACTCTTCCTAAAATCCTTTCAGATAATGGCTCAACAATATCCTCATTGTCTTTTAAAGCAGAAACACTAACACCTCTCAATGTTCCACAATCTTCTTCATTTATTATAACATCTTGGGCAACGTCAACAAGCCTTCTTGTTAAGTATCCAGCGTCTGCTGTTTTAAGTGCAGTATCAGCTAATCCTTTTCTAGCACCATGAGTTGAAATAAAATATTCAATTACATCTAAACCCTCTTTAAAATTTGACAGGATTGGGTTTTCAATAATCTCACCAACTGAACCAGAAAGATTTTTTTGTGGCTTAGCCATCAAACCTCTCATACCCCCAAGCTGTCTAATTTGCTCCCTGGACCCCCTTGCACCAGAATCCATCATCATATATATAGGATTAAATCCCTGTCTATCATCTTCTAACTGATTCATTAGAGTAGTAGTAAGCTTTGTATTAGCTCTAGTCCAGATATCAATAACTTGATTATATCTTTCATTATCAGTAATAAGTCCCATGTAATAATTATCCCACACAGTGTTTACTTCTTTTTTAGCTGATTCAACCATTGATTTTTTAGCTGATGGTACTTGAATATCGCCAAGACCCATTGACAAACCACCTTCATAGGCCATACTAAAACCAAGTTCCTTTATGTCATCAAGGAATTGTGCTGTTCTAGCAATACCACATATTTTGTAAACAATTGAGATAATATGTTGTAATTTCTTTTTAGTTAATAGCTCATCAATATATCCAACCTCTTTAGGTATTAATGAATTAAAAAGAACTCTTCCAGCAACTGTATCAATGATTTTAGTTTCAAACTCACCATTAGGTAATCTGATATTAACTCTAAGTTTTATAATAGCATTTTTTACAACTTTACCTTCGTTTAAGGCTATTATTACCTCCTTTATATTTGAAAAAATTGAACCTTCACCTATTATCGGACTTTTTTCAGTAGATTTCCTGCCTTTTGAAACATAATACAAACCTAAAACCATGTCCTGTGAAGGAACAGTAATTGGAGCTCCATTCGCAGGATTTAAAATATTATTTGATCCTAACATTAATAGTGAAGCCTCAATTATTGCTTCATGTCCTAAAGGAACATGAACTGCCATCTGATCTCCATCAAAATCAGCATTAAATGCTGTACATGAAAGTGGATGTAATTCAATTGCTTTTCCTTCAATTAATTTTGGTTGAAAGGCCTGGATACCTAATCTATGGAGAGTAGGTGCTCTATTTAAGAGAACTGGGTGTCCAATTAATACATTTTCTAAAATATCCCAGATAACAGGTTCCTTTCTATCAACAAGCTTTTTAGCTGACTTAACAGTTTTTACAATTCCTCGTTCAATTAATTTTCTAATTATAAATGGCTTAAATAACTCAGCAGCCATATCTTTCGGCAATCCACATTCATGCATTTTAAGCTTAGGTCCTACAACAATCACCGATCTTCCTGAATAATCAACTCTTTTTCCTAAGAGATTTTGTCTGAATCTTCCTTGTTTACCTTTTAACATATCTGTTAAGGACTTAAGAGATCTATTACCATCAGATCTAACAGCATTAATTCTTCTGGAATTATCAAATAGAGAATCTACAGCTTCTTGAAGCATTCTTTTTTCATTTCTTAATATAACTTCAGGGGCTCTTATTTCTAGTAACCTTTTCAATCTGTTATTTCTTATTATCACTCTTCTGTATAAATCATTGAGGTCAGAAGTAGCAAATCTACCACCATCCAGAGGGACCAAAGGCCTTAGCTCAGGAGGAATAACAGGAATCATTTTTACAACCATCCATTCCGGATTATTTTCAATATTTTCTCTTGAATCTCTAAATGACTCAATTACTCTCAGTCTTTTTAATGCTTCAGCTTTTCTCTGTTGAGATGTCTCATTTGCAGCTTTATATCTTAAATCAACTGACAATGAATCTAAATCTATATTTGATAATAATTCGCTAATAGCTTCAGCACCCATTTTTGCGATAAACTTCTTAGGGTCATCATTTGGTAGAATATGATTATCTTTTGGCAACGAATCATAAATATTAAGATATTCCTCTTCAGTTAAAAGATCCATTTTCATACATCCATCTTCTTCTTTTACACCAGGATTGATAACTACATATCTCTCATAATATATTATCTGATTTAACTTTTTTGCAGGTATTCCAAGCATGTAACCTATCTTGTTTGGAAGTGTCCTAAAATACCATATATGGGCAACTGGAACTACGAGTTCTATGTGACCCATTCTTTCTCTTCTGACTTTTTTTTCAGTAACCTCAACACCACATCTATCACAAATGATACCCTTATATCTTATCCTTTTGTATTTTCCACAGTGGCATTCCCAATCTTTTACTGGACCAAAAATTCTTTCGCAAAATAGCCCACCCATCTCTGGTTTAAATGTTCTATAATTGATCGTTTCCGGTGCTGTAACTTCGCCGAATGAATTTTCAAGTATAGACTCAGGCGATGCTAAACTTACTATAATCTTTGAAAAATCACTTGATTTATTTGTTTTATTAGATATCATATCATCATATTTATTTCATTGTTATCTCTAACGCAAGACCTCTTAATTCATGAACTAAAACATTAAAGGATTCAGGAATTCCAGGTGGTTGCATATTATCACCCTTAACAATAGCCTCATAAGCTTTTGCTCTACCAATAATATCATCAGACTTTATTGTTAAAATCTCTTGAAGTATATGCGATGCACCAAAGGCTTCTAAAGCCCAAACCTCCATTTCACCAAACCTTTGTCCACCAAACTGTGCTTTACCTCCTAAAGGTTGTTGGGTTATTAGTGAATATGGACCAATTGATCTAGAATGCATCTTATCATCAACTAAATGACCTAATTTTAACATGTAAATTACACCAACAGTTACTTGTTGGTCAAATTTTTGGCCAGTTGAACCGTCAAAAAGATCAGTTCTACCAAAGTCTGGTAAATCTGCATCTTTTAACTCTTTACTGACCTCATCTGCAGTTGCTCCGTCAAATATTGGTGTTCTATATTTTTTATTTAGGGTTAACCCAGCCCAACCTAATGCTGTTTCGTAAAGCTGTCCGACATTCATTCTAGATGGTACACCGAGAGGATTTAAAACAATATCAACAGAGGATCCATCTTCTAAAAATGGCATATCTTCTTCTTTAACAATTTTAGCAACAACTCCTTTATTACCATGTCTTCCAGCCATCTTATCTCCAACCTTTAACTTTCTCTTTTTAGCAACATAAACCTTTGCCATTTGGACTATTCCAGGTGCCAGTTCGTCTCCTACTTCTAATGAAAATTTCTCCTTCTTAAAACTAGAAGCAAGTTCATTTCTTTTTACTATGTAGTTTTTAACAGCTTTGGTAACTAATTTGTTGATCTTTGAATCATCAGTCCACTCCTCTAATACAACATCCTGAATCAAGCTTGACTCCTCTGGGATATTTAGACTATTTATATCATAATACTTGTTTTTGATAGGAAATAGTTTTTCTTGAATGATTTTCTTATTAAGCTTAACCCCAGCTTTTACCAATTCATCACCATATTTGTGATTTATACCTTTGGTTTTCTTGTTTTTCAGAAGCTTGTCAAACTTATTTATAAGTTTATCTTTTAAATCATCTAGTGACTTACCATAGTCAGACTTTAATATGTCTATTTGTTTTTTTGCTATTTTTTTAGACTCCTTATCCTTTTTTTGTCTTGTAAAAAGCTTTGTATCAACAACTACTCCGTTCAATGAAGGAGGAGCTTTTAAAGATGCGTCTTTCACGTCACCAGCCTTATCACCAAATATAGCGCGTAATAACCTCTCTTCTGGTGTTGGATCACTTTCTCCCTTAGGAGTAATCTTACCAATTAAAATATCTCCTTCTTTAACTTTAGCTCCTACTCTAACCAATCCTGAGTCATCTAAGTCCTTGATTGCTTCGTCACTAACATTAGGAATTTCATTAGTAAATTCTTCTTCGCCTCTTTTTGTATCTCTAACCTCTAATTTGAACTCCTCAATATGCAGAGATGTAAATATATCCTCTTTTACAACTTTTTCAGAAATTACAATCGCATCCTCAAAATTATATCCCTTCCATGGCATAAATGCTACTTTCAAATTTCTACCTAAGGCAAGTTCACCATTTTCTGTGGCAAATCCTTCACAAATAACTTCACCTTTCTTGACTTTATCACCAACTTTTACTGTCGGAATCAGATTAATACAAGTGTCTTGGTTCGTTCTTCTAAATTTAATTAAATCGTAAGATTTTGATTCTTCGTCAAATGAAACAATCTTTTCATTTTTATCAAGATTATACTTGATCTCAATTTTATTAGAGTCAACATAAGATACAACTCCTTTTCCTTCAGCAACAATTGTGGACCTAGAATCTTTTGCAACTCTATATTCCATGCCTGTACCAACAATAGGTGCCTCTGGTTTCATTAATGGTACAGCTTGTCTCATCATATTTGAACCCATTAGAGCTCTATTAGCATCATCATGTTCAAGAAAAGGAATTAATGAGGCAGCCACAGAAACAATTTGGTTTGGAGCTACATCCATATATTTAAGTTCTTCATTTTTTGTCAATGGAAAATCTCCTTCGTATCGTGCTTTAATAGTCTTTTCAACAAAAGAACCGTTATTTTTAAGAGATACATTAGCTTGAGCTATAAACGATTGATCCTCATCCTCAGCTGTTAAATATTTAATATTTCCAGAAAGATCAACTTTTCCATTTTCTACCTTTCTATATGGAGTCTCTATAAAACCCATATTATTTACTTTTGCGTGAACACAAAGAGATGATATAAGTCCTATATTAGGACCTTCTGGTGTTTCAATTGTACACAATCTACCATAGTGAGTATAATGGACATCTCTTACTTCAAAACCAGCTCTTTCTCTAGATAAACCACCAGGACCTAGAGCAGACATCCTTCTTTTATGGGTTATTTCAGCCAAAGGATTAGTTTGATCCATAAATTGAGAAAGTTGATTTGTACCAAAAAAGGAGTTTATAACTGATGTTAAGGTTCTTGCATTAATTAAATCAACTGGTTTAAAATCTTCATTGTCTCTAACATTCATTCTTTCTCTGATTGTTCTTGCCATTCGGGCTAATCCAACACCAAATTGAGAGTATAATTGTTCACCAACAGTTCTGACTCTTCTATTACTTAAATGATCAATATCATCAACAACAGTTTTAGCATTTATTAATGTTATAAGGTATTTAACGATAAGGATAATATCCTCATTAGTTAAAACTCTTACAGCATGATCGGTGTCAATATTTAATTTCTTATTAATTCTATACCTACCAACCTCGCCCAAATCATATCTCTTATCACTAAAAAAAAGATTTTGAATGATTTCTCTTGCTGTTTGTTCATCAGGTGCTTCCGTATTTCTTAACTGTCTATATATTTCTTCGAGAGCCTCTTTTTCAGAATTCGATACATCTTTCTTCAAAGTATTATATATAATCTGATATTCACCACTATTAATGTCTTCTCTATGTATTGTAACATATGGAGCTTCCGATTCTAATATTGTTTGAATATCTTCATCAGATATGATATGATCTCTATCTAAAATTAATTCATTCCTGTCAACAGATATAACTTCTCCTGTATCTTCATCAACAAAATCTTCAACCCAGGTTTTTAATACTCTTGCGGCAAGTTTCCTTCCTATTACTTTTTTCAGATTGGATTTTGTAGAAGTTACCTCTTCAGAAAGCTGAAAAATATCGAGAATATCTTTATCAGAACCATAACCAATTGCTCTCAATAAAGTTGTAATTGGAAATTTTTTCTTCCTGTCAATATAGGCATACATCACGTTGTTAACATCTGTAGCAAATTCAATCCAAGAACCTCTGAAAGGAATTATTCTAGCAGAATAGAGTGGAGTACCATTTGTATGTTTGCTCTGAGCAAAAAATACACCAGGTGACCTATGTAATTGTGAAACTATGACTCTTTCAGCACCATTAATCACAAAGGAACCTTTTCCTGTCATGTATGGAATATTTCCAAGAAAAACCTCTTGCTCTAACGTTTCAAAGTCATCATTGTCTTCATCATTACAAATCAGCCTTAACTTAGCCTTGAGAGGTAATGAATAAGTTAAACCGCGATCAATACACTCACTTACTGAGTACTTTGGTGGATCAACTGTATAATCAATAAACTCTAAAACAAAATTTTCTCTAGAGTCAGATATAGGGAAGTTTTCAGTGAAAACCTTAAAAAGTCCCTCATTATCCCTCTTTTCTGGAGGAGTTTCTAATTGAAAAAAATCTTTGTAAGATTGCAATTGAACATCCAAAAAATCAGGATAGTCAATAGGATTATTTAATTTGGAAAAGTCAACTCTATTTGATGTGTCTCTCAATTCATTAAATGTTTAATAGTTATACACCTTGAAAATATTGTTTACGCAAACAATTCAAGAATGATTTCAAATTTAGTTTAATTCAACTTCAGCTCCTGCCTCTTCAAGTTGTTTTTTAGCTGAATCAGCCTCCTCTTTAGGAACACCTTCTTTAATTGCTTTTGGTGCGCCATCAACCATATCCTTTGCGTCTTTTAATCCAAGACCTGTTATCTCTTTCACCAGCTTTACAACAGCTAGTTTAGAAGCACCTGCGGATTTAAGTGTGATATTAAAACTGGTTTTTTCCTCAGCTGCATCTGTATCTACAGCACCTCCCGCAGTAGCACCTGCAACTGCAACTGCTGCCGCTGCTGGTTCAATACCGTATTCATCTTTTAAAATGTTTGCAAGCTCACTAACATCTTTAACTGATAGATTAACTAACTCTTCAGCTATTTTTTTTATATCTGCCATTTTATAATTATTTAATTAATAGTTTATTCCTGTTTACTTTCAAGTGCTTTAATAACACCCGAAATCTTATTTTCAGAACTTTTCAGTAATGAAATAATATTTTTAGCTGGAGATTGAAGCAAAGCTACAATATCTCCAATAATTTCTTCTTTTCCTTTCAACTTGGATAATGAATTCAAATGTTCATCACCAATGAAAAAGTCAGATTCGATAGAAGCAGCTTTCAATGAAGGAATTTCAGAATCATTTTCTTTTCTAAACTCCTTTAAAACTTTCGCAGGACCGCTAGGGTTTTGTCCTGAGAATAACAAACCTGAAAAACCTTTTAGAACATCCCCATTTATTAATTGTGAAAAATCATTATCTTGACCTTCTAGAGCCTTTTTAATAAACGTGTTCTTTACAACTTTATATTCAATGTTTCTTTTGTAACATTTTTCTCTGAAAGCATTGACCTGAGCGACTGTTAATCCAGAAGCATCAAGTAAATAGAAAATATTATTTTCCTTAAGCTTAACAGTCAAATCTTTTACTAAATCTACTTTACTTTCCTTTCTCATATTAATCTAATTAGCAAAAACACTACTATCAATTTTTATGGAGCTACTCATTGTACTTGATAAAAATACACTTTTAAAATAAATGCCTTTTGCAGAAGAGGGTTTTAGTTTTTTAATTGTGTTTAATAATTCATTAGCATTCTCCTCAATTTTTTTTGAATCAAAAGAAACCTTCGCAATTGAAGCGTGAATTATACCAGATTTATCAACTTTAAAATCAATCTTTCCTTTTTTAACGTCTGTCACTGCCTTTCCGATTTCATCAGTTACTGTTCCAGATTTGGGATTGGGCATTAATCCTCTTGGTCCAAGAACTTTGCCTAACTTTCCAAGCTGAGACATTAAAGAGGGTTGAGTTATGATAACATCAACTTCAGTCCAACCATTATTAATTTTCTTTATAAAGTCTTCAAATCCTACGTAGTCTGCACCTGCTTTTTTCGCTTCTTCCTCTTTGTCAGTAGAACATAATGCTAATACACTGATTGATTTACCAGTACCATGTGGTAGAGTAACAACACCTCTAACCATTTGATCAGCTTTTTTAGGATCTACGCCTAACCTAACATCTAAATCGACCGAAGCATCAAATTTTGTAGTAGAAATTTCTTTGACAAGTTTTGAAGCATCCTTGATGCTGTAAGGCTTTTCAGCATCATATTTGTCAAAGGATATTCTTTTATTTTTATTTATTCTAACCATCTAAAATTAATTTACAGGGAATGTACCCTTTACTTTTACACCCATACTTCGTGCAGTACCTGCAATCATCTTCATAGCTGATTCAACTTTGAAAGCATTTAAGTCTTTCATTTTTGTTTCTGCAATATCTTTGACCTGATCCCAGGTTATTGAAGCGACTTTGTTTAAATTGGGTTGGTCAGAACCCTTTTTCTTATTAGCTGCTTGAAGAATTAGGACAGAAGCAGGTGGTGTTTTTATAACAAAATCAAAGGATTTATCTTTATAAATACTAATTACTACAGGTAAGACTTGTCCTTTTCTATCTTCAGTTCTTGCATTAAATTGATTACAAAACTCCATGATATTTATACCTTTACTACCAAGAGCCGGACCTACTGGAGGAGCAGGGTTGGCCTGACCTCCTCTAACTTGTAATTTTAAATATCCATCTATTTGCTTTGCCATATTATCTAATTTGATTTTTCAACCTGATAGTAATTTAATTCTACAGGAGTATTTCGACCAAAAATTTTAACAGTAACATTTAACTTTTTTCTATCTTCAAACACCTGAGAAATGGAACCAGAGAAACCACTAAAGGGTCCATCCATTACTTTTACTTCCTCTCCAACAACGAATGAAGACAGCAACACTTCCTCATCACTATTAGCTGTATCAAACTTGCCAAAAAGGCGATTTATTTCAGCTTCACGAAGGGGTATGGGAACCCTTGAGGAACCATTGCCTGAACCAAGAAAGCCAATAACTCCTGGGACATTTTTTATCACATGCTGGACTTCACCATGTGAGAAATCTGCAGAAACTAATACATAACCTGGCAAATAATTTCTTTCTTTAATTTTTTTCTTCCCATTTCTCATAACGTATACCTTCTCAAATGGAATCATAACCTCTGGTATAAATTTGTCAAGTTTATTTCTTTTTATTTCTTTTTCAAGAAATGTTTTTATTTTGTTTTCTTTACCGCTAATAGCCCTTAATACGTACCAGTTCAAACTCATAAATAGTAATTAAAAATTATCGTAAAAAAAAGCCATAATATTCTCAAAACCAAGGTCTATTAGACCTATGAAAAGAGCAAAAATCAGAGATGCTACAAGCACTAACCAAGAGCTACTTTGCAAGCTACTCAAACTTGGCCAAGTTACTTTATTAACCATTTCTTGATAAGATTCAGATATTAATGTAAAAAAATTTTTCATATCAAAAAATTTAATAGCCTTAGCACGGGTGGAGTGACTCGAACACCCAACCAACGGTTTTGGAGAC
>CEUF01128701.1_pt1 | contig 18733 bp, 19 predicted proteins | sample 531461 | NCBI WGS metagenome assembly CEUF01 (sample SAMEA2623350, study PRJEB7988) | marine metagenome | biome: marine biome (ENVO:00000447); feature: surface water layer (ENVO:00002042); material: "saline water (ENVO:00002010), including plankton (ENVO:xxxxxxxx)" | depth 5 m | reverse complement strand
TAGCAAATATAAGCTTTTTTAGTATTTTTGGTTTTTTTGGCGCGCTTCTTACAAACTCAGTTTTTTCGTTATCTTTAGTAATAGGTTCGTATCCAATTGGTAATAATATAAAAAAAATAGGCCACCAGATTACTAGGAAAAAAATTAAAATATCAATTAAAGACATTATATCTGCTCTAATTCAATTAAGGTTCCATTGAAATTACTAGGATGAATAAATATAACTGGTTTTCCATTAGCGCCCTCTCTTGGGATTCCATCACCAAGAATTTTACAATTATTTTTAATTAAACTTTTTATGGATAGGTTTATATCTTTTACTTCATAGCAAATATGATGAATACCTCCATTATTATTTCTTTCCAAAAACCTTCTAATTGGTGAGTTTTCCCCTAAAGGTTCAAGTAATTCTATATTTGTATTTTGCAAAGTTATAAAAGCTGTAGTTACTCCATGATCTATAAGCTTCAAAGGCTTAGAAATATTGCAATTAAAAGTACTTTTATAATTTAGTATTGCTTTAGATAGACTTGGAACAGCAATTGCGATGTGATTAACTTTTTCTAACATACATATTAAATATAAATAATATCTAAAATTATGGAAGGACTTTTATCGAATTTGTTGATAATAAACTTTTTAACTTTTTTGTTTAAATAATCTCTTAATTGTTTTTCTTTAGAAACATTAAAAGGTATAAAACTTTTGATTTCATCATTCAAATACTCTGAAAGTTCTATAAGCTGTTCTTGCTCTACGCTATTAACCACAGATAAAAATTTTATTCTAGGCAATTCCTGCAAGTCTCCTACATCAGAAAAAACAAAGTTTATTGTTACAACACCATTAAATAACATTTTTTTTCTTTCCTTGAAAAAATTACTTTCTGTTGATATTAATTCATCACCATTAACTGCCATTTTTCCTGTTGGTAACTCAGCAATGATATCTGCTTTATTATTACAAAGCCTAATTAATTGACCATTTTTGGTTTTTAAAACTTCCTTTATTCCATTTTTTTTTGCTAACTCAGCATGCGCTTTAATATGAATAGCCTCACCATGAACTGGAATTAAAATAGATGGGTTTATCCAAGAGTACATCATTTTAAGCTCTTCTTGTCCAGGATGTCCAGAAACATGAATATTTTTAGCTTTAGGAAAAACTACATCTACCCCCTTATAAACTAATTTATTGATTAAATTATTAATACTAACCTCATTACCAGGTATCATTCTAGAAGAAAATACAATTCTATCACCTTTCTTAAATCTAATATGAGGATGAGTTTCATCAGCTATTCTGTTTAAAGCACCTAGAGGTTCACCTTGAGATCCCGTACAAATAGCAAGAAAACTATGATCACTAAAATTTTTTAAATTTCTTTCTTCGTGAAAAATATGCTTTTCCTTTAAATACCCAACTGACTTCGATGCTTTAATCATTCTCCACATTGACCTGCCAATTGCTCCTAGCTGCCTATTAGTTTTTTTTGCAATATTAGATAGTGTTAAAATTCTTTCTACATTTGAAGCAAACATAGCTACAAATACTCTTCCCTTGTAGCCCTTTATCAAATTATAAATACCTTTTTCAATTGACTTTTCTGAACCTGAGAAACCTTTCACATTGGCATTAGTAGAATCACATATCATTGCAGAAACACCAGATTTTCCAATCTCTTTAAGTCTTTTTGAATTAGGTTTATTTCCAATTGCGGGGTCATTATCAATCTTCCAGTCTCCTGTATGAAAAATCTTTTTCTTTCCTAAAGTTATTAGTAAAGAATTTGCTTCTAATATGGAATGACTTATATTTATTAACTCAAGTTTAAAAGGGCCTATTTCAAACTTTGATTCCTTATTAACAATATTAAGATTAGCTTTTTCAAGTAAACCATAATCAATTAACCTCTGCTTCAGTAAATATCCTGAAAAGGGGGTAGTATAAATTGGACATCTAATATGAGGCCATAAATGATGAACTCCTCCTATGTGGTCTTCATGTGCATGAGTAATAAACATTCCACATACATTTAGATTGTTTTCGATTATGGCATCAATATTTGGCATAAATACATCAGCACCAATAACTTTGCTATCTTTGAAAGAAACTCCACAATCAACGATTAACCAATTATCTTTATATCCATAAAGATTAAGGTTCATACCTATCTCTCCAGAACCTCCTAGAGGTAAAAAATAAGCATGGTCTGAATTTTTATCTTTAAATAAGCTATTTATCACTTTCATTTACCTTGTGTTGTTTATAAGCTAGATACAATCCTTCAATAGTCAAATTTTTTCTTATTACATTATTTATTCCTAGGTTTTCTGAAAATAGATCTGCTAACCCACCTGTTAAAATAATTTTAGTTTTATATTTCAATTCTAGCGTAGTTAAATTAATTATATGATTTATCAACCCTATATAACCAAAATAAATACCAGAACTCATTGCCTGAACTGTAGACTTTCCTATTACTTGTTTTGGTTTGATTACCGCAATTCTAGGCAACCTCGCTGCTGCAGAATGCAAAGTTTGAAGAGATAGGTTTATACCAGGACAAATAATACCTCCTACGTATGCACCACTCTTGTCAACTACATCAAAAGTTGTAGCTGTACCAAAATCAATTATAATAGTAGCCTCTTTGTAAAGACTCCACGCAGCCAATGAATTAACAAGTCTATCAGTACCTACTTCCTTTTTATTTTCTACCTTTATAGGAAAATTAATTTTTATATCTTCATTAATAACATATACTTTCTTTTTAAGATAATTATAACACGATTTTTTTATCTCCTCTGTTGCTTCAGGTACTACAGAACCTATTATCACTGCTTTAATATTCGATACATCTTTAATAATGGTTGACAACCAAATAAAATACTCATCACTAGTTCTTTTAATATCAGTTGAAATTCTCCATTTCTTTTCCACCAAACTCTTATCTAAAAGAGCAAAAACAATATTAGTATTTCCTATATCTACAACTAAATACATTTTTAAATTAACTCTAAATTAAAAAAATTATTTTTTTTATTTTCCATTAAAATTTCAATTGATCCATCTTTAGCTAAACCTTTATATACTCCTTTTACTATTTTATTATTATGATGAAATTTAACTTTAGAATTTAACTTAGTAGATCTCTTCATCCATTCTTCTAAAATAATCCTTTTGTTGTCATTCAGCACTTCAATCCAAGAATTAATTCCAATCAAAATGGACTTAGTTAGTTTTATACTTTCGATAGAAAAGTTACAGTACTTTTTTAAAAAAGTTGAAGTCTTATCTAAATTTTCAGGGTTATTATTAATATTTACTCCTATACCTACTATAATTTCTTTTATGTTATTGCCATAACTTAAAAATTCTATTAGTATTCCGCAAACTTTTTTATTATCTACATATATATCATTGGGCCATTTAATAAATGTCTTTATTGGTTTTGATATAAATTTTTTTATGATATCATAAAGTACTATACCCATTACATAAGTAATGAAGTGGTGATTGTTTTCAATTTTTTTTTTAAACCTTATCGATAAATATAAATTTCCTTTATCTGAAATCCAACTATTTTTTCTTCTGCCTCGGCCTTGAGTTTGTTGATTAGCCAATACTGCTACTTCATTATAAATATTATATTTTTTTTTTTTAATTTCATTCATTGTACTATCAAGAATATCAAAGCAAAATAATGGTGTAGATTTATTTATGTAAATATTTTTTTTCACTTATTCCTAATATTTAAACTATTAATAAAACTAATTAAATCATTCGCAAAAAAAATAAATATTAGCATAGCTATAGATACAACAATAAGAAACAAGAACATTCTATTATCTAATTCAAATGAAGAGCTATCATCTTGGTTATCCATATACATAATTTTAATTATTTTAAGATAATAAAAAGCTGATATAACGCTAAAAATTACTCCAATAATTGCTAAAAATAAAAAATTAGACTCTACTGCAGAAACGAATATATAAAATTTTGCAAAAAATCCTGCAAATGGAGGTATACCTGCCATTGATAATAGCAATATAATCATACATACTGCTGCTAATGAATTAGATTGAGAAAAGCCTGCTAAAGCTTGTAAATTTAATATTTGCGTATTTTCCTTTCGTAACATCATGATAAAAGAAAATACACCTAATGATGCTAATGTATAAATAACTAAATACAGAATGGCTGAAGATAGCCCTAGTGCAGAGTTAGAAATAATCCCAACTAATACATACCCAATATTAGCTATAGTACCGTAAGCAAATAGTCTTTTAATATTTTCCTGTCTTAATGCAGCAATAGAACCAACTGCCATGGATAAAACTGTAATTGTAATAATTATCTGTTGCCATAAACTTTCAAAGAAAAAGAAAGGTTTATTTAATAACTTTATTAAAGCAACTAATACGACTATTTTTGGTAATGTAATCAGTATAGTAGTTACCGAGCTAGGTGCTCCTTCATAAACATCTGGAGTCCACATATGGAAAGGAGCCGCGGATAGCTTGAAAGCTAATCCTGATAATATCAAAATCAAACCAAATGAAGATAGTAAAAAATTACTTTTATCAAAAATAAAACTTGAAATTACTTCATAGTTAGTACTTCCAGTAATGGAATATGTCATAGAAATACCATATAAAATAATAGCAGAAGCAATTGATCCTAATATGAAATATTTCAATGCTGCCTCTGAGCTTTTTAGAGAGTCTCTATTTAAAGCTACTAATACATACAGCGATAGAGATTGCAGTTCAATAGATACATACAATAATAATAAATCATTAGCTGAAACCATAAACAACATTCCTAAAATCGCGAACAAAAATAAAATTGGATATTCAAATAAATTTAATTTATTATTTTTAATATATCCGTGAGATACATATAAAATACCTATAGAGATACTAATTACAAAAAGTTTAACAATATTAGTAAAAATTGTATTAACAAAAATATTACTAGAGCCCTCAAAAGAAATATCAGAAAAGAGTATAAAACAGCCAGAAATTAAAAGAGTAAATAGACTTAAAATATAAACCTTATTATATTTTTTATTTTTAGAAAATGCACCAATAACAATACAAAGCAATGATCCAAAAAAAATAGTTATTTCTGGCAAATATAATTCAGGGTTAAAAAAATTTTCCATAGCTTATTTAAAATTTGTTAAAAGATTAATAGTTGAGATTTCTGTAAAGCCTAAAATTATATTCGGGTAAAGGCCAAGTAATAAAGTAAAAGCAACTAAACATAGCATTAATGATATCTCTAACCCTTTTAAATCTATTAATGCTGTTTCTATTATATCCTTATCTATAGTAAAAATTATTTTTCTTACTAGTGACATCATATAAATAGCACCTAATATTATTCCAGTAGAAACAAATATGCCAAAAATCAAGAAATTTTTAAAAATGCCTAATACTACAAGTAACTCTCCTATGAAACCAGATGTACCTGGCAAGCCAACAGAAGAAAGAACTAGTATGATAAATAAGACAGAAAAAATAGGCATACTTTTTATTAAAAGGTTATAGTCTTTTAGAATTCTAGAACCTGTTCTCTCATATAAAATACCAATACTTAGAAATAAACCTGCAGAAACGATACCATGACTTATCATTTGAAAGAGTGATCCCTGTATACCTATTTCTGTTAAAGAAAATATACCTGCAGTAACATACCCCATATGAGCAACAGACGAATATGCAATAAGTTTTTTAATATCAGTCTGTGCAAAAGCAACTAAAGAAGTATATACAACTGCAATAGCAGATAAAAAAACTACAAAAGTTGAAAAATAGGAAGAGGCTTCTGGTAAAATTGGAAGTGAAATTCTTAGAAATGCAAAGCCTCCTACTTTTAATAAGATACCTGCTAAAATCATAGATCCAATCGTAGGGGCTTCAACATGAGCATCAGGCAACCATGTATGAAATGGCCACATCGGAACTTTTATAGCAAAGGATAAAAACATTCCAAACCATAACCACTTTTGTATGTAAACATCAAAATAATAATTATCTAACTCAACAATTGATGTTGTATTAGATGTATATGCCATAAATATAATGGAAATTAGAAAAAAAACAGAGCCAGCTAGAGTATATAAAAAAAATTTAAATGAAGAAAAAATTCTGTTTTTTCCTCCCCATATTCCTATTATTAAAAACATTGGTATTAGTAAGCTTTCAAAAAAAATATAAAATAAAACTATATCTAAAGAACAAAATACACCTATAGTTAAAGCCTCTAAAAAAAGCATAGCAATAACAAACTCTCTCGTCCTAAATTTAATAGAAAGTTTTGTATAAAAAAAACAAAAAGGAAATAAAAATGTTGTTAGTAGTATAAAAATAAGGGATATAGCATCAACTCCTAAGTGATAACTAATACTAAATTTATTCAAAATTCCTTTTTTTTCAATAAACTGAAAGGCTGAATTATTGTAGTCAAACTGAATTATTAAAATAATTACAAGAACTAATTCAACTAAGCTAGTCCATAATGCTAGCTCTCTTAAATTTTTTGATATAGCTTTTTCTTCTCCTTTTACAAATAATGCAATGATAGCACCTATTAACGGCGTAATAATAATAGAGGATAATATAGGAAATGATACCAAAATAAATCTCTTAATAATTCACAAAAATTAAACTAAAGAACAAAATTACACCTAAAATCATATAAGTAGCATAGCTAAATATTTTCCCATTTTGAAAATCTTTTAAATATTTAGACGAGGAATAGATTTTGTTAGATAGTCCTTTTGGACCGACTCCATCAATAATTTTTTGATCAAAAAACTGCCACAAAATTATTGCTAAATTAGATAACTTTTTAACAAATATAAAATTATAAATTTCATCAAAGTACCATTTTCTTTTTAAAAAGGTTGCAAGCATTTTAAATAAATTACTATTGATTTTTATTAAATTACTTAACTTATTGAAATATATGAAGACCATAATAGAAAAGAGCAATGCGGTAATAATTGGTAAAGCTTTGAAAAAGAAAGGAATGTGGTGAGCGCTTTCCACAAAATTAATATTTTCTTTAAAATAGATACTGTTATTCCAAAAAGTATTGTATTTAACTATTTCATAAAAATATATTCCAGAAAAAATAGCACCTATTGATAATATTAAAACAGGGAACAACATTACTTTTGGGGCTTCTTTAACCTCAGAAAAACGTTTTAAATTTAAATTAGTTTTTCCATGAAAGGTTAAATATAACAATCTTGCAGAATATATAGAAGTCATAATTGCTCCTAAACATCCAAGATAATAAACTAAGTTACCCTCTAAATTATGCAAGGAATAAGCATATTCTAATATTAAATCTTTAGAGTAGTATCCGGAAAATGGAGGAACCCCCATTAAAGCTAATGAACCTAATATAATTAAAAAATATGTAATTGGAATTTTTTTATAAAGGCCGCCCATTTTTTTAATATTCTGCTCGTGATGACAAACATGTATTACTGACCCTGCTGATAAAAAAAGTAATGCTTTAAAAAAAGCATGGGTAACTAGATGAAAAATACCTAAACTATATGCAGATATACCGCATGCAAAAAACATATACCCTAGTTGACTACATGTTGAATAAGCAATAATTTTCTTTATATCATCTTGCATCAAGGCAACAGATGCTGCAAAAATACATGTCACTATTCCTACATAAGTTATAAAGCTTAAAGTGAATTCTGTTAATTCAAATAAAGGAGAGCATCTGGCAACTAAAAATATACCTGCGGTCACCATTGTTGCAGCATGTATCAAAGCTGATACTGGAGTAGGGCCTTCCATAGCATCAGGGAGCCATACGTGTAATCCTATTTGAGCTGATTTTCCCATTGCGGCAATAAACAAAAACATCGTTATAGTAGTTAACAAGTTAACTTCTGTACCTAAAAGGTAAATTGAATTTCCTATTAATAGTTCAGCTTGTGCAAATACATCATTAAAATTCAAAGATTGAAATGAATTATATATTAGAGCTATAGCAATTAAATAACCAAAATCTCCAACTCTGTTTACCAAAAAAGCTTTTAGTGCAGCACTTCCTGCAGAAGGTTTTGAGAAATAGTATCCTATGAGTAAATAAGAACACAAACCTACTCCTTCCCATCCTAAAAATAATTGCAAAAAATTGTCAGCACTTACCAAAATTAACATTGCAAAAGTAAACAAGGATAAATAGCAAAAAAACCTTGCTTTATAAGCATCATTAGACATATAACCGATAGAAAAAATATGTACTAATGCAGATACAGTATTTACCACAAAAAACATAATTGCTGTCAGAGGATCATAAAATATTGAAAAACTTAATTTATTTACTCCTATATTCAACCAATCATAAAGTTCATAAGTACCTGTATAATCACTAATTTTAGTGTAACAATATATAGATAAAATAGAAGCTATACTTAAAAAGAAAGAAGATATGTTTTGTGCTACTTTATTATTTTTAAAAATAATACAAAACAAGCAAATAAAAGAACTTAAAGCAGGAAGTAAAAATATAAATACTGGCATACTCATTTTATCCCTTTAGTTGCTCCGCATCTTCGACTTTTATTGAACCTCTATTTCTAAAGAATATTACTATTATGGCTAAGCCTATTGCTGCTTCAGCTGCTGCTACAGTTAAAACAAACATAGTAAATATTTGCCCCTGTAAATTACCATGAAAATTAGAAAATGCTACTAAGTTTATATTAACTGCCAGAAGCAAAATTTCAATAGACATTAATATTATTATTATACTCCTTCTATTCAAAAAAATTCCTAACAAACCGGTACAAAATAATATCGCAGATAAAATAGTAAAATAGCTTGGTTCTAATTGCATTTATTTTTTTCCTATCTTAATTATTTCTATTGAGTCTTTTTTTTCTCTAGAAACTTGTTCTGAAATATCTTGTCTAAGCACTCCTTCTCTTTTTCTCAAAGTCAATATTATTGCTCCTAACATTGCTACTAATAATATGCAACCTGCAATTTGAAAAGGTAAAAAGTAATTTGTATATAAAATGTTTCCTATTTCGTGAGTATTGGGAAGTTTATAAACATCTTGATTTGATTTTTGATAAATTACATCAAGGTTAGAAAATGAAAATATTAGCTCTAGTAAAAGTATGAATGCAACTAAAACTCCTGAAAACATATATTTTTTAGCTTGTACTTTAATTTCATCTACTCCAATGTTTAACATCATAACAACAAATAAAAATAACACTGCTACAGCTCCAACATACACTATTAGTAAAATCATTGCTAAAAACTCTGCTCCTGCCAATACAAATATTCCTGCTGAATTTACAAAAGCTAATATTAAAAAAAATACAGAATGAACAGGGTTTCTAGAACTAATTACAGCCACGCATGAAAGTACAGTAATAGATGAAAATAGAAAAAAAAATAAGTTCATACTTACTTAGTGGTTATCTATATTCAATATCAGAATTAATATTTTTATGCAAAGCTTCCTCCCATCGATCACCATTATCTAAAAGTTTTTGTTTGTTATAAATTAATTCTTCATGTGTCTCTGTAGCAAATTCATAGTTTGGCCCTTGCACGATTGCATCAACGGGACATGCTTCCTGACACAAGCCACAGTAAATACATTTAGTCATATCAATATCATACTGGGTGGTTCTTCTACTGCCATCCTCCCTTTCCTCAGCATCAATAGTAATTGCTAAAGCAGGACATATAGCTTCACATAATTTACAAGCTATACATCTCTCCTCTCCATTTGGATACCTTCTTAAAGCATGTTCTCCTCTAAACCTAGGACTAATTTTTCCTTTTTCATAAGGATAATTTATAGTGACTGATGAGCTAAACATTCTTAAAAACGTTAAATACAAGCCTCTAACTATATCTATCAAGAATAAGGATTTAAGTATTAAATAAACTTTTTTCATAAATTAACTTTCAAAATTTGGTAACAAATCAAAAAATATAAGAAATGTTGCAGTTAAAACCACCCATAAAAGTGATAAAGGAAGAAAAACTTTCCAACCTAATCTCATAAGTTGGTCATATCTAAAACGTGGCAATGTAGCTCTAACCCATAAAAATATAAATAGTAATACACCAACCTTTAGAAAAAACCAAATAAAACCTGGAATCGCATTAAAAATTTCATTATCAAATGGCGCTAACCATCCTCCTAAAAACAAAATTGTACCCAATGAACTCATAAGTATCATTGCAGAGTATTCGCCTAAAAAGAACATAGCAAAAAGCATTGAAGAATACTCTGTAAAATATCCTGCAACTAATGCTGACTCATCTTCTGGTAAATCAAATGGTGCTCTGTTAGTTTCTGCTAAGGCTGAAATAACAAACACTACAAACATAGGAAAAAGAGGCAATACAAACCAACAGTTTTTCTGAGCTAATACTATATTAGAAAGATTTAATGATCCCACACATAGCAATACAGTTACAATTACAAACCCTATTGAAACCTCATAAGAAACCATTTGGGCAGCAGACCTCAATGCACCTAAAAAAGCGTATTTTGAGTTACTTGCCCATCCTGCCATAATGATACCATATATTGACAATGAAGAGACTGCAAATAGGTATAAAATTCCTACATTAATATTTGATAATACAATATTCTCAGAAACTGGTATAACACTCCAAGCAATTAATGATAAGGAAAAAGAAATCATAGGAGCTAACACAAAAATTAGTTTGCTTGAACTAGCAGGAATAATTGTTTCCTTTGAAAATAGTTTTACTCCATCAGCAAAAGGCTGAAGTAATCCGAAAAAGCCTACAACATTTGGTCCTTTTCTGTATTGAACTAAAGCAATTACTTTTCTTTCTAAATATGTTAAAAAAGCAACTGCAATCAATAAAGGACCAATTATTGCCAGCACATATAAGACTAAAATAAAAAAATACTTTAAATTATCAAAATTAATAATTTCCATTATTTACCTTTTTTATTTTTAGAATCTCTCTAACACAATTTGCCATATTTTCTGATGATCTTGAAATACAACATGTTTGGTAAAAATTTTTAACTAAAAAATTGTTTATTTCTGGAAATAATTTTATATTAATATTTTTTTCTATTTCCCATTTTGATTTTTGAGATTGTTTTTCATTTCTAAGCTGAGGAAAATTATTATACATCTCTTCTAATAACTCATCATAAGTATTATACTTGATTACAGCAGAAAGTTTTTGGTCTAAAGCTTTAAATACTTTCCAGCTGTCTACTGCCAGTCCTGGTTTAGAAGTGACTATTTTAGTAAATTGTGGCCTACCTTCTAAATTTAGATATAAAGCTTTTTTCTCAGTGTAGGCACTTGTAGGAAGTACTACATCTGAATTTCCAGCAAATTTATCTCCATTATGTCCAATATAAATAATAAATGCATTTTCTAGTTCTTCATCCTCTACCAGAAAGTCATCTGCTTCTATAAGAAACAGAACTTTTATTTTATTCTTTTTAAGAGCTTTTTTGATCTCTAAAGAAGATAGACCGTTATTGTAAGGTACAAAGCCAACTGTTAACCCACCTACTCTAGATGCATATTTGTTTAAAACATTAAAGCCATTCCAGTTTTCTCTAATTAAATTTGATTGCTGGCTTAAAATTTTAACTAATTTATGAATTTTCTCCCCTTGTTTTGTTGATAAAATACTATCTCCTAATATAACCATTGGAAAATTAGCTTTTTTAAAAAAAAGTTTTATTTTTTTCTGAATATTCTCGTCGGAAAGAAGACTAATGTCATTGCCAAGACTATTACATTTATATGTCAAATCATCAGGAGTACTAATAGTTAAAATATCTAAATTACCGGTTAGCCATCTTTGTCTAATTCTTGAATTTAAAACAGCAGCCTCTCTTTTTGGGTCACATCCAATAATTAGCAATTTGTCAATAACATCAATTTTTTCAATACTTGAGTTAAATAACCAATCTTTTGAATTACAATATGGAACTTGAGATAGGTTAAATCTACAATCTATATTTTTTACATTAATGCCTTTGAAAAATTCTTTGGCTGTGTACATTGTTTCAGTATCTGTTAAGGAACCACTTATTGCAGCTATTTCAGATGGATTAGTATCTTTAATTTTTTTGATTATAATTTCTAGCGCGCTTTTCCAATCACTCGAAGAGAGTTTATTTTTATTCTTAACAAAAGGCTTGTCTATCCGTTGATTTTTTAAGCCATCATAAAAAAACCTTCCTTTATCAGAAAGCCATTCTTGGTTTATTTCTTCATTTTCTCTAGGAAGTATTCTTTTTATTTCTCCATTAAACTCATCAATTCTTACATTAGAACCTACAGCATCACTAACATCTATAGAGTCAATGTGATTGAGTTCCCATGACCTTGCAGTAAAAGCGTAGGGCTTTGAAGTTAATGCTCCTACAGGACAAAGATCAATAATATTTCCAGAAAGTTCACTTGTAATCCCACCCTCTATAGCAGAAGTAATTTCCATACCTTCACCTCTGTTAATTGCACCTAATTCATGGGTGCCGGCTATTTCATCCATGAACCTTACACATCTAGTACAATGAATACATCTTGTCATAACAGTTTTAATTAATGGTCCAAAATTTTTTTCATCAACCGCTCTCTTAGTATCTTCATATCTACTAGTAGATTTACCAAAGTATAGTGATTGATCTTGAAGATCGCACTCTCCACCCTGATCGCAAATTGGGCAATCTAAAGGATGATTGATTAATAAGAACTCCATTACACCTTTTCTAGCCTTCTCTACTTTTTCAGTATTAGTTTTTATTACCATTTCATTTGCGACTGGCATTGCACAGGAAGCAACAGGTTTAGGAGATTTTTCTATATCAACTAAACACATTCTGCAGTTTCCTGCTATAGACAACTTCTCATGATAACAAAATCTAGGAATTTCCTCACCTGCAACTTCACAAGCTTGCATCACTGTAGCACCCTCTGGTACTTCAACTGTTTTATTGTTTACTTTAACCTTAATCACTCTGCAGACTTTCTTAGTAAATTATCCTGTATTTTCTTTTCTATCTCATCTCTGAAATGTCTAATTAATCCTTGAACAGGCCAAGCAGCGGCATCCCCTAATGCACAAATTGTATGATTTTCAACCTGAGAACATATATCACCTAATTTGTCAATATCATCAACTCTTGCATCTCCAATACTTAACTTTCTCATCATTTTTAATATCCATCCAGTTCCTTCCCTGCATGGAGTACACTGGCCGCAACTCTCGTGATTATAAAATCTTGATAGCCTAGTAATAGCTTTTATTAAATCTGTACTTTTATCCATTACAATAACACCAGCTGTACCCAAACCGCTATTAACCGCCTTTAAGCTGTCAAAATCCATATCCAAGTCATTACATAATGAAGAGGGAAGTAACGGAGTTGAAGAACCACCTGGAATTATTGCCTTGAGGTTTTCCCATCCTCCTCTTACGCCATTAGCATGTTTGTTAATAAGTTCTTTAACTGATATTCCCATTTCTTCTTCAACAGTACATGGTGAATTTACATGACCTGAGATACAGAAAAGCTTAGTTCCAGTATTGTTTTCTTTTCCTAAATTGGAAAACCAAGAAGACCCTCTTTTCAGTATTTCTGGAACAACTGACACAGTTTCAACGTTTGATACAGTAGTTGGACAACCATATAAGCCGACATTAGCAGGAAAAGGTGGTTTCAGTCTAGGTTGGCCTTTTTTACCTTCAAGACTTTCTAGTAAAGCTGATTCCTCTCCACAAATATAAGCCCCAGCACCCCTGTGTACAAAAACATCAAGATTCCAATCTGTATTTAAAATATTTTTTCCTAAAAGATTATTTTCATAGCATTCATCAATTGCTCTCTGTAAAGCATTGTATTCATTGTAAAACTCACCTCTTATATAGATGTAAGCAGTATGAGCTTGCATTGCAATTGAGGCGTAAAGTATTCCTTCTATTAATTTAAAAGGTTCGTTTCTTAATATCTCTCTATCTTTACAGGTTCCTGGCTCACTCTCATCTGCATTAATAACCACATAATGAGGCTTATTAGATAATTTTTGTGGCATAAAAGACCATTTTAAACCTGTTGGAAACCCTGCTCCTCCTCTACCTCTTAAACCAGATTTTTTTACTTCGTCTAATATCCAATCTTTTCCTTTTAGCATTATAGTTTTTGTATCATCCCAGTCCCCTAAGCTTTTTGCTACTTTTAAACCAGCTCCAGAAAAACCATAAATATTTTTAAAAATCTTGTCTTTTTCATTTAGCATTTTTATTTTTTCCTATTAATTTTACTGACTCAGATCCTTTTCTTTCCTTTAACTGAGGCCCTATTTTTACTTTATTTCCACTTTTTAAATTTTCTAATAATTTTATTAAACTCTCTTTATTTAAGTCCTCGTAATAATCATCATTTATTTGCACCATAGGAGCATTGACACAAGCACCTAAACATTCAACCTCTTTTAAAGTAAAGTTTCCATCTTTAGTAGTTTCATTTATATCTATATTTAAATATTTCTTACAATACTCTAGCAAATTATCACTTCCTTTGAGCCAGCATGGTGTAGTTGTACAAAACTGAATAAAATATTTACCAATTGGTTTTAAGTTAAACATAGAATAAAAAGTTGCTACCTCATAAACTTTAATATAAGGAACATCTATAATTTTACCAACCTCTTTCATTGCTGACTCTGGTATCCAACCATTACATTGTCGCATTGCCAAATCTAATAGCGGCATTACTGCGCTAGCAGATTGATTAGAAGGATATTTTTTTAAAATGCTCTCTATTAAAATATTATTTTCCTGAGAAAATTTAAAGTTATCATACTGCTCTAGGTCTTTTTTATTCATTATCTATCTATTTCTCCAAAAACTACATCTAAGGTTGCTATACATGCAACTAAATCTGCAAGCTGATGACCTTTTGTCATAAAGTCTAATCCCTGTAAATGGGGAAAACCTGGAGCTCTTATTTTACATCTATATGGCTTGTTAGTTCCATCAGATACTAAATAAACTCCAAATTCACCTTTAGGAGCTTCTACTGAAGAGTAAATATCTCCTTTTGGAACTCTAACTCCTTCAGTATAAAGTTTAAAATGACTTATCAAACTTTCCATTGACTCTTTCATGTCTTTTCTCTTTGGTGGCGAAACTCTAGGATTGTCAGAAATTACGGGACCATTAGGTATTTTATCAAGAACTTGATTAATTATACTTAAACTTTGTTTCATCTCCTCCATACGTATCAGATACCTATCATAACAATCTCCATTCTTCCCGATTGGTATATTAAAATCTACTTTTTCATAAGCTGCATAAGGTCTATGTTTTCTTAAGTCCCAAACTATACCTGACCCTCTTAACATTGGTCCTGTAAAACCCCAATCTAGAGCTTGTTTTTTTGTAACTACACCTACATTTACAGTTCTTTGTTTAAAAATCCTATTATTATCTAACAAGCTTTCTATATCCTGTATTACTTTCCCAAAGTTTTTACTCCAATTAAAAATATCTTCAAAAACTTTTTTAGGAATATCCTGATGAACCCCTCCAATTCTGTAATATGCTGCATGTAAGCGTGCTCCGGATACTGCCTCGTAAAAAGACATAAGCTTTTCTCTTTCCTCGAATAACCACAAAAAAGGAGTTGTCGCACCTAAATCTAAACCTTGAGCACCAATTTGCAAGGCATGATTAAGTATTCTAGTAATTTCATCAAATAATGTTCTTATCCATAAAGCTCTTTCAGGTACTCTTAGGTTTAATAGTTTTTCAGCAGCCATTACAAAAGCATGCTCTTGTATCATTGGAGAAACGTAATCTAATCTGTCAAAGTAAGGCATTGCTTGAAGGTAAGTTTTATGTTCTATTAATTTTTCTGTACCTCTGTGCAATAATCCAATATGAGGATCAGCTCGCTCTACTACTTCACCATCCATCTCAAGCACTAACCTTAAAACACCATGAGCTGCAGGATGTTGAGGTCCAAAATTGAGCATCATATTTTTAATTTGCTTCTCAGTCATTTTTATTTTTTACATTTTTTCCTTCCCAAGGACTTTCAAAATCAAAGTCTCTAAAGTCTTGAGTAAGTTTTACTGGTTCATAAATTACCTTTTTAGTTGCCATATCATATCTAACTTCTACATTTCCAGACAATGGAAAGTCTTTTCTTAGGGGAAAACCATTAAACCCATAGTCTGTTAATATTCTCCTCAAATCAGGGTGATTTATAAAAGCAATACCAAATAAGTCCCAAACCTCTCTTTCATACCAATTTGCAGCAGGAAATAATGAAGTTATACTTTCTACAGTATCATCCTCTCCTATATTAGAAGTAATAATTATTCTAGAGTTGTATTCAATAGATAAGAAAATATAGACTAAAGTAAATCTTAATTTCCTATCAGGATAATCAACTGCAGTTAATTCTAATAATTGTGAAAATTTTAATTTGTCATTATCCTTTAAATTCTTTATCACTTTATATAAGTGTTCAGGATTTATAGTAACTTTATAATTATCATTCTCAAAGTTAATTTTATAAGTATCTTTATCTAATAAATTAGAAAGAACTTTTTCTAGATTTTTATCCATATCTGAGATTATGTTTTTTGTGTTACCCAATTTGCAGTCCAAATAAGTGTTAAACTATATTTTTACCTTGCCTTTTAATCTTCTTTTGCAACTGTAAAATACCATATAGTAAAGCTTCTGCAGTTGGAGGACAGCCAGGAACATAAATATCAACTGGTATAATTCTGTCACAACCTCTAACTACAGAATAAGAATAATGATAATACCCCCCTCCATTAGCACAACTTCCCATTGAGATAACCCACCTAGGCTCCGGCATTTGATCATAAACTTTTCTTAATGCAGGGGCCATTTTATTTGTTAAAGTTCCTGCTACTATCATTACATCAGACTGTCTAGGACTTGGTCTAAAAACTACCCCAAATCTATCTAGATCGTATCTTGAAGCACCTGTTTGCATCATTTCTACAGCACAACAAGCTAATCCAAAAGACATAGGCCATAAAGAACCAGACCTTGCCCATGCTAATAAATCTGAAAATTTTGTTAGTAGGTAGCCTTTATTATTTGGCTGCATAGTTTTATCCAAACTGTCCTTAAAAAAGTTTTCCTTTATTCCCAATCCAAAGCTCCTTTTTTCCACTCGTAGATAAAGCCTACAGTTAATATAAATAAGAAAAGCATCATTGATATGTACCCAGCCATACCTATCGTAGATAGTGATATAGCCCATGGAAATAAAAAAGCTACTTCTAAATCGAAAATAATAAATAATATAGCTACCAAATAAAATCTAACATCAAATCTACCTCTAGCATCATCAAAAGGTGAAAAACCACATTCGTAAGCAGAAAGCTTTTCTTTATCAGGGTTATTAGGGCCAACAAAACCAGATAAAACTGCAAATCCTGCAGAAAGTCCCACAGCTATAAGAATAAACACAAAAATAGGAAGATATTCTAGATAATTCATTATTTTCTTTATATCATTTTACAAAAATATTTATAATATTATATTATATAGAGTAAAAAACCTTTGTTGTAATCAAGTTTTTGTAAATATTTAAGAGTTAGTTGTTTAAAAATTTCTCCAATTGATAGAAGCTATCTACTACTATATCATAGTTGCCATCAATATTTATTTTGGTTTCGTCACCCCACTCTCTTTCTCTTTTAACAAAAGCAGTTCTAAAACCTGCTTTTTGTGCTGCATTAAGGTCAAAACTATGACATGCTATCATCATGCATTCTTCTGGCTTAAACTGTAATAAATTTGCAGTTTTTTTATATGCTTCTAAATTAGGCTTATAAATCTCTAAGGTTTCACATGAGAGAATTAAGTCCCATGATATTTGATTAGCTTTAGAATTTATATAAACCAGTCTGTTGCTTAATAAAGTAAAGGACACACAGAAGAATTTTTTTTTCAAATCATTAAATGGACTTAAAAAATCAGGCCATGCTTTTAATTGTGTAGGACAAAAATAATAAAGATTATATAAATCATCATCTGATATTTCTAAATTATTTTCAATAATTAGTTCTTCTACCGCTTGTTTATGAGCTATATCAAAGTTTATTAAAGACTTTGGGTTTTGATTTGTAACTTTCTTCAAAGACTTTCTTCTCATTAAATTGGCATAATCTGTAGAAGAAAAATTAAGTTTATATTTTTTTTTAATTTCTTCAAAGCCCCTAGAAAAACCTGTATGCCAATCTAGTATTGTGCCTCCAGTGTCAAAGGTAAGGGCCTTAATTTTGGATAAGTTAAACATAAATTAATGTTATATACAAAAACTAATAACATTTACAGTTATTTTTGGTATAATAAAATTGGGAGGGAAAAATGTATATTACACAATCACTAAAGCGAAATGCTCAATTGTATTCTAAAAAAGTAGCTACTTCTTTCAACGGAAGGACTTTTACTTGGGAAGAAAGCTTAAAAAGAATTTCTAAATTAGCTTCTGGGATAGAAAAACTTGGCGTAAACTTAGAAGATAGGGTTGCTATATTAGCTCATAATAGTGATAGATACTTTGAATTCATTTATTCGGTTTCTTGGTTAGGGGGTGTTTTTGTACCTATAAATACAAGGCTTGCTCCGCCAGAAATACAATTTTGGATAAATGA
>CEUF01024467.1_pt1 | contig 18758 bp, 18 predicted proteins | sample 531461 | NCBI WGS metagenome assembly CEUF01 (sample SAMEA2623350, study PRJEB7988) | marine metagenome | biome: marine biome (ENVO:00000447); feature: surface water layer (ENVO:00002042); material: "saline water (ENVO:00002010), including plankton (ENVO:xxxxxxxx)" | depth 5 m | reverse complement strand
GCCATAAACATTTTATACCAGATTGGTAATATATTTACTATATTATTTTAATAAAAAACTTAAATTTGAAATTATTATGAAAGAGAAAATTATTATAAAAGGTGCTAGAGAAAATAACCTTAAAAATATTTCTATTGAAATTCCTAAAAATAAAATTGTTGTAATAACAGGGGTATCTGGTAGCGGAAAATCAACCCTAGCTTTTGAAACTATTTATGCAGAAGGACAAAGAAAGTATGTTGAAAGTCTTTCAGCCTATGCTAGACAGTTTTTACAAATTATGAATAAACCTAACTTAGATAGCATTGAAGGATTGTCACCCGCGATAGCTATTGACCAAAAAACAGTATCGAAAAACCCTAGATCAACTGTAGGAACAGTGACAGAGGTTTATGATTATATTAGGTTGCTGTATGCTAGAATAGGAATTCCTTACTCACCAACTACAGGAAAACCTATAACAAAACAAACCTCCTCAGAAATAGTTAAAAAAATTAAAGAATATCCTAATAATAAAAAAATATTTATCTTATCTCCTATAGTAAGGTCTAAAAAAGGAGAATTCAAAAAAGAATTAATTGATTTGAAAAAAAAAGGATTTCAAAGATTATTTATTAACAAAAAACTTTATGAACTTGATAATTTACCTACTTTAAATAAAAATTATAAATATGATATAGACCTTGTAATCGATAGACTAATAACCGGAGATGACCTATCTAATAGATTAGCAGACAGTGTAGAGTTAGCTTTAAGTATGTCTAATGGAATTGTTTATGTTTTAGATGTAGATGAAAACAAGAGAGAGATATTTTCTGCTAATTTCTCTTGTCCTGTATCTGGCTTTACAATTGAAGAGATTGAGCCCAGAATATTTTCTTTTAATAGTCCTTTTGGCGCATGTAAAATTTGTGAAGGGTTAGGAGAAAAAAATTTTTTTGATCCAGATCTTCTAATACCAAACAAAAAACTATCCATAACAAATGGAGCAATTTTGCCTTGGAAAAAAGGAATAAATAATTACTATTACAGGGTTTTAAATAAAGTTATGGAACATACTAGTCTAGACCTTAATATTCCTTTTGATGAAAATAGAGAAAAAGATATAAATGTATTACTTTATGGTTCTGATGAAATTCTTATAGAAGAAAGGAGGTTTAGTAGATTTGGAAAAAGAAAATATAAACCCTTTAAAGGAATAATAGATTTATTTGAACAACAATATAAATACATAAAAGAATCGTGGATGAAAGATGAATATGATAAATACATTTCCTCTAAAATATGTAAAGGTTGCAACGGAATGAGACTAAACGAGATGTCTCTTAGTATTAAAATAAATAATGAAAATATTGGAAAAATAACAAATCTTTCAATTGAGGAACTTTTGAGATGGGTAAAAAATTTACAAGAAAAATTATCTGGTAATGATAAATTAATTGCTAAACCTATTCTTAGAGAAATAGATAATCGACTTACTTTTTTATGTGATGTAGGTCTGGATTATTTATCTTTATCTAGATCATCATCTACATTATCGGGAGGCGAAAGTCAGAGAATTAGATTAGCTTCTCAAATAGGTTCTGGATTAACGGGAGTTTTGTATGTACTTGATGAACCATCTATTGGACTCCACCAAAAGGACAATACTAGGTTGCTAAAAACCTTAACAAAACTTAAAAAACTAAATAACTCAGTTATAGTTGTAGAGCATGATGAAGATGCTATAAAGTCAGCAGACCATATTATAGACATAGGCCCTAAAGCTGGATTATATGGTGGAGAAATAGTAGCTCAAGGAAATTTTAAAGATATTATAAATAATAAAAAAAGCCTTACTTCCTTGTATCTTTCTAGAAAAAAGGTAATTTCAGTTCCGGAAAAAAGAAGAATGATAAATAGTAAAAAAGTTATTTCTTTCAAAAATGTTTCTACTAATAATTTAAAAAATATAAATTTAAATTTACCACTAGGATTATTTTGTTGTATATCAGGTGTTTCTGGAAGTGGAAAATCTAGTCTAATTATAGATACTCTTTACCCTGCATTATCAAATTTAGTTAATAAAACAAAATTAAAGGAGGGAAAATATAAAACATTGTTAGGAACTCACTTTATAGACAAGGTAGTAAACATAACTCAATCTCCAATTGGAAGGACACCACGATCAAATCCCGTAACTTACACTGGTGCTTTTACTCCTATAAGAGAGTGGTTTGCACTATTACCTGAGTCTAAAGAAAGAGGATATAAATCTGGAAGGTTTTCCTTCAATGTGAAAGGAGGAAGGTGTGAAGCATGTGGAGGAGATGGATTAAAAAAAGTAGAAATGCATTTCCTATCTGATGTTTATGTTAAGTGTGAAGAATGTGAGGGTAAACGCTTTAATACTGAAACACTAGAAGTAAAATATAAAAATAATAGTATTTCAGATGTATTAGAACTTTCTGTAGATGAAGCAAAAGAACTTTTTAAAGCTATACCAACTATAGCGAGCAAATTACAAATGCTTAGTAAAGTAGGATTAGGATATATAAAAATTGGTCAATCTGCGACTACATTGTCTGGAGGAGAAGCTCAGAGAATAAAAATTGCAAAAGAGTTATCAAAAAAACCTACTGGAAAAACTCTTTATATACTTGATGAGCCTACTACTGGATTACATTTTGAGGATGTAAATAAATTAGTAAATATACTTCAAGAACTAACAAATAATGGAAATACTGTTATAGTAATTGAGCACAACCTTGACGTTTTAAAATGCTCAGACTGGATAATTGATCTAGGTCTTGATGGCGGAGATAAAGGTGGTTATATAATTACGGAAGGTCCTCCAGAAAAAGTAGCAAAAATGAATATAGGATATACTTCAGAATATTTAAAAAAAAGTTTAAGTTTCTAATTCCAGAAATGCTAATATTTTTTTACCTTGTGAAAGTAAAATATTATATGTTTTAAAGGCAGAAATACTGCTCATAGACTCATGAGGTATATTGTTTTTAATAATAAACTCATGAGTTTTTAATGGAATTTTTTTTAATTTTTTTCCAGTACCAAATAGAATAAAATTATAATCACCTCTATTAAGCTGATTTATTTTTTCATAAAATAGATTATCACTAAATAAGGTCTTAACATCTTGACAGTTGTCTATACTAGAGCCAAGCAATACAACTCTATCAAAGTATTTTTTTTCTTTAATTACTATGTAGTTTTTTCCGTAAGATGCGATGAAATAGTCGTTAAATAAATTTTCAAACTCTATTTGCAAATTTAATTAATCCTCTTTATTTTCATTTCTCTTTATATTCAAAAAAACTAAAACAGGAGTTGCTATTAATATAGAAGAATAAGTTCCTATTAATATTCCCCAAATCATAGCAAAACTAAAATCTTTAATAATATTTCCACCAAAAATAAATAACGCTAACAAAGCTAAGATAGTTGTAGCAGTTGTATTGATAGTTCTTGATAATGTTTCATTTACTGATTTGTTAAGCAGCAAAATTATACTTATCTTTCTATACTTTTTTAAGTTTTCTCTAATCCTATCATAAACAACAACGGTATCATTCATAGAGTACCCTATAATAAGAAGTATTGCAGCAACTGTAGCTAAATTAAACTCTAAAGATGATATAGAGAACATTCCCACTGTAAGCACTATATCATGAATAAGAGCTATGACGGCACCTATTGCAAAAGGAAGTTCAAAGCGAAACCAAATGTATATTAACATTGCTCCTATAGCAATTAAGATTGAGTAAATCCCTGCTTTAATGAGTTCTTTACTTACAGTTGGTCCAACATACTCAAGTCTTCTATAATCTACATCCGTATACTCTTTATTTAGATTACTTTTAATTTCTGAAATTAACTTTTGATTATTGCCTTTAACTGAAGAGTATGTCTCTACTTTAATAAGATAATTACTTTTAGAATTATCTAAACTTTGTATTGAGAAATCTCCAGGAACTATTCCTCTCAATTTTGTTCTTATTTGAACTATTTCAATATTTTTACTAAAAGATGTTTCTATTAAAAGTCCTCCTTTAAAATCAATCCCAAAGTTTAGACCTTTAATTATCATGAAAATTATAGATACAATTGATAATATACCAGAAGTTAAAAAGAAAAGTTTTCTATTCCCTATGAAATTTAAATTAGGAGTTTTTTTTATAAATCTGAATAACATACTAAAGTTTTAGATTCCTTTCCCTGTTTTGAATGTAAAAATAGTTTATTAAAAGTCTACTAATAACCATAGTACATATAATAGTACTGAAAACTCCTAAACCTAGTGTAATAGAAAAGCCTCTTATGGGTCCAGAACCCATGAAAAAAAGAATGACAGCTGCAATTAATGTGGTCACGTTAGCATCTAGGATTGCTCTAAAAGCTTGAGAAAACCCAGTTTCAATAGAACTTATTTTTGATCTTCCTAATAATTGCTCTTCTCTAATTCTTTCGAAAATAAGAACATTAGCATCAACAGCCATACCTACAGTTAATGCTATTCCTGCAATTCCAGGCAAAGTCAAAGTTGCTTCTAGCAATACTAACCAAGAAACCAGAAACAATATGTTAATGATTAAAACAGAATTTGCTATAAAAGCTACCTTTCCGTAAATTAAGAACATATAAACTAAAACCAGTCCAAAGGCTATCATTAAAGACACTGACCCAGCTTTGATGGAGTCTTTTCCTAAACTAGGACCCACAGTTCTTTCCTCTGCTATACTAATGGGTGCAGGCAAAGAACCAGCTCTCAATAATATAGCTAAATCATTAGCTGTCTCAAAGGTAAAGTTACCTGAAATCTGAGCATTACCTGTAGGAATTGGCTCTTGTATAACTGGGGCTGAGATAACTTTATTATCAAGTACTATTGCAAACCTTTTTCCTACGTTTTTACTAGTTAAATCTGCAAACTTTCTTGAGCCTATGCTATCAAACCTGATCGATACTATTGGTCTATTAAATTGATCTACAGAAGCGCTAGCATCAACTAAATTATCACCGCTAACGCCAACTCTTTTTTTAATTACATAACTTACCTGCATATCCGCGTGTTCTATAATTTCTGAACCTACAAAATATTTTTTTTCATTAATTGACTGCATGTTTTTTTCATCTACTAATCTAAAATTCATTTTTGCAGTTTTTCCTAATAATGATTTAATCCTATCAGGATCTTTTAAACCAGGCAGTTGCACTAAAATTCTTTGGTTTCCTTGGATTTGTATAATTGGCTCATTGGTACCTACTTCATCAATTCTTTTTCTGATTATTTCTAAGGATTGTATCATTAGCGAACTATTATAATCTTTTAAGTATTCCTCATTGAAACTTGCATTTATTAATAAATCATCTCTTTTAAATTCTAATGTAGGGAAATCTTTATTTATTTTAAAAGCCTTTTCTAAACTATTTTTATTAGTGAAAGAAATTATAACTTTATTATCAACTTTAGATATATTTTCAAAGGAGAGTTTATTTTCCTCAAGTTTACTTCTAATATCCTCTTCAAAATTCTGCAGTTTTTCATTTAACGCAGCCTCAGTTTCAACCTGCAATAAAAGTTGGGAGCCTCCTTGAAGATCCAAACCTAGGCGTATGGATTTTGCATCAAAATATTTTGGGAAAAGCTTATGATTTTGAAACAAGGCAGGAATAGCATAAAGTAAACTAAAGACAATTATAAATAACGTTACTAAAAATTTAGTATTAATTTTTTTCATACTAAAATTTAGTTCTTGTTTTGATTATCAGCTATGACTTCAGTGATAGTATCTCTTTTAATTTTTACGTTTACTCCTTCTGATATTGAGATTGTAATAAAGTTATTGTCATCTACCTTTACTATTTTAGATAAAATTCCTCCAGAAGTAATAACTTGGTTTCCTACTTTAAGATTTGTAACCATCTCTCTGTGTTGCTTAACTCTTTTTTGTTGAGGTCTAATTAATAAAAAATAAAAGACTACAAATATTAAAATCAAAGGCAAAAGTTGTATTATAAAACTTTGTCCCCCAGCTGCCTGGGTTGCTTGTGCATATGCTAAATTTATTACCATGCTTTAACTCCTTAACTAATGGCCATTATATTGCAATTTAATCTAGTTCAGATATTCTGATAAATCAATTATATTATTATAATCATGAAAAACAAAATTCAAATAAAAATAATTAATTTACTGAATAAACTATTTAAAAAAAAAAGATTTAATGAAAATTCCAATAATTATAAAAGAAAATTATTTTTTAAAGGTCTATTAGAATGGGATGACGAAAGAAATAATTTAATCAGCATAGATCTAATACATAATATTAATCTAGAAAGTCTTTTTTTTATAGAAGCCCAAAAAAAAGTTTTAATTAATAATACTAAATATTTTCTAGAAGGAGGCCAAGGTAATAATGCTCTTCTTTGGGGTTCTAGGGGCACAGGTAAATCATCATTAGTATACGCTATATATAATCTTTTTAAAGATAAATACGTTTTTTTAATGATAGAAATTAAGTTTTTTCAAATAAAACATTTACCAAAAATATTAAGGAACTTAGAAAAAATAAAAGAAAAAATTATTATTTACTGCGATGATTTTTCGTTTGAAAAAAATAGTGAAGATTTTATAATATTTAAAAATACTCTAGAAGGTAGCTTAAGAAAGCATTCCAATATTATATTCTATGTAACATCAAATTATAGACACTTAGTTAGAGGTATGGAAAATAATGATGGTCAACAAATTCATAAAAAAGATGCTACTGAGAACCTAATATCTTTATCAGATAGGTTTGGTATTTGGTTAGGCTTTCATAACTTTGACCAAGAAAAATTTTTAAAGGTAGTTTTTTTTTATTCTAAAGCTTTAAAGTTAGATCTAAAAAAAAATAATATTCAAAACAAGGCATTAGAATGGGCTCTTTTAAGAGGCTCTTATTCTGGTAGAGAAGCTTTTAATTTAGTACGATTTTTACAGTCAGAAACTAGATAAATTATCAATCATATAAAAACTTTAAAGGATCTAAAGGTTTAGAGTTTTTTCTTACTTGAAAATGTAATTGATATTCATCTACATTTCCTGTTTTTCCCACAGCGCCCAATATATCACCTGTTTTTAGTTCTGACCCTACATTAACAAAAAATTTTTCTAAATGTGCATAGGCCGTAGTCCAACCATTGTTATGTTTAACTAGTATGAGGTTGCCCCAAGCAGGCAATTCATTACCTCTGTATATCACCTTACCAGTCTTTGCAGCTCTTACTGGGCTGCCTTCAGGCGCTTTTATATTTATTCCATCATTTCTTCTACCAGAATTTTTAATGCCAAAAGTTGCGATAACTTTACCACTTGTAGGCCATCTAAAAATTTTTTTTACGATTACTTTTTTGGGTTGTTTTTTCTTCGTTCTTTTAAAACCTTTTTTGCAATTTTTAGTATCAGCAAAATATGGAATTTTTATTATTTTTCCAATGATTAATTTTTTTGCATTTAAATTTTTATTTCTTTGTTTAAGATCTTCTACTGTAACTAAAGAACATTCAGCAATTTTAAAGAGAGTATCTCCTTTTTTAATTTTATATTTCTGATAATTTGGCAAAAAAATGCTTTTACCTGGCTTTAACACAAAAGGAGGCTTTAATTTATTAAACCTTATAATCTCATTGATTGATATATTATATTTTTTAGAAATACTTTTTAAAGTATCCCCAGTAATTATTTTTATTTTTTTTGATTTATTATATTTTTTTTCAATATCAGAAAAAACACCCCTTTCAATTTTAGGGCTGTAAAATTTATCAGAACATGATGATAAAAAAAATATTGAAGTAAATAATATTAATAGTTTTATAGATATTTTTTGAATCATAAGATTTTATTTTCTTCCAATAAGAAATCATTAATATTCAATTTTTCTAACTTTTTATATTTGTTACACATTATTAGACTTACTTTATCTTTATTTTGCTTAGTAAAAAATAATAGTCCATCCTTATCTAAAAGATTAGTACAATTATTAGGAATTGTTTTGTAGTTTTTAAATAGAATTACCAAATCGAAAGGAGCAACATTTTTCCAATCAAAAAAATTAGTACTTTTTTTTATATATATATTAGTAATTTTTAAAAATTTATGAATTGTTTCTAAGTCATTTATTTTTTTTTTATCTGAACATATAGAATATATTCTTTTCGCGATTAGAGATGAAATAGCTAAAAACCAGCCTAATTTAAAATCTGATATTAAAACATTATTAATTTTTTTTTTATGTGTTACTGCATATTGTAAAATTTTTAACAATCGTACTAGTTCATCAAAGTAATTTTGTCTATAATTATAATAAAAGCCTAATAAATTTTCGTAATAATGAGGAGGTAATTTTTCTACTGAAAAAAGAATTTCTGAATTATTTATGCCGTTGCTTCGTAACATTAATAAAATTTTTATTAAAATTTCCTTATTTTTCAATAGTTTTCCTAACTACTTTAGCTAATTTACTAGCTATTAACTTATCATTTAAGTGACTATTAGAGTGATAGGTTATTGTAATAAAGGATTTTTTCATTTCATATTCATCTTCATTAACTTTAGCGGTTTTATGTGTTCTTCTTTCGGATGGCACCAAAAAGTAATAATTATTACTTTTTCCTTTTATTATTTTAGATAACTCACCAGGTTTTCTTTTTCCTGGTCTAACAACTTTACAACCATTTATATTTTTAATTTTTTTATTTGGAAAATTAATATTATAAAATATGTTGGCTTCTAGGTCTAAGGTTTTTATACTCAATAAAATTTTAGGTAAAAAATATGCAACTGTTTTCCAGTTTGAAGATTGTTTGTTTTTTTCTAATGATACAGAAAAAGATTTTATTCCTTGTATACTTCCTTCTCTAGCAGCTGCTACTGTTCCGGAATATAATAAATCTGTTCCCATATTCTGGCCGTAGTTAATACCAGACAAGATAATTGTAGGTTTCAACTTTTTTCTAGCTAAATATTTATTTCCAAATATCACGCAATCAACCGGCGTTCCATTTACTATAAATACCTTTTTATCTAATTGTTTAATTTTAATTTTTTTATTAATTGTAATTGAATGACTCTTGCCAGAATTATTAGATAGTGGAGAAAATTCCCAAATATTATCAGATAATTTTTTAGCAACAGTTTTTAAAACTTTTAAACCTTTTGCTTTAAATCCATCGTCATTTGTAACTAGAACTAACTCTTCATTTTTCATTTAAAAGCTCTATCTTGTCTAAGCCACCCATATATTTTACTAGAACTTTAGGAAGTCTTACAGTGTTTTTATTTACTTGATAATTTTCTAGAATTGCTAAAAGTGCTCTACCAACAGCAATCCCAGAACCATTCAAAGTATGCGAAAAAAATTTTTCATTATTACTACTTTTATACTTTGTATTCATTCTTCTAGATTGGAAGTCTGTACAATTTGAACAGCTAGAAATTTCTCTAAACTTTTTTTGACTAGGTAGCCATACCTCAATATCATAAGTTTTACTAGCAGAAAAACCCATATCGCCTGAGGATAATAATGTTATTCTGTAAGGAATTTCTAATAGGTCTAAAACCTTAGTAGCACATTTTGTTAATCTTTCTAGTTCTTTGTCAGAGTTTTCCTTGGTAACTATTGATACTAATTCAACTTTTTTAAACTCATGCAATCTTATCATTCCCTTAGTATCTTGTCCTGCTGAACCAGCCTCGGATCTAAAACAATTTGTTAGAGCTACATAACGCTTTGGAAGTTCTTTTTCCAATAATATTTTATCTCTGTATATATTTGTTAAAGTAACTTCTGCTGTAGGTATTAACCACTTTTTGTTTGAGGTGAAAAATAAATCTTCTTTAAATTTAGGAAGTTGTCCTGTACCTATCAAAGCATCATCTTTTACTAAATGGGGTGTGCTAACCTCTTCATACCCGTGCTCATTAGTATGAATGTCTAACATAAAATTACATAATGCCCTCTCTAAGCTAGCCAAATAAGACTTTAATATTACAAATCTAGATCCTGATATTTTACTAGCACTATCAAAATCCATCATACCCATATTCTTTCCTATTTCATCATGTGAAAGTCCCTCTGTTTTTTTTTCAAATTCTTTAGTTTCAAAAACTAATTCATTGTAGTTATCATCCTTTCCTGTAGGAACTTTAGGAGAGGCACAATTGGGAAGGCTTAATAAAATTAAATCTAATTTATTAGATACTTTTAAAAGTTGTTCTTCTTTTTTTTTCATATCTAATTTAATTTCATTTACTCTAACAATCATTTTATTAACTTCTTCTTTATTATTTTTAATTTTAGCTATGGCCTTTGAGGAACTATTTCTTTTATTCTGCAACTCTTGTAGCTCAAAAATTATACTTCTTTTGTTTTTATCTAAATTTAAAATTTCATTAATATCAATTTTGACAAATCTTCTTTTCATCTCGGCAACAAATTGATTAGGGTTTTTTCTGATTAAATTGATATCATGCATTAGATTTTCATTGATTAAAATCGGTTTCTCCAAATGTTTTCTTCTTTTTTACGGAATCATGATCATTATTTTTTCTTTTCTCAAAAAATGCTGCTAAATAAATAGATATTTCAAAAAGAATAATAATAGGAATTCCTAGTCCAATCTGACTTATTAAATCTGGCGGAGTTAATACTGCAGCTAATATAAATGCAATAACTATTGCATACTTTCTTCTTTTTTTAAGTTGTTGACTATTTACTAGGCCTGCTCTAGCCAATAAAGTTAAAGCAACTGGTATTTGAAAAGCTAATCCAAAAGCAAACATAAGTTTTAAAACTAAAGATAAGTATTCATTTACTTTTGCTTCTAATTCTATAGCCATACCTGTCTCAATGCTAGAAGTCTGGAAACCTAAAAAAAAACTCCAAGCCAAAGGAAATATAAAGTAATAAACTAATGCAGCTCCTAGAGAAAATAAGATAGGAGTTGCTATTAAAAAAGGTAGAAATGCCTTTTTTTCATTTTTGTATAAGCCAGGAGCAGCAAATTTATAAACCTGCATAGCTAAAATAGGGAAGGATAAAAATAGTGCTCCATAAAAAGAAACTTTTAAATAAGTAAAAAAAGCTTCTGTTAAAGCAGTATATATCATCCTTGGATTACTAATACCCTTATCTATATAAATTTGATATAGAGGTTCTACTAAAAAATTATAAATCGTATTGGCAAAGTAATAGCATATACAGAAAGTTAAAAAGAAAAATAAAACAGCCCACTTAAGTCTATCTCTTAATTCTATCAAATGAGATATCAAGGGAGCTTTTGAAGCTTCCATTTCATCTTTATTTTTAGATAATTTCTCGTTCATACAAAATTCTATACTTAAAGTTCGTAAAAAAGATTCCATTTATCAAAATGAAGTCATTAATAAATAGAACTAAATATTATATATACTAACAAAAAATTATATAATCAATTTTGTCATCTAAATATTACTATTCACTTTTTTGCTGTAGTACTTTTCTTTCTTGGGTTTTTCTTGGTTTCCTTTGAAGACGAACTATCATCAATCTCTTCTGACTCTTCACCCTCCTTCATTCCTGCCTTAAAACTTTTTATACCTTTAGCTATATCACCCATTACACGTGGGATTTTTCCCGCTCCGAATAATATCAAGATTATTACTAAAACTAAAACTATTTGCCAAATACTTATACCCATTATTATCTCCTATTTTATGAATTTATATAATATTTTATATAACAGCAATAAATTTTTTATTTTGAAAAAACTAGTATTTTTTTTGTGTTGATACTTAGCCCAACAAATTCATTTATTTTTACATCACTATTACTTGTTCTTACCTTTAAAGCAGGTAAGGTTTTTTTTATTAAAACTTTATACTCCCATATATCTCCAAGGAAAAACTTATCTACAACCTTGCACTTTAATCCATTTTTTACAAAATTTACATCCTCAGGCCTTATAAGAATAAAATGCTTTTTGCTATTGCACTCTTGCTGACTATTTTTACAATCTAAACAATTAATTTTTCCAAAGGGGGTTAATATTTCTCCAGATTTATTAATTTTGGCCTCTATTTTATTTGCTTCTCCAACAAATTCAGCAATAAATCTATCAGAAGGTTTATTATATATATTTTCTGGAGTATCATTCTGTATTATTTTACCTTTTTTTATAATTAGCATTTTATCACTCACTCTGAAAGCAGATTTAATGTCATGAGTGACAAAAATCACAGATATTTTATTTTCTTTTAAAAGTTTTATTGTAAATTCACTAATTTCTTTTCCTAAATTATAATCCAAACTTGAAAAAGGCTCATCCATTAGTAATATTTTTGGTCTAGTAATTAAAATTCTTGCTAGAGCTACCCTTTGCTTTTCTCCACCAGAGAGTTTATCAGGATATAAGTCAGCAACATCATTTAGTTTAAATACACTTAGCAATTTTGATACTATTTTTTTTCTGTTGTTTTTTTCTTTATTAAGAATTCCAAACTCAATATTTTCATATACGGTATAGTGCGGAAATAAAACATCTTCTTGAAACATTAACCCTATTTTTCTCTCACCTGTTGGTATTAATACTTTATTTGAAGATAATAAATTTTTTAAAAAAGTAATAGATCCATTACTAGGCTTAATTAGACCTGCGATTATTTTTAAAATTGATGATTTTCCCGAACCTGAAGGACCAACAATTGTTAATATTTCGCCTTTTTTGAGAGAGAATGTAATGTTGCTAAGTATATTTTTTAAGCCTACTTGATAGCTGACATCTTTTAATTCCAAAAAATCTTTATTCATATTTTTTTCACTTTAAAAATAAGCCTTATCAAAATCAAAGGAAGTAAAGAAAATAACATAATTAATAGTGATGGAATTGCAGCCATTTTTAATTGTTCAGAACTTGCATACTCAAATGTTAGAATTGACAGAGTATTAAAGTTAAATGGTCTTAAGATTAATGTTGCGGGTAATTCCTTTAAGATATCAATAAATACAAAAAGAAAAGCTATAATAAAACTAGCCTGTAGCATAGGGATATGAATCTTAAAAAATAGAATACTATTTTTTGCTCCTAAATTTATTGCAGCAAAATCAATTTTTTTATTGATTTTTTGATATGCTGCTTCTATTGGGTTAAAAGCCACTGCTAAAAATCTTATTAAATAAGCAAAAACTAGTATAAAAAAAGAACCTGAAATTATGAGTCCTACATCCTCAATGTTTATTAATTGTAATAGTTGAATAATTTTTTTATCTAAAAATAGAACTGTAGTTATAACTCCAATTGCTATAACTATACCAGGTGATGCGTATCCAACTTTTGCAAAGTTAATGAATAAATTTAATGAACCTCCATAGATCCTTTGTGTAAAACAAATGACAGCTGCAACTATAGTTATTAATGCTGCACTTAAAAATGCAAGCATAATTGAATTAAAAGAAGCCTTATAGAAGTGTTCAATAATATTAATGTCACTCATGATTAAACTTAAAGAACTGTAAATTAACCATGAAAATGGAATTAATAAAGCAATAACTGTAAAAAATAGGATAACAATGAAGGGGCCTATATTTTTTTCTGAAAAAACTCTTACATCTTGTTCAGATAAATCAAATGAAAAAACTTTTCCTTCATTTTTATTTCTAAGTAAATTTTCTACAGTGATAACAATAAAAGCTAATATAAATAATATAGTAGCTAATCTAGCTGCACTATTAAAATCACCTAGACCAAACCATGATTTATAAATCCCTACAGAAAGACTATCTATTCCTAGATAATGAACTACTCCAAAGTCTGACATTGTCTCCATCATAACTAATACCAAACTCGCAATAATTGCAGGCTTACCTAAAGGTAATGCGCATTTAAAAAACAACCTTACTCTATCAACACCTAAATTAGCTGCTGCTTCTATGATTTTTTTAGAATTATTTGCAAAAGAAAACCTTGCTATCAAGTAAACGTAAGGAAACAAAGTGATACTCAATACAAATATTGCTCCATGAATAGATCTAACTGATGGCAACAAGTATTGTAATTGTTCCAAATTTAAAAACTCTAGAAAAGAAAATAACACTCCCCCTTTGTCTGTTATGTCAGCATAACAGTAAGCTACAGCATAAGGAGGAATAGCAATTGGTATTATGAGCAAATAAGAAAATAGTTTTTTAAAATAAAAGTCATAAAAAACTGTAAGCCAAGCAGATATAAGTCCTAAAAACAAGGTAAGTATCGATACACCCAGCATTAATATAATTGTGTTTATACTGAATTTTAAAAAAAAATTTTCATAAATATGATTCCAAACCAAATTATCTGCTGATAAAGCCTTGAACCAAATAGTTGTAATAGGAATAAATATTATAGCCGCTATAGCGATACTTATAAACAACCAAACATTATATTCTTTGCCACTTTGCGTTATTGAAAAAATTCAATTCTCCTTAAAACCTTAAATAAAAAGACTTAGTTGCTATTGTAATTGATAATTATTTACATTTGCAAGTCAATTTATTAATTCGTCTTTTAAGTTATCTCCTTTTGTCAATAGTCCCATCTCTTTTAGTTCTTTTTTAGATGGTAATTCTTTAAGATTGGTTAAATTAAAATATTGAAGAAAATATTTTGTAGTATGCCACAAAGCAGGTCTTCCCGGAACTTCCTTTCTACCTTTGTTTTCAATCCAGTCATTATTTAACAATAGCTCAAATATACCGGGATGAGTTGAAACTCCTCTTATTTCATCTATCTCTGGTTTAGTGATAGGTTGAAAATAAGCAACAATTGATAACGTTTCCATAGCAGCTTTTGATAATTTTTTTCTTATTATTTTATGCTCTTTTAAATATTCAGAAAGGTCCGGTGAAGTTTCAAAATACCACATGTTATCACTTACTTTAAGGTTTATACCTCTTACTTCATAGTCTTTTTGCAATTTTAATAAATAACTATTTATATTTTCAAATTCTGGAATTCTTTTTTTAATATCGTTTAAGTGAATAGCTTTTTCACTAGCAAAAATTAATGCTTCTATTATTCTTAAAACTTTTTTTTCCTCTTTTAACATATATTATTTTCTTTTTAAAAAAATTTCTCCGCACTCTTCATTTTGCTTGATACAAATCTCCCCTCTTTTTGCTAATTCTAATGAAGCAGCAACTGTTGTAATAAAAGCAACTTTGAGTGACCTTTTTTCTTCACCGACTTCGCTTATTTCAGGTAAAATTTTACTTATGGTGAACCAGTCTTTAAAGGATTTATAAAAGTTTTTAATTTTTTCTATCGCATTTTCTATATTATAATAATTTTTTGACTTTAAAGTTATGTTTTTTATTCCTTTTCTATTGAAAATATTCGAGAAGCAAATTAATAAACTGTTTTTATTACAATAAAATTCTGTTTCTAGTACAATAGATTGGTCAAGAATTTGTCCTTTTAAAAATCTATTTAGACTTAAAAGGTCTCTTGAAAATAACTTTTCAGATGTTTCTCTCATAGCTTTTAATCTCTTTAAATTAAAGGCTAATAATTCTGGCAATGTTTCTTTTTCATTTTTACCATTATCTATTTCATTAGGTAATAATAATTTTGACTTAATATATGCAAGTATTGCAGCCATAACTAAATAGTCAGATGCCAAATCAAGATTTAATTTTTTTGTTTGCTTTATAAATGTTAAATATTGATCAACTAAAGATAATATGGAAATTTTTGTTATATCTAGCTTTTTTTGTTGAGCTAATTGTAATAAAAGGTCTAAAGGACCACTGAAACCTTCTAAATCTATATTTAATAAATTATTTTCATCCTCGTCAGTATTTTCTCTATTAGCTTCAAAGTCTGATTTTTCGAACGTATACAACTTATAGTGCCCTATTTTCAATTAATAACTAAATATACACAAATAGTAGGAATTTATAAATAAAAAAACTATTTTAATAATTTTTTTCTAAGTTTATTCGATACCTTTCCTGCTCCTAAAGTTGACTTGATCATATATTCTAAGTTAGGTTCACAGTGTAAAACTATTTCGCAACCTGCCTCTATAGCTTTCTTTGCTCTAAAGTAATACCCTCCTTTTAAAGCCTTCATACAAAGATCATCTGAGAATAAAACACCCTTAAAGCCTATTAATTTTCTAATTATATTTTTAATGACTATTTTAGATTGAGTAGCGCAGTTCTTATTATCTATTTTTTTATACTTGATATGAGCTGTCATAGCATAATTAAATTGATTTAGTTTCTTAAAAGGAAAAAAGTCATCTTTTAATTCAGCTACAGTCAAACCTATTTCAGGTAGTTTCTTGTGACTATCATCTTTAGATCTACCATGTCCAGGAATATGTTTTAGGATTGGTTTTATATTAGCTTTTATTAAACCTTTACAAGCTTCATACCCTAATAAACTTACTATCTTAGGGTCTCTTGAAAAAGATCTATTGCCTATTACAGCATTAGAGTTTTTTATAAACAAATCTAAGACAGGTGCACAATTATAGGTTATTCCCAATTTTTTTAATTCTTTTCCTATTAAATAAAAGTTTTCAAATGTCTTTTTTTTTGCTTTTTTTAAATTATTTTCGGCAATTAGTCCAAACACATTTGCAGCAGGGAATTCTGGCCATATTTCTTTTCTAAGTCTTGATACTTTTCCTCCTTCTTGGTCTATCATTACCAAGCAATCAGATCCTAGAATATCCTTAATCTCCTTAATTAATGAAATCACTTGCTTTTTATTTAGCACATTTCTATTAAAAAGAATTACTCCTAATGGTTTGAACTTTTTTAAATAATTCTTTTCTTCTTTATACAAAGTAAAACTTTTTATTCCTACTATTATAGAAAAATTATTCATAAGACTTGATAATGCATTTACTTTTTTTTAGTATATTTAAACAATATTCTTCAGATTCTTTTTTTGTTTTAAATTTTCCTAAAAGAATTCTATAGTAAATGTTTCCACTTTTAAGATTAATTTTTTTATATTCATATGTTTTTTTAGAAATCTCTGGATAAATACCTGATAATCTTTTCCATTCAATAGGAACTAGTTTCTCGTTAGATACGGAAGCTAATTGTATATAATAAAATTTAGTTTTTAATTCTTTCTTATCCTTCTTTTTTTCAATCTCATTTTTGGGATTATTTATATTTTCTTTTTGTTCAATGTTTAATTTTGACTTTACTTTTTCGACTTTAATTTCATTCTCATTATTAAGTTTATTTTTGTCATCTTTATTTGCAATCTTAATTTTTGGCTCTTTTTCAGCTAATTTAAAATCTTTTTTATTTTTTAAGTTATTTTTATTTTCTATTTTACTAGGCTGTATATTTTTATCATCCAGTCCATCTGACTCACTTCTTTTATTCTCTGTATCATTTAAAGTCAAATATTTTTTTTCTGTATTATCACTGTTACTATTTTTATTTTTAGAAACTATTGCATTGTCATTATTTTCTATATCTGATTTTTTTTTAAATGCATCCCATAATTTGCTATCAGAATGAGGAAATAGTTCAACTTCTTCAGGCTTTACCTTTATTACATTATTTTCAGGCTCTATCACTGGTATTTTATTGTTTGTTAGCTTATTAAAATCTAATTTAAGGTAATTAAAAACACCTATAGCCCATAATAAAATAAATAAATTTATTAAAGAAAATAATATTATAATAATTTTATAACTTTTTTTTATAGTATAACCTTTCCTTTACATCTTATCTTTTACACTTACAGATAACAAATCAAGACCATTCTTTAGTACTTTTTGAATAATATTTAAAATCAAAAATCTAACATGCGTTAATTCTGAATTTTGCTCTGCTAAAATTTTATATTTATTATCGCTTTTTCCTAAACTCCAATAAGAATGAAAGTTTCCTGCTAGCTCAATCAAGAAATATACTATTCTATGAGGTTCTCTGTAAGCTACTGAAGACTCAATAATTTTTGGCCACAATGACAAACTTTTAATCAAATCTATTTCAGGAATTGATAGGCTAGCACTTTTAGTTTTAATTTGCTTTATATTAATTTGTTGTTTTTTTTGTTCAGCAATTCTTTTTATTGAACTTATTCTTGCATACGCATATTGAACATAAAAACTTGGATTCTCATTAGTTTCATTCAAACATTTTTCTAAATCAAAGTCTAAATGAGCATCATTTTTTCTTGTTAACATAAAAAATCTAAGTACATCTTTTCCAATTTTTGGCAAAATATCACTAACAAGAACAAAGTTTCCATCTCTTTTAGACATTTTTATTACTTTTTTTTTATCTATTAAATTCACAATCTGACATAGTTTTACTGTGAACAAAGTATTTTTAAAGCCTAAAGCTAATAATGATGCTCTAACCCTATCTATATATCCCGCATGATCGGCACCCCAAATATTAATGATCTCATCATATCCTCTAATAGCTTTATCATAATGATATGCTACATCTGATGCAAAATAAGTCCAGTCACCGTTTTCTTTTTTTAATACTCTGTCACTTTTATCTCCGTGCAAGGAAGATTTAAACAGCAATTGTTTTACAGGTTTCCATTTTTCTGATTTTTTACCTTTTGGTTTTTCTAAAAATCCATTGTAAATATAGTCATTTTTTTTTAAAATTTTATAAACATTTTCCATTAATCCATTATCATGTATTTTTTTTTCAGAAATAAAGTTATTAAATGACACACCTAAGTCACTTAAATCTTTTTTAATTAAA
>CEUF01128847.1_pt1 | contig 18813 bp, 16 predicted proteins | sample 531461 | NCBI WGS metagenome assembly CEUF01 (sample SAMEA2623350, study PRJEB7988) | marine metagenome | biome: marine biome (ENVO:00000447); feature: surface water layer (ENVO:00002042); material: "saline water (ENVO:00002010), including plankton (ENVO:xxxxxxxx)" | depth 5 m | reverse complement strand
TTTTTTTTCTTTTTGGTTTATAAATCTATTAATTTTTATTTTAAGAATATCTTAAAATATTCCAATAGCATATAAATATTAATGAGCTACGAAATAAAATTACCTCTTTTTGAAGGCCCATTTGATCTTTTGCTTTTTTTTATAGAAAGAGATGAGATTGATATAATGGACATACCTATTTCTAAAATAACTAATGATTTCTTTGAATATATTTCTGAACTAGAAAATATGAATATAGAGGTAGCAAGTGAATTTATTGTTGTAGCAGCAACCCTAATGAGAATTAAATCTAAAATGTTACTACCAAGACCTCCAGTTGATCTTGAGGGAAATGAAATTGATCCTAGAGATGAATTAGTTGCTCATTTACTTGAATACAAAAAATATAAATCAGTGATTTCAACTTTTTCTGATCTTGAGGCAATAAGATTAGCAAAGAAGAAGAGAGGTAACCTTCTCAAAGAGGTAGATATATTATCAGAAAGAGCAAAAGTAGAGACTGAGCTTCAGGACATTGATTTATATAAGCTATTGGTTGTTTTTAAAAATGCATTATCAAAGTTTGAGGATGAAAAAAATAAGCCTAAACATAAAATTTTTGAGTATCCTTATACAATATCTCAACAAAAAATTTTTTTAATTAATCTTTTAAAATCAAAATCAAAAATCTCATTTGATAGGTTGATTAAAGAAAACCCATTAAAAATTTTAGTGATTTATAATTTTTTGGCGATGCTTGAGCTCATTCAAGAATCTAAGGTGAGATTATCCATTGGAAATGGGATGAATAACTTTTGGATTCAGAAATTTTAATTTTTGAAAAAAAAGTCAATTTCTATCTGAGCATTTTCATCGGAGTCAGATCCATGAATTGCATTTGCTTCAATCGATGAAGCATATTTTTTTCTGATAGTTCCTTCTTCTGCCTCTTCAGGATTTGTTGAACCAATTAATTTTCTAAAATCTGATACTGCATTTTCTTTTTCGAGTTCAATCACGATTATAGGTCCTGAGCACATATATTTGCACAGCCTTGAGAAAAAAGGCCTTTCCTTATGTACAGAGTAGAATCTTGAAGCCATTGTATTATCCATTTCTACCAGTCTCATATTTTTGATACTAAATCCGGCATGCTCAATTATTTCAATAATTGGACCGGTGTATGATGCTCTAAAGGCATCGGGTTTGATAATAGTAAAAGTTTTATTTCCTGACATATTAATTTTTTTGCAAACTTAATTAGATGCTTTGTATTTCAAAAGTATTACGATCATAAGAATTAATTTTTTCTTTTCAATTAATTTTATCCAGTTTTGCCACCAACATTTTTAATGAAAGATATTAAAGACTTATTATTAGATAAATCAAAAATATTGATAACGACTCATGTTAATCCCGATGGCGATGCTATTGGTTCATCATTAGGTTTATACAATTTTTTGATCAAATTAGGCCATGAAGTAATTGTTGTTGTTCCTAATGATTATCCAGATTATTTGAAATGGATGAAATCGGATAAAAAAATCCTTAATTTTTCTGATAATACTGACAAAGTTCAAAAGTTGATAAATGATATTCAAATTATATTTTGTCTTGATTTTAATAATCTCTCAAGAATAAATGAATTAGGAAAACTGATTGAGAAAAGCAATGCGAAAAAAGTATTAATTGATCATCATTTAAATCCAGATCACTTTTATGACTTTAAGTATCACGACGTAAATGCAAGCGCCACTGCTGAATTAGTATATGACTTGATTAGTTATATTGATGATAATTTAATTGATAAAGATATTTCAGATTGTATTTACACTGGAATTTTAACAGATACCGGTTCATTCAGGTTTTCTTCAACTACATCAAAAGTGCACAGAATAATTGCTAAACTTTTGGATGCAGGAGTGAAGTCTGAAAAGATTGGAAAAAAAATATATGAGTCAAATTCATTTGATAAACTTAAACTTTTGGGTTATTCTCTTTCAGAAAAACTAGAAATCATATGTAATGGAAAAGTTGCATATGTTGTTTTGACTAGGAAAGATCTACTAAATCATAATTATAGAAAAGGGGATACAGAAGGAATTGTAAATTACGCTCTTTCAATTTTAGGAGTAAATATGGCTGTACTGATAATTGAAACTAAAGATAGAATTAAATTTTCTTTCAGATCATCAGGCAACTTTTCAGTAAATAAGTTTGCAAATAAGTATTTTAATGGTGGTGGTCATAAAAATGCTGCTGGTGGAAGTATAGAAGATAAACTTTCAGTAGCTTTGAATATATTTTTAAAATCAGTTTCTAAAAATGAGAAACAACTTAATTACTAGAAAAATGAAATATTACAATCTTATTATCATTTTATTAATGATGTTTTCGTGTACAAATAGAGAAGTTATACTGGACAATGGAGTTTCAATTAAATATTTCAAAAATGGTATAGGAGACGTCGTTGAAAACGATGAGTTTATAATGCTGAATATTCAATATTTCGATTATGAAGGGAATGAAGAATTTAACTCTCAGGAGCCAATAGTCCAGCTCAAAGATTCTTTATGGGAAAACATTCCATTTTTAAATGTTATTAGTAACCTGAAAGTTGGTGATAGTGTTTTTTTTCAGCTATCTCTTGATCAATTTTTTGGTTATATACCTGGTGCAAATTATCCTGACTCTTTAGGTAGTGAGTTGATGTCTTTTTACACAGGAGTTCAAGATATAATGACTAAAGAAGAATTTGAAAATTATCAAAGAGAACAATTTGAAAAAATGAAAATGAATGATGACCAACAGTTGTCGATCGATTTAGAATTGATTGATAACTATTTGAAAGAGAATAATATAAATGCAATTAAAACAGAAAGTGGGCTTAGGTATGTTGTTGAAAAAGATGGCGAGGGTAGAAATGCTGCTCCAGGAGATAACGTTTCTGTTCATTATACAGGTATGCTTCTAAGCGGTGAGGTTTTTGATTCCTCTCTAAACAGAGGTGAACCACTATCATTTACTTTGGGCCAAGGCATGGTTATTAAAGGTTGGGATGAAGGTATTACTTATTTTAATAAAAATGCTAAAGGAACAATCTATATTCCAAGCAGCTTGGGGTACGGTTCCCGAGGAGCTGGCGGTGCTATTCCACCTAATGCTATCCTAGTTTTTGAGATTGAGCTTGTAGATTTTAATTAAATGAATAGACTTATTTTTTTTAGTCTAATCTTAATAATTATTTCTTGTTCTGATGATAACATTGAATTTAATAGAACAAAACAAGAGCAATTAGATTTGGATATTAAAAGAATAGAGGGGTACATAAGCGAAAATAATCTTGATGGGTTTATAAGTACTGAGAGAGGACTTTATTATAAGGTAGTAAGTAATGGGAATTCTATTTTTCCTAATTTAGGTGACACCTTATCTGTTGAGTATATTGGTAAATTACTAGATGGTTCTGAGTTTGATAGAAGTAACACTGATCAACCATTTGAGTTTGTACTTGGAGTGGGTCAAGTAATAGAGGGTTGGGAATTAGGTCTAACTAAAATTGATGAAGGAGGTTCTGGAATATTAATTATACCATCAGGAATGGGCTATGGTCAATCATCAAGCGGATCGATCCCTAAAAATTCTGTTTTAATTTTTAGAATAGATTTAATCGATATTAAATAGATGAAATACATATATATAATCTTTATCATGTCTTTAGCTATCTCATGTAATATTGATGAAGTGTATGTAGATGTTTACGATCCAGTACAAGATAGAATTGATTCTATGGAACAAAGAAAAACTGATAAAAATATTATATATTCTTACCTTGATAATAACAATATTACATCATACGATACAACAAGTAGTGGAGTTTTTTATTCTGTTATTGAAGAGGGAGACAATATTTTATATCCTGAAATAAATGATATACTAAGTATTAATATAGCAGGATATTACACAAATGATTCAATTTTCTTTACAAACGATACTATTGATCTAATTATTTTCGATACAAATCAACAATCATTAGCTGAAAATATAGGATATTATGATCCTACAAAATATTATTCACCACTTGTATATACTTTTAATGGGTATGGGAGCTTTTTTCCTGTGGTATCTGATCACGGTTATCTTGCACAGTTATCTGACTTCAAATTATCTTTAGGAAAATCTTTGAGTGTTATTAGTGAGAAAGGAAAGGTAAAAATTTTAATGCCATCTGGTAATGCATATGGCGAATTAGGTAATAATAATAATCCAGTTATTCCTGAAAATGCAGTATTAATATTTGATATTGAACTTATTAGAATTCGAAAATGAATAATATCTGTTTTGTTACAGGTAATTATAACAAATTGAATGAGGTTAAAAGTCTTGTTAAGAACTATAATATTATATCAAACGCTGATTTAAATTTTCACGGAGTTATACCGGAAACTGAAGACACTTTAGAAGGTAATTCATTTTTAAAATCAAAATTTATTAATGATAAATTTAAGATTGACTGCTTTTCGGATGATTCAGGTTTATTTATTGAATCTTTAGGTGGCGAACCAGGGGTAAATTCTGCAAGATACGCTTCTTCTAATTCAGACTCAGAAGAAAATATGAATCTAGTCTTAAAAAAATTAGAAAATAAAACCAATAGAAATGCATCATTTGAGACATGTATCTGTCTTATAATAAATAATAGTATCAACTACTTTAAAGGATCAGTCAAAGGAATTATTACTCATAAAAAATTTGGTAAGAGAGGATTTGGGTATGATCCAATCTTTATTCCAAAAGGTTACTCAAAAACTTTTGCAGAAATGTCAATTGATAAAAAAAATAAGATTTCTCATAGATCGATTGCCATAAAAAAATTAGTCAGTTATTTAAATAAACTTAATTAGATGATTTTTGGTATCACAGGAGGAAGTGGATCTGGTAAATCTCATATTGTTAAATACTTAAAAGAAAAAATTCCTAAATCAAAATTATCATTTATTAACCAAGATAATTATTATAAGAAAAGACAGAACCAGACAAAAGATGAAAAAGGTAAGTATAATTTTGATTTGCCAACATCCTTCAAAAATGGAGAATTGATTGATGATATTATTTCATTAAAAAATGGTATAAAAATTAAAAGAATTCAATACAATTATAATAACTCAAGTATTAAACCTAAAATATTAGTAACACATCCAAAATCAATAATAATTTTAGAAGGATTATTCATTTTTAGTAATAAAAAAATATGTAGTCACATTGACTATAAAATTTTCATTGACGCTTCAGTAGATACTATGCTAAAAAGAAGAATAAAAAGAGATAGCGAGCAGAGGGGATATGATAGGTTGGATGTAGAATATAAATTTAAGAACCACGTTTTACCATCGTATGAAAATCATATATTACCACAAAAAAATACATCAGATTTTGTTATAAATAATGATTTAGATAATTTAGATGCAGCACATCAAGTCTACAAATTAATAAATCAGCAATTTTTCTCAAATTATAATATCTATTAGGCTCTTAGTTAATTTCCATTTAATTCAATACTTTTGTCAACCAATTTTTTTAAAAAATAATGAACAATAAAGGTTTAATTTACTTTTTAACATTCATCATATCATTTCTTTCGATATACTATTTACAATTCACATTTGTTTCTCAGAGAATTCAAAATGAAGCTACAGAACTTTCAAGAGACTCTGATGGAAATATTGATTTTAATAAAAAACAAAAGTATTTGGATTCTATATGGAACAAACCAGTCTACAGTTTAGTTTCGGACTTTACATATAAGGAAGTTAAGGAATCAGAATTGAATTTAGGTTTAGATTTACAGGGAGGTATGCATGTAACTTTAGAGGTGTCACCAATAGATATTTTAAAGGGCTTATCTTCTGATAGCAAAGATCCTGACTTTTTACTCGCTATAAATAATGCACGTGAAATCGTTAGAGGCACCCAGATTGACTTTATTTCACAATTTTACAGCGAGTTTAAATCAATTGCTCCCAATAAAAATCTAGCAGAAATATTTGCTACAGTTTCTAATAGAGGAAGGATTGGTTTTGATTCCTCTGATAACGAGATTTTGGATATTATAAATCGTGAAATTGAAAGCGCAATTGATAGATCTTTTAACATTCTAAGAACAAGAATAGATAGGTTTGGAACATCTCAACCAAATATCCAGAGGCTACAAGGTACAGGTAGGATTCAGATTGAACTGCCAGGTGTTGATAATCCTGAAAGAGTAAGGAAACTATTACAAGGTGTTGCAAAGCTTGAGTTTTGGGAGGTTGCTGAGTTAAGTGAAACAGAAATTTTTCAGACTTTACAAATTATTGATCAGTTTGTAGCCTCAAAAAATATTTTGGGAACCCAAAGTGATGATAATATTTCAGATATTTCTAGAGAAGAAAGTGATCTTGAGGAGTTGTTTACTGAAAATTCAGACGAACAACAATTATCCAACAATGAAATTGAAGATACATTATCTCAAGATATAACAAATAATTCTTCTCCTCTTCTTGGAAACTTAAGAACTGATCTAGGTGGTTTATTTTATAATATAGAGGATACGCTTCAAATAAATACAATAATTAATAACGAAAATGTTAAAAAGTTAATACCTAGCAATATTAAGTTTTTATGGTCTGTCAAATCGATTACCAGCACGACTGATGCAAATGGTCAAGTTAATAATATTGATGGTGAAGTTATTGAATTATTTATTATAAGAACATCAAGAGGGGGAAACGCACCATTGACAGGAGAGGTTATAACTGATGCAAGACAAGACTTGGATCAAAGTGCAAGGCCTTCCATTTCAATGCAGATGAATTCTAATGGTGCTAAAGAATGGAGAAAGTTAACATCTCAAAATATTGGAAGAAGAGTTGCTATAGTTTTAGACGATTTTGTTTATTCAGCTCCATTTGTCCAAAATGAAATCCCTAATGGAAATTCTCAAATAACTGGTAATTTTACATTAGAAGAAGCACAAGATTTAGCTAATATTCTCAAGGCCGGAACTTTACCTGCTCCAACAACAATTGTTGAAGATGTTGTCATAGGCCCTACTCTTGGGAAAGTTGCTCAGTCACAAGGTATAAGATCTATTGTTTCAGGTTTAATCATAGTTCTTGTGTTTATGATATTTTACTACTCGGGTGGAGGTATAGTAGCAAACTTAGCTCTATTTTTCAATATATTTTTTATACTTGGAATTTTAGCACAGCTTTCTGCTTCGTTAACTTTGCCGGGAATTGCAGGAATAGTTTTAACAATTGGTATGTCTATTGATGCAAATGTTCTAATTTTTGAACGAATTAAAGAGGAGATTAGAAACGGTGCAAATTTAAAGCAAGCCATATCAAACGGTTACAGTAAGGCATATACGTCTATTATTGATGCCAATTTTACAACTTTCTTAGTTGGTTTAATATTATATAATCTTGGACAAGGACCTGTAAAAGGATTTGCTGTTACTTTAATTATTGGAATTATATGCTCATTCTTTTCGGCAGTTTTTATAACGAGAGTTATTGTTGAATATTTTAGTAGAAAAGGTGATAAAAGTTTATTAAGGTTCTCATTTCCTTTTACACAAAATTTTCTATCGAAAGTAAACCTCAATTTCCTTAGCAGACGAAAGATAGCTTACTATTTTTCATCAGCATTTTTAGGTCTTGGTTTAATATCTTTTATTTTATCTGGCCTAACTCTTGGGGTAGATTTTAAAGGTGGAAGATCTTATGTTGTTACATTCGATACTATGCAAGATCCTACAGCTATTGAAACTGGTTTACAAGAATCGTTTCAAAATGAGGGAGTTGAAGTGAAAACTTTCGGGTCGGATAACGTTCTTAAAATTACAACATCTTATCTTATTGATGATGACAGTGATGATGCAGACATTATTGTAAGAGAATCAATCATACAGGGTTTGTCTTCCATAACCAATCTAAAATTTACTAAGGATGATACAATGGTTGATGAAAAAAACTTTACAATATCTAGTTCATCTAAAGTAGGGGCAACTATAGCAGATGATATTCAAAATTCATCGCTTTATTCTGGAATTTTAGCGTTAATTGCAATATTCCTATATATACTTTTAAGATTTAGAAAATGGCAATTTTCAACTGGTGCTGTTGTAGCCCTCTTCCACGATACATTATTTGTCTTATCAGCATTTTCAATTGCCAATTTATTTGGCTTATCATATGAAGTTGATCAGGTTTTTATTGCTGCTCTTCTAACAATAATTGGATATTCCATTAATGATACGGTTGTTGTTTTTGATAGAGTAAGAGAAAACTTAGGAATAAAAGCTGGAAGTGATGTTATTCCAGTCGTTAACGAATCTATAAATAAAACAATTAGCAGAACCCTGATAACCTCATTAACTACATTTGTTGTGGTATTAGTATTATTTTTGTTTGGTGGACCTTCCCTTAGTGGTTTTTCATTTGCTTTGTTAATTGGAATTATAGTTGGAACATATTCATCCATTTTTGTTGCGACACCTGTTTTTGTCGATTTAATAAAAAGGTAATTAATTGGAAATTATTTTCCATGATTATCTACACTTTAAACCATTTATAAAATGAATTTATTAAAGTGCTTTTTTATATTTCTGCTGATTCCTCTTTATGCTAAATCCGAAAAGAAAGTTATAATATATAAAACACAAGAAAATATTAAACTTGATGGTAAGTTAGATGAATCTTTTTGGGTTCAGGCTGAAGTGATTAATGATTTTTTTCAACAGTTTCCTGATGATTCAATTTATTCAGAAATGATATCTGAAGTTCGAATTGCTTTTTCATCTCAAAAAATATTCGTCTCGGCTAAGCTTTATGACTCCGTTCCTGAGAGGTATATAGTTAATACACTTAAACGAGATTTTTTTGGTCCAGAAAATGAAGCAATATCTTTTACTTTCGACACTTATAATGATCAAAAAAATGCTATAAATTTTGGAGTTACACCATACAATTCTCAAAGGGAGGGTTTAATATCACAAGGAGGTACAAGTTCTTTTTCTGGTGGAAGAAGTAGTAGTTGGATGGGTAGTTGGTTTAATATGTCATGGAATACAACCTGGCAATCAGTTGTTGAGAAGTATAAGGATTTTTGGATAGTTGAAATATCAATACCATTTAAATCCATCAGGTATAGTAAGGATAGTAGGGTTTGGGGATTTAATGTATGGAGAAACAATACTAAAATTAATGAGAGATCAAATTGGACAGCTATACCTAAAGGTTATAATTCATATAATTTATCCTATGCCGGTAAGATTGAGTTTGATTCCGACTTACCTAAGCCTGGTAAAAATATTACTCTGATACCTTATATTTCAGGAAGTGGATTTGATGACAAGATAAATAATGATAGCAAAAAATTTCAACCTGATTTAGGTTTGGATCTGAAAGTGGGCCTATCCTCTTCATTAAATTTAGATGTAACGATTAATCCTGACTTCTCTCAGGTTGAGGTAGATGAACAGAGAACGAATCTGACAAGATTCGAGCTACTGTATCCAGAAAAAAGGGAGTTTTTTATTGAAAATTCAGATTTGTTTTCAGACTTAGGAGATTATAGAAATAAACCTTTTTTCTCTAGAAGGATAGGACTAAGTTATGATTCAGTCGAAAGTAGGTACATTGAAAATCCTATAATATTTGGTGCTAAATTAAGTGGTAAACTTGGAGAAAATTATAGGATAGGACTTTTAAATATGCAAACACAAAAAATGTCATCGATAAGTCAACCGTCAATTAATTATGGAATGGCAGTAGTAGAAAGAAGAATACTTTCCAACTCCAGAATATCAACATTTTTGATAAACAAACAGTCATTAAATAATGAAAATAATTTTTTATCCCAATCTTTTAATAGAGTTGCTGGATTAGAATTAAAATTGTTAAGTACAAATACTAATTTTTCTTCTGATCTGTATATAAATAATACTTTTGATAATCTGAAAACCAAAAATACATATTCTTGGGGTGGAAATGCAGTCTATACAAATTCTAATATAAGGATAACAAATTATTTCAGTAAAGTTGGTGAGAATTATAATCCGGAAGTAGGTTTTATAAGAAGAAAAAATGTTTTTTTTTATAGTCCATCTTTTAGATATTTATTCTATCCAACAAGTGGTTTAGTTAATAATCATGGTCCAGAAATTGATTATGAATTTTATAATCACCCCACATATAATGACACAGACCGAAAGCTCGAATTACGATATTCAATATCCTTAAATAACTCATCTAGATTCAGTTTTGAATTTGAGAGACAGTTCACTTTGCTTTTAGATGAATTTGATCCTACTAGGACGGGTATTGAATATTTACCAGTTAATTCCCAATATAAATATAATACCATCTCTGTATCTTATAACAGCAGTACTCAAAGATTATTTTCATTTAGAGTAAACTCTAAAGTTGGGGGATTTTTTAATGGAGATATTTATACATACGGCTTGTCATTTAATTATAGAATTGTGCCCTTTGTTAATATTGATTTTTCATATAATAACAATAAAATACAATTACCTTATGCTAGTTCTAATTTAGACTCCTATACCTCTAAAGTTGAAGTTAGTTTAAATACAAAATTATTTTTAACTACTTTTTTCCAGTACAACCGTCAAATAGATAATATTAACCTTAACACCAGATTTCAGTGGAATTTCAAGCCTTTGTCAGATATTTATTTAGTTTACACTGATAATTATTTTGCAAAAGGAAATAATCTTTTTGACATAAAAAATAGATCAATTGCTTTGAAATTAAATTATTGGATTAATCTTTAATTAATTTATTATCGATAGTAGATCCAAGAGATTTTTAACTACTTTGAATAAATTACGTTACTAACTAAATGATTAAGTGGACTTATATTTTTTTAATTTTAAGTTTCAATTTTTTCTTTTCTTTATCCTACGGTAAAAACCTTAAAAATATTACTGTTTTTAAGACTGATCAAGATATTATCTTAGATGGGATTTTGGATGAACAATTTTGGAAAAATGCTAACCTCGTTGATAACTTTTTTCAGCAGTTTCCTAACGATTCTATAATTGCAGAAAAACTGACAGAGGTTAGATTAGCTTATACTGATACTCATCTTTTTATATCTGCAGTAATGTACGATTCAGTACCAGAAAAATATATAGTTAAGTCACTAAGGCGAGACTTTGATGGGTTAACTAATGAATCTGTAACCTTCACTTTCGATACATTTTATGATCAGAAAAACGCATATAATTTCGGTGTGACACCATATAATGTACAAAGGGAAGCTGTTATATCGGAAGGTGGGACAAGTACTTGGGGACTTGGTGGAGGTAGTTCTTTGGGTTGGTTTAATAGGTCATGGAATACGAAATGGCTTTCTTACGTGAAAAAATACAAAGATTTTTGGATTACCGAAATATCAATACCACTTAGGTCTATAAGATATAGTAAAGAAAATCAGAAATGGGGCTTTAATGTTTGGCGTCATAATTTAAAGTCTAATGAGCAGTCAAATTGGACTGCAATACCAAGGGGATATAATGATTATAATTTATCGTTAGCAGGTGAATTAATATTTGACACTAAACTAACAAAGCCCGGAAAAAATATTATACTAATACCTTACCTATCTGGATCTGGTTATAAAGATTATATAACTAATGAAAGTAAAAACTTTAATCCTGATATAGGTTTAGACATGAAAATAGGGTTGTCCTCTACTTTGAATTTAGATGTTACTATAAATCCTGACTTCTCTCAAGTTGAGGTTGATCAGCAAAGAACAAATCTTACAAGATTTGAACTTATGTATCCTGAAAAAAGAGAATTCTTTATCGAAAACTCAGATTTATTTTCCGATGTTGGAGATTATAGAATCAAGCCTTTTTTTTCTAGAAGAATTGGTATCGCCTATGATTCTATTACGAATCAGTATAAGCAAAATCCTATAATTTTTGGGACAAAACTTAGTGGTAAAATAGGAGATAATTATAGAATTGGTTTATTGAATATGCAGTCTTCTAAACTAAGTTTGGTTGGCATACCAAGTACTAACTATGGTATGGCCATTGTTGAGAGGAGAATACTTTCAAATTCTAGAATATCATCTTTTTTGGTAAATAAACAACCTATAGATAAAGAATTAAACCAGATTAATCAATCGTATAATAGAGTTGCTGGTATTGAATTAAAGTTGCTTAGCAAGGATACTAAATTTTCATCAGATCTATATTTTAATAATTCTTTTGATAACAACAATACCAAAAACTCATTTGCATTAGGAGGAAATGCAGTTTACCAAGATTCTAAAATTAGAATAACCAACTATTTTAGTAAGGTTGGAGAAAATTATAACCCAGAGGTTGGTTTTATAAGAAGAAAAAACGTTTTATTTTATAGCCCTTCATTTAGATATCTTTTTTATCCAAAAACTGGTAAAGTAAATAGTCACGGACCTGATATAGATTATGAATTTTATAATCATCCACAGTATAAAGACACAGATAGAAAATTTGAGTTAGAGTATACTCTTAATATGATAAATTCATCAAGATTTAACTTAAAGTTTCAAAGAGATTTTACATTACTTCTTAATAATTTTGACCCTACAGGTACTGGAGTTGAATATCTACCAGCACTTTCAAAATACAGTTACAATACAATAAGTTTTGATTACATAAGCGACTATAAAAGAAGGTTTTTTGTAAGATTTAATTCCAAGATTGGAGAATTTTTTAGTGGAAATATATTTTCATATGATTTAAGTCTAAATCATAAATTTGTTCCTTACGTTAACATTAATCTATCTGTTGAAAATAATAAAATTGATCTTCCTTACTCATCAGTAAATCTAACATCATATAGCTCTAAAATTGAGGTTAGTTTTAATACAAAACTTTTTTTAACATCATATTTTCAGTATAACAAGCAGATTGATAATATTAATTTTAATACTAGATTTCAATGGAACTTTAAACCTCTTTCTGATGTTTACCTAGTATATACTGACAATTATTTTGCAAAAGGATCAAACCTTTTTGACCTCAAGAATAGGTCACTTGCTCTGAAATTAAATTATTGGATAAATATTTAAATTTTTAGCTTTGATTTATTGAGGAAGCTTATTGCTACAAATAGACCTAATGTTGAAATTATTGCTGCTAGTAGAAATGGAGCACCAGGAAAATAAACCAAACTTTCATCATTTGTAAAAAAATAAAAAAGGTTAGTCATTATAAGTGGCCCAATAATTGAGGTTAAACTTATTAAACTAGTTATGCCACCTTGAAATTCACCTTGCTCATTGTCTGGAATATTATTGGTCATTATCCCTTGTAATGCCGGACCGCATAAGCCGCCCATGGATAATGGTATAGCAAAAGCAAATACCATCCAGCTCTCGTCAGCAATTGAGAAAAGAAAAAGTCCTGTGATGTAGAAAGACATTCCTAAGTATAAACTTTTAACTTTTCCTAGTTTTGGTATTATTATCCTAATTAAGCCACCCTGAACAACAGCAGCTAGTAGACCAATGAAACCGAGGGAATATCCAACAAGTATTTCATCCCATCCAAAATTTTCAATTACAAAAAAAGACCAAGTACTATGTTTAGAGTGTTGAGCGATATTAAAAAGAACGATACAAATCAATAATCCCCATATCAGAGGATACTTTCTTAAATTTAATAATGTTCCAATTGGATTGGCTCTTCTTATATCAAATTTTCTTCTATTCACTTTCTTTAAAGATTCAGGTAAAACAAAATAACCATATAATAGATTAAGAATCGTAAATATTGATGCTGCGTAGAACGGAACCCTTGACCCATATTGTCCAAGAAATCCTCCTATTACTGGACCTAATATAAACCCAAGACCAAATGCAGCTCCTATTAGTCCAAAGTTTTGTGCCTTTTTTTCAGGTGTGCTTATGTCGGCTATGTATGCCGAAGCGGTTGTTAAACTGGCTCCCATGATTCCTTGAAATATTCTTCCAACAAATAACCACGTAATACTTGGTGCAATTGCAAGGACGATGTAATTTATTCCAAATCCAAGTAACGATAATAATATTACTGGTCTTCTTCCGAATTGATCACTTAACCCACCTAGAACAGGAGCAAATAAAAATTGCAAAGAGGCGTATGAAAACATTAACCAACCACTGTAGGTTGCAGCTTCACTTATGGATCCATCAATTAATTCTGAAATAAGGGTAGGAATAATTGGTATGATTATACCTAGACCTGTTATATCTATGAATATGGTTATAAAAATAAATAAAAGACTATAATTTTTTTTCTTCATTTTAGAGATTGGCAATTTAATATTTAATTTCTTTAAATGAATATTTTTCGTACTTTACATTTAAAATACATACGGATATGGTTAAAAAGTCTAATAGAAGAAAATTTATAAATAATTCACTCCTAACATTGTCAGGAGCAAGCCTACTTTCGTCATGCTCAATGAATGAAGATAATAACGAGATTAAGAATATTAATATCAATTTTAACAAAAAATTTAATTGGAAGATGGTTACTACGTGGGCTCCGAATATGCCTGTTCTTGGGGAGGGTTGTAATCTTTTTGCAGATTGGGTACGCAAAATGTCTGGAGATAGATTAAATATTAAAGTTTATGGTGGGGGAGAATTAATTCCTAGTTTAGAATCTTTTGATGCAGTGAGTAATGGAGCAATTGAAATGGGAAGTGGTGCCTCTTACTACTGGGCAGGAAAAATTCCTGCTGGTCAGTTTTTTTCATCAGTACCATTTGGAATGAATTCTAAACAAATGAATTCTTGGATAATTGCTGGAGGAGGTTATAAATACTATAGAGAAATTTATGAACCGTTTAACCTAATCCCTTTTGTAGGTGGTAACACCAGTATGCAAATGGGCGGTTGGTTTAATAAAGAAATCCAATCAATAGAAGATATAAATGGCTTGAAAATGAGGATTCCTGGATTTGGTGGTAAGGTTTTGTCTAAGGCAGGGGGAACAGCTGTAACTGTTGCTGGAGGTGAGATATATACTAACCTAGAAAGGGGTGTAATAGATGCAACAGAATGGATTGGACCATATCACGATTACCTTATGGGTTTTTATCAGGTTGCAAAGTATTACTATTACCCTGGATGGCAAGAACCTGGAGGAGTTCTTGAGATGATTGCTAACAAAAGTAAATTTGAATCATTGCCTACTGATCTTCAAGAAATTGTCAGAAAAGGTATTGAATCCTTAAATATTTGGATGCAATGTGAATTTGATTCTAAAAACAGCGTGTATTTAAACAAATTACTTAATGAGGAAAATGTTCAGCTAAAAGTCTTTCCTACTGATGTTTTAAAATCATTCAAAGAAAAGTCAAAAGAAGTTCTTCTTGAAATGATTGAAAAAGATCCAAAAAGCAAAAAAATATTTGATGCTTACGAAGCATTTAGAATAAAATTTAAGGATTGGTCTGTTGTTAGTGATAAAATATATTATGAGTTATAGCTCTTTAATATATCTGGTATAACATATATAAAATCTGGATTTAAGAATAAGAATACCAAAAAAATCAATTGTATAACGACGAATGGTATTATTCCCATATAAATGTCTGTTGTTTTAACTCCTTTTGGCGAAACACTTTTGAGATAGAAAAGTGAAAATCCGAAAGGAGGTGTTAAAAATGATGTCTGAAGATTAATGGCAAGCATAATTCCAATCCACAATAAATCAATATTTAAAGCAATAAGAATAGGAGTGATTACAGGTACTATTATAAATATTATCTCTATAAAATCAATGAAAAAACCTGCAACAAAAACAATTATTAATACAAGAATAGTAAACATTTCTGGTGATAGGTTTGAAGCGTAAATCAGATCAATAATAAATTTATCTCCTTCAAGACCTCTAAATACGAGAGAGAAGGATGTTGCCCCTAGGAGTATCATAAATACAATTGATGTTAATTTCATTGTATCTAGAGAAATCGTATCAATTTTTTTTATGTTAAGTCCACCCTCAAAATAACTTAATACGAGAGCTCCAAATGCACCAATTCCTGCTGCCTCTGTTGGGGAGGCTATTCCAAAAAATATGGAACCTAGTACAGAAAAAATAAGGACGAAGGGTAGTATAAAAGTTTTAATCAACTCAAGAGTAGTAGTGTCTTTTTTAAATTTTTTTATTTCTTTTTCGGGCATTGCTGGAACCATTTTTGGTTTGATAATTGATATTAACCAGATATATATTGTGTAGAGAAAAACTAAGGTTAAACCAGGCAATAGAGCTGAGGTAAAAAGATCTCCTACAGAAATATTTAATACACTTCCTAATAAAACCAATACAACAGAGGGAGGAATTATTTGTCCTAGTGTTCCTGAAGATGCTATTACTCCAGTAGCAATTTTTTTATCGTATCCTCTTTTGAGCATTGTAGGAAGACTTATTAGTCCCATTGTAACAACCGTAGCACCAACAATACCTGTTGATGCTGCCAGCATACCACCAACTATTATAACTGAGTATGCGAGGCCACCTCTTATTTTTCCGAATAGAATGGCCATAGTATCTAAAAGCTTTTCAGCAATTCCTGATTTTTCAAGTGTTAAGCCCATGAATATAAACAGAGGAACAGCAAGCAGAACAAAGTTATTCATAATTCCAAAAATTCTTAGAGACACTAAGTAGAAGAAATCAACATCAAAAAAAATCAAACCCGCAATGATTGATATTCCTCCTAAAGTTAGACCAACAGGATAACCAAAGAGGATTAAAATAATTACTATTAAAAATAAAAAAAGACCTGCGCTCTCCATTAATTTCTATTTTTTAATGTTTTTTTTATCCTAATTATTCCTATAATGGATAATAAAAAAAACGATACAGTAATTGCTGACTTAATAACAAACCTAAATGGGAGACCTCCAGGATCTGGGCTTGATTCTAAAATCTTATAAGAATCTTCAACAAATGGAATCGATGTGTAAGCAATAACTAGTCCAAAAGGAATTAGAAATAGTACATTTCCAATTTGATTGATTATTTCTTGATTTTTTTTTGAAAGCCTATTGTAAAATACGTCTACCCTTACGTGCTCGTCTTTATACAACGTGTACACGGAACCGAGTAAAAAGATAAGAGCGAAAATGTGCCACTCTAACTCATAAATTGATGCCGATGAAAAATTGAAAATATAACGAAGAAAAACATCGGTAGAGACAAGAATGACAAGTAAAAAAGATAACCTTGAACATACTAGCCCTATCAAATTAATCAGATTGTTAAAACTCATATTTAACGAAAATACATAATTTTTAAAGATATGCTTTTAATATCTTTGTTAGATATTTAATTATTTTGAAAAAAGATATCACTCAACTTACAAAAGAGGAAATAAAGAATTTCTGTTTAGAGAACGGGATTAAATCGTATGTTTCATCTCAAGTATTTTCCTGGCTTTGGAATAAAAGTTGTTCCTCCTTTTCTGACATGTCAAACGTTTCTCTAAAAGACAGATCAATATTTGACAAAGAATTTTTTATAAATGATTTAATAGTTGAAGAAGAAGAAGAAAGCACAGATGGTACAATAAAGACTAAGTTTAAACTTTTTGATAACAACTGTATTGAGGGTGTTCTTATTCCAAAAAATAAGAGGATGACAGCATGTATATCATCACAGGTAGGATGTTCTTTAAGTTGTAGTTTTTGTGCGACAGGTACACTTGGTTTAACAAGAAATTTAACAGCATCAGAAATTTATAAACAGGTAGTGTATATCTCAAAAAAATGTTTAGAGAAATATGATGAGCCACTTACAAATATCGTATTTATGGGTATGGGAGAACCACTTCTAAACTATAAAAATGTTTTGAGATCAATTCATTTTATTACTACAGATGAGGGTCTAGGAATGTCTTATAAGAGAATTACCCTATCTACATCTGGTATATCAAAGATGATTAGAAAATTAGCTGATGATAATGTTAAGGTTAATTTAGCACTTTCCTTGCACGCTGCTAATGAAAATTTGAGAAAAAAAATTATGCCAATAGGTAAATCAAATTCTCTTGAAGAGATAAGAGATTCCTTAAAATATTATTTTTCTAAAACTAAGAAAAAAGTGACCTATGAATATGTTTTACTAAGAGATGTAAACGATAGTATTGAAGATGCTCAAGAGCTTTTTCTATACACTAAACATTTAAATTCTAAGGTAAATATTATCGAATACAACCAAGTAGAAGAGCTTAATTTTAAAAAGTCGTCGTACGAAAAAACTGAAAAATTTATTAATTATCTGAGTAAAAAGGGTGTCAATGTCAGTTTAAGAAGAAGTAGAGGAAAGGACATTAATGCTGCCTGTGGCCAGCTAGCGAATAAAAATTAAAATTTTCATCGGAATTACTCGTTATATGTGCATATTTAGTTCATATGCCACACCTAAATTTTTTATATTTGCATACAGGATATAATATGGTAAAAAAGCATATATCATTTTTTTTATTTTTTGTTTTCACATGCTTATTAAATTTAACAGCAAAAAGTAATCCATTTGCTCATCTTTCTGTAGATCTTTCCTCCATATTAGAGGACGGAGGGTCAACAAAAGTAAGAGTAACCTTAAAAGATAATTCAGGTAATATAGTAAATGCAGCAACTGAAACAAATATCATACTAAGTTTTTCAGGGACAGCAACAGAAGGAGCTGACTATTCCGTAACGAGTAACACTATAACTATTCCAGTGGGTGAGTCACAAGGTTTTATTACGCTAAATTCTATTGATGACAAT
>CEUF01015102.1_pt1 | contig 19352 bp, 18 predicted proteins | sample 531461 | NCBI WGS metagenome assembly CEUF01 (sample SAMEA2623350, study PRJEB7988) | marine metagenome | biome: marine biome (ENVO:00000447); feature: surface water layer (ENVO:00002042); material: "saline water (ENVO:00002010), including plankton (ENVO:xxxxxxxx)" | depth 5 m | reverse complement strand
TTCTTTAGTGTTAGATATTACGCCAAATCTATTCTTAAAATTTATTAAATAATTTGGATCTTCAATTCCTTTAAGGAGGATTCTGATTATAAATATTGGGGTTAAAATCAGAAAAATGAAATTATAAATAAAGATAAGCATAGTTTATTACTTTGATTAGTATAATAACTGTGCAATGGGATTTAAATGAAATTTATTAATCAAAAAGTGGGGATATTTTTCTGGAGGCAAGTTATTTCCTGTCCCTTAACTTTCCAAAAAATTCTTCAAGGCTTATTTTTTTATTTCTTTAAAAATCCAAATCTTAAAAGAAATATATTTAGTAGAAAGAATATTGATGTTGCCTTTCCTAACTTAAATGAGAAAGAAAAAAGAAATCTTTTTAATAAAAATACCAAGTCAATGGTTAGAGGATTATTTGATACTGGAAAAGCATGGTTTTGGAATGATGCAAAGATAAATTCTTTTTTAAAGTATGAGATTTCTGGTTTGGATAAGCTTAATTCCGCCAAAGGCAATCTTCTTATTTTTAAGCATTCTCATCATCTCGAGCTAGATTCAAGAATACTCGGCATGCATTGTGAGCTTTATGGAGTTGAAAGAGCTCATAACTCAACTTACATGCAAAAAGTCCAAAGTGCTGGGAGGTTAAGAGGCCTTAATGCACTCGCTGACAAAAATAAACCTATTACTTTTATTAAATGGCTTAAGAGAGGCAAAACAGTGCTTTATGCAATTGATCAAGATTATGGATTAAAGAACAGCATAAATGTGGACTTTTTTGGAGTGAAAACTGCAACTACAAATGCACCAATAAAGATAGTAGATGCAACTCAATGTAATGTTTTGTTTTTGGATTCATACTACGAGTTAGATAAATTAATACTCTCTATTGAAGAAGTTAATATCACAGATACACAATCAATGATTCAAGATATTTCCTCGCATATTGAGACCTCTATAAGAGATAATCCTGATGAATATCTATGGCAACATAGAAGATTTAAATCCACTTTGGGAAAAGAAAAATTTTATGCGCGCTGAATTTGCCAAGTTTGAGAAAATTAAAGGCTTTCTGCATCCAAATGAAGGAAAATTTCTTTATGAACTCGCATCTAAAGAATGCAGAGAAAGATTTGCAGTTGAAATTGGTTCATACTGTGGCAAATCTGCATGTTATTTGGGCCTAGCATGCAAAGAAAATAATACAAAATTATTTTCTATTGATCATCATATGGGATCAGAAGAACAGCAATTTGGGGAAGAGTATTTTGATCGGGAAATATATGATTTTGAAAATAACAGAGTAGATACTTATCCTTTGTTTATTGAAAATATTAAAAAATCTGGTCTCATTGAAACCGTAATTCCAATTATTGATAACTCTGTTTCAGCATCAAAAAAACTAGAAGATGATATAGATCTTATTTTCATTGATGGGAGTCATACCTTTGAGTCAGCAAGAAGCGACTACTCGTCATGGAAAAATAAAATTAGAAAAGGAGGCATCCTTGCAATTCATGATATTTACGACTCTGAGTTAGAAGGAGGTCAGGCACCAAAAGAAATTTATGAAAAGGCATTAGTTGAGAACTTCGAACTTGTTGGTAGAGTAAAAAGCTTAGTAGCCTTAAAAAAACTATATTAAAAATACATTCTTATATTTTGATATCCCAAAAACACAATCTGCAGCAATAATGACCGCTGCGTTTGTCCAAGTTGAAAACTCATCAGGCCATAAGATATCTAATTTATATTGATAGCCAGTAGGAAATATTCCCTTGTTATCCTGAAATTTCATTATTTCTTTTAAAATCTTTTTAGCATCTTCATTTTTTTTCATTTTTACCATACTAATAATAAATTCTGATGATTCAGCAAAGGTTACCCATGGTTCTTCGATGACACACTTGATACCCAATCCCGCTTTATAGAAATCACCTAAAGCATTATCAATCTTTTCATCATTCCCGATACCGCATAAAAAAGGATAATAATTATCCATTGAAAACCTCTTTCTACTAATACCATCACGATCAAATCTTTTTGAGTTAATTTTTTCTTCATTTAACAAAATTTCGTCATGAGAATAATCTAGCCCAATAATGTCAGCGATCTTTTCAAATATTTTTAAAGAAATGTGAACAGAGCATGACGCAGTAACAAGGGAGTTATCAGAAAATCCTTTTTCATCCTTTGCCCAAAATAAGAAACCTTGCGAATCTGCAAAAGCTAAAGTCGTTTTGTATATAGTTTGTATTTGTTTTTTGTATTGCTTTATGTAATCAATATCATTATCAATTAAAAATTTCTGATATAGAGGAAGGAAAATATATGGAGCATGATGACTTTCATAGTAATCTTTAGTAATTTCATCATTTTTAAATTCAGATGGTATAAGACCGTCAGAATTAAGATTATCAAAGAACCAGTTAACTCCTCTGATGAATGGATCCCATTCTTCATATATTGCCAAAGCTATTAAACATTCACAATGATCCCATGGATCACATTTTCCTCTTTGGTCCCAATTAATAGCCCCATTATTATTTTGATTCTTAATGATCCAGTCCTTGGCAGGGGCAAGCTTATTTTTTATTTTTTTCATAACTTCTTGAAATAAAAAGAAGTACTTTTTCCAAGAAATGGATTGAGAAGATTATCTAAGATTCTCAATATTGGTGGATTTCTTAAGATCTGAATTTCTAAGATCTTTTTATAGATATTAACGAGAAAATTATTTTCTTGAGATGACCAAAATAAACATCTTAGCCACCAATAAGGACTATGAAGGGCATGATACTTTTCTGTCATCTCTAATTTATAACCCTTTTCTTCTACTTTTTCCTGGAGAGTACTTTTTTTAAAGATTCTTACGTGACCTCCTGGCATTTTTTGGTACTCTTTTGATAGAAGCCAACAGATCTTTTCTGGATAATAAGAAGGGACGCTAACAAGCAAATTCCCTCCTGGTCTTATTAGCCTGGTAAGTTCTTTCAAGGTTGCATCAACATCTGCAACGTGCTCAAGTACCTCAGAACAGATTATGGTTTCGAAAGAGTTATCTTTAAAAGGCAGGTTATAAACTGAGCCTTGAAGAAAAGTAGACTCTTTGTTTGAAATTGAACTAAACAAAGTCAAATTATTTTTGCCTTCCTGAAGTGAATCAAAATCTAAGTCGAGACCGACACAAGTTACATCAGAAAACTGATCCATAAAACCAAATATATGCCTTCCTGGACCACATCCTGCATCAAGCATAAAGGAATCCTTTGTCGGTTTTATATTTTGAAAATTAAAGGTCAGCATTACTTAAATTTTTCTATACTTTTTAGGAATTGTGTCTCGTAATCTAAAGCAATTTTCTCCCAATTAAAAGTTTCATGTGCATGCAAGCTGCCTTCTTTTGCAAGATCGTTAAACAATATCCTATTTTGAAAAAATTTTATAATACACTCTTCAAGCATCTTGTGATCTCCTGGTACATATAACTGGCCAAATTCTTGAACAATTTCAGGAAGTGCCGAAGCATTGGAAGAAATAATTGGAGTACCACACGCCATTGCCTCTGCAGCTGGAAAACCAAAACCCTCATATAAAGAACTTACAATTGCAATCGAGCTGGATTGATACTCATGGGCGACCTCTTCCTTAGATAAATTAGTTTTAAAGGAAACGTAGTTGGTTAAGTCTAATTCTCTTATAACTCTCTCGGTATGGCCATTCTCCCTTGGATTTCCTACCACTGAAAGTTTGATATTTGGAAAGCTTTTTCGAGTTAATGAAATGGCTTTGAGCGTTGTATCTAAACCTTTAAGAGGAACATCTGCACTTGCAACAGTAACAATCTTGAATTCTTCTTTGCTAATAGTTTCATTGATTTTAAAAATTGAAAGATCCAAGCCATTTGGAATAACCTTAATATTATTTGGGTTAGTCATAAAATCCTGGCAAATATCTTTTTTTGAGTTTTTGGATGGAGTTATAATTTTCTTTATTTTTGGTGCAACTTTTTTATTCATTTTAAGGAATGAATACCACCTTTTTTTAAAGAATCTTTGAATTATTCCATTTGAATAAATTAGATCGTATTTAAAATCTTTTGTAATTGGATGATGGATTATCTCAATAAATGGATATTTTTTTTGAATCTCAAGCATACCCAAACTTAATGATTGATTGTCTAGGATAATGTCATAATCTTTTCCTTTCAAAAGATACTCTTTTGCCCTTTCACCAAAAGAATACATTTCTGGGAATCCACCTATTAAGGTTGTAAAGAAATCATAAAAATCTAAACGATTTTTATTTTTTTTATTCCAAAGCTTCTTAACTCTATCTCTGAAGTTAAATGTTTCAAATAAATTTAATCCCTCTAGTTTAATTAGTCCAATTCCTGAATCAAGAGTTGGCATTGGTGGTCCAGAAATGACGTCTACCTTGTGGCCTCTCTTTGTGAGTGCTTTTGATAACTCTCTTACAAAAATCCCCTGACCTCCTGAAAAAGGTGCGCTTCTATAACTGAGCAGTGCGATCTTTAATTTTTGCAAAATATTATTTGATGTATGTTAGCCAGTTTCTTGAATTATCAATTCCAAAAACTGCGTTCTCATAAGTTATTTGTATTTCTTTTGTAATTTCACCAACAGATCCATTTGAAATTACCTTATCATCAATTTTTGTTATTGGAGTAACTTCAACTGCTGTACCTGTAAAGAATGCTTCATCACATTCTATAATTTCCTCATATGACCAGTTGCCTTCATTAACTTTATAACCAAGGTCATCTGCGATCTTTATAACCGACTGTCTAGTTATGCCGTTCAAGCAATTATTTGTTGTTGGAGTATTTATGAGGCCATCCTTTATAAAAAAGATATTTTCACCGCTTCCCTCTGAAATATAACCATCATTATCGAGAATCAATGCTTCATCAGCCCCTCTAGCTACAGCATCTTGTAAAGCAACAACTGAATTTACATAAGTGCCTGTTATTTTATAGTTTGACCAATTTGGATTCTTATATTGCTTATAAGGAGATTTAACTACTGAAATACCTTTTTGTTTTGATTCTGGATCCATATAAGAAGGCCATTCCCATGCAGCCACTATTGCATTCACAGATAAATCTTCTGCTCTTAAGCCCAATGTCTCATTTCCAAGATAGATAATTGGTCTTATGTAGGCTTCTTCAAAATTATTCTCCAATAAAACAGCTTTTTGAGCTTCAATCAAAGTTTCTGGGGAGTATGGAATCTTAATATTAACTACTTTTGCTGCTTCAAAAAGTCTATGTGTATGCTCTTCCACTCTGAAAATAGCAGGTCCATCTTTTGTGTTATATGCGCGAATACCCTCAAAAACTCCAACACCATAATGAAGTGTATGTGTCAGCGAGTGAACGTTGCACTCATCCCATGAAATAAGCTTTCCATTCCTCCATATTTTTTTATTTTTGTAAGTTAAATCAAACATTTTATTTTATTTATAAATAATAAAATCGAAGGTATTATGACAAACATGCTATCAAATCCAAAGTAAATGCCAGAACTTCACAAATCAATATTTAGAGAATACGACATACGAGGAATAGTTCCTGATGAACTTAATGAAGACACAATTTCAAAAATAGCCAAATCTATTGCGCTTAAGTGTCATAAGGAATCGGTAGATGAGATTGTCATTGGTAGAGATGGAAGATTATCTGGTCCAACGCTTTTAGATTCTCTTCAGGAGTCCTTAAATAAAAATGGAATCAATACAATAAATATAGGTCTAGTAACAAGTCCACTTTTATATTATGCAGCAAAAAAAATAGCCTCTAAATCAGGAATTATGCTCACTGGTAGCCATAATCCCAAAAATTATAATGGTATAAAGCTAGTCATAGATGATAAGCCTGTCTCAGGTACAGAAATTTGGGCATTTTCTCAAATGGATACTAGATTAGAATGTGCGAATGGTAGTAATGTATTTTTAGATATTAAGGATAGCTATATAGAAGAAGTAGCAGACTGTTTCAGCTTCAAAAAACTCAAGGTAGTAGTTGATTGCGGAAATGGAGCAGCAGGAATTATTGCTCCAGATCTATTAAGAGCAGTTGGTTGTGAGGTTATAGAACTCTTTTGTGATGTTGATGGTAATTTTCCAAACCATCATCCCGATCCTGGCAAAGAAAAAAATTTAGTCGACCTGATTCAGAAAGTAAAAGATACTAATGCTGATATTGGAGTTGCTTTCGATGGAGATGGAGATAGGCTTGGTGCAGTAACCTCCTCAGGAAAATTGATATATCCAGATCAAATGATGATGATCTTTTCAAAAAAGATCCTATCGAATCAAAATAATAAAACTATTGTTTTCGATGTGAAGTGTTCAGATTTTCTTCCAAAAATAATTAAAGATAGCAAGGGAATACCGTTTATGAGTCCAACCGGCCACTTCCATATAAAAAATAATATTAAAAAGCATAATGCGGTTTTAGGTGGTGAAATGAGTGGTCATATTTTCTTTAATGACATTTGGTATGGATTTGATGACGGACATTATTCAGCAATAAGGCTTATAGATATAATTAATGAGACAGGGTCGTCACTTGATATGTTATTAGATGATCTACCTGTTTCTTTCTCAACACCTGAGCTCAATATAGATGTTCCCGAAGAAAAGAAATTCCAAATAATAGAGGATTTTATTAAAAATGCTTCAATTGATGGGGAAAAAGATTTTACTGATGGTCTTCGTGCTTCATTTAAAAATGGTTGGGCTTTATTGAGAGCATCAAATACAACACCAAAGCTTGTTTTGAGATTTGAAGCTGATAGTGAAGAATCCCTAAAAATAATTCAAGATAACTTTCTTACAGAGTTAAAAAAATTCTTACCTAATGAGAATATTAATTTAGAATAATAGAGATGCCCAAAGAAAATAGGAAACAAATCATTCTTCAATCTCTGGCAAGTTTGCTAGAGGAAAGAAATCTTTCGAAAGTCACAACTGCTCTCTTAGCGGAGAAATCATCAATAACTGAGGCTGCTTTATACAGACATTTCCCAAGCAAAAGATCTATTTATTTAGAATTGTTTTCGTTTTGCGATGAGACAATAATTTCAAAATGTGCAGAAGTAAAGAAAAGCAAAGATAGTGCAGAACAAAATGCAAAAAACTTATTTATGTTTTGTATTTTATTTATCGAAAAGAATAAGGGCTTTGCCAGGCTTTTATCTAGAGAGGCTTTAAGTGCAAATGAGCAAAATGTAGTTGATGCAACTAATCAGTTCTATGAAAGATTAGAATTAAATTTTAAGCAGATATTACAAAAAGACTCTAGCTCACTTGTGTCACAACCAGGAATTTCTTCTCATCTAATTATCACTTCACTTGAAGGGACTATTTCAAGATACATTCGATCTAAATTTAAAGAAAAGCCAAGCTCATACATTGAGAATATTTGGACACTTTTAAAGATTTCTCTTTTTAAATAGTCTTACAGGTCTTCTCTCAAAAAAAGCTCAAAATAACTTTCATCTTCTGCTGACTTGCTTAGTTCACCAGTTTTCTTATTTATCCTAACGTAAGAGATACCATCTGGAAGAGTAAATTCATCAATATCAACTTTTTTGAAAGCAAAGTCCATATAATCTACCCAAATTGGTAACGCAGTCGTTGATCCAAACTCATTATCTCCAAGGGACTCAAAATCATCATTTCCTACCCATACCGTAGTTACAATATTAGAGTTAAAGCCGCTAAACCATGTGCTTACAGCGTCATTTGTCGTTCCAGTTTTACCAGCAAAGTCTTTTCTATCTAAAAATCTAGTTAACCTCCCATTTGATCCTCTCTGTGATGCTTCTTTAAGTATATCTTTCACCATAAATGCAACTCTGGGATCAATTACAGGATCTGCTTTATTAATAGGTGGCAAAAGAAAGTAAGGTTTTGATGCATCTAATTGGACAGTATTAAGCCATGGGAAAGCTGAAATGCTTGATATATTTACATCATTGCTTTCAGAGTGATCAAAAATAATATTGTCATTCTTGTCTCTGATCTGCCTTACGTAGTGAATATCAGAAATTACTCCATCATTTGCAAATACACTGAACCCTCTAGCAACCTCAGCTGGAGAAAAGTTTCCTGATCCCAGAGCTAAACTTAGGTCTTGAGGTAATCGATCAAAATTAAAACCAAAATTATCAATAATCTCAGATGATTTTTTTACACCAATTTCTCTTAAAAGTTTTATTGAAACAATATTAATAGATTGAACAAGAGCCTCTCTAAGCGTGGTTAAGCCATAAAACTTTCCAGAATAGTTTTCGGGTCTCCAAAAGGTCTCAAGGTTTTCATCCTCAAAAATGATCGGAGCATCATTTATTAAGGATGATGGATTGTAGCCTCCGCTTAAGGCTGAAGCATAGATAAACGGCTTAAAGACAGAACCTGATTGCGGATATGATTGTCTTACTCGATCAAATTGTGAATCGTTGAAGACAGAGCCACCTACATAAGATTGAACCTCACCACTCTTGGGATTAAAAGAAATAAGTGATGATTGGGCTAAGGGTATTTGATCTAACCTAGTTTGATCATTTTCTTTTGTAAGATAAATGAGATCGCCCGGCTGCAATAAATCTGTAAATCCTTTAGGTACTGCACCTCTTCTATTTTCATCAATAAACTCTCTTGCCCAAATATAGCTATCATCCCAATCAATTTTCTCAAAATTAAATTCCTCATCAATCGCCCTAAATCCTGAGTCCCAAACTTCGATAACAATTGCTCGTTGGTGAGACAAGACATATGAATTTTCTTCAAATATGTTTCGAAGTACTTTTTCTGATAAATTTTCATAATCTATTGGATCCGACTGGATAACATAATCCTGAGAAATCAGAAAATCAAAATCCTCTTTTTCTATAGTGTTAAAAAATTCATTTCCTAATTGGTCTGCATAGTTCTTCTTATCTCGCCAACCATGTCTCTTATCATATTCAAATAACCTTTTTGTGATTGCTTCATTTGCTCTTTTCTGAAGCTCGGAATCAATTGTTGTATAAACCGACCATCCCTCTTCATAAGCTCTAATACCGTATCTATTAATAACCTCGAATCTTGCTAATTCGGCAAGATGACTAGCTTCAAGATCATAATTATTTATAGATATTGGAAGATTAATCTCGCTATTGATTGCAGTCACATAATCTTGTTCGGTAATAAAGTTTAAGATTTTCATTCTATATAAAACCCAATTTCTTCTTGCCTTTGTCCTTTCAGGATTTCTTATAGGATTAACTCGTGATGGAAGTTGAGCAAGAGATGCAATTAGTGCAGACTCAGCTATTGATAATTCCCCAACTGATTTTCCAAAGTAGGTATTTGCAGCTGCCTCTATGCCATAAGACCTATTCCCTAGAAAAATTGTGTTTACATATATTTCAAATATTTCCTGTTTAGAAAATGAGCTTTCGAGATGAAATGCCAAAAAGATTTCTTTTATCTTTCTTCTAACTTTTTTTTCTCTTGTTAGAAGGTAATTTCTAACAACTTGCATGGTAATTGTTCCTCCACCAGTGGCGTCAAGCCCAACCCTTATATATTGAGAAAAAGCTCTTATTAAGCTTGGATATGAAACGCCTCTATGCTCAAAAAAACCGTCGTCCTCAGCTGCAAGGAATGCATTTTTTAAATCTTCTGGTATTTCTTGAAAATCTAATGGTCTTCTTTTCTTTTCCCCAAACTCACCGATTAGCTTTTCATCAGAGGTATAAATTTTTAGAGGTATTTGAAGTTTTGATTGATCAACATTATCAACTCGTGGGAGCTCAGGCAGTAAATATAAATATGTAGACAAAATGATGATGCCGATCATAGTTGCTACAAAAATTGCAACTTTAAGAAAAAGCTCAATAAGGCTACTAACCATAATTTTAATATTTTATATGTTTAGGTGCTAAAATTCGCAGCTTAGTGAAAAATCTTTTATGAATATTTATATTGTTGGGCCTATGGGATCAGGGAAATCCACGGTTGGGAAGATTGTAGCTCGTTCACTTTTTTTAGAGTTTTTAGATTCTGATGAGGAAATAGAAAAATCTACAGGAGCAAACATAGACTGGATTTTTGATCTTGAGGGAGAAGAAGGCTTCAGAAAAAGAGAAACAAATGAACTAGAAAAAATAGTTCAACTTAATTCTCATGTTGTTGCTACAGGCGGTGGAATTATTCTCTCCGATCACAATCGGAATCTTCTGAGTGCAAGAGGAATTGTCATCTACCTTGAAACTCCTATAGAAACTCAAGTTGAGAGAACAAGCAAAGATAAAGATAGGCCTCTCTTGAAAAATGGAGACCCAAAAAAAATACTTACAAAACTACATTCTGATAGAGAGCACCTCTATAAAGAAGTGTCTGATCATGTAATTCAAACTAGTGATAAATCAAGTCAAGAAGTTGCTGATCAAATAATTAATATAATTAAAAGTAAATAATGATAAAAAAAGTTTTAGTTGGAGATGAAAAATATAAGGTTCTAATTGGTAAGAATGATATCTTTAAAAACTATCTTCCAGATTCGATAAAAAACAACAAAAAAATATTTATCATTTCGGATAAAAATATACCTACCAAATATATTGAATTAATCAAGAGGCCTATTACATCTTCAAAAGTAGTAAATATTCATAAAATTAAAGCTGGAGAAGAATCAAAATCATTTTCTAACTTTCAAAATATTCTCAATAAACTTGCTAAGAAGAAATACGATCGATCAGATTGCATAATCGCTATTGGCGGCGGAGTTGTCGGTGACTTAAGTGGTTTTGTTGCAGCAAGCTATATGAGAGGAATAGATTATATTCAAGTACCTACTACCCTTCTTGCGCAAGTTGATTCTTCTGTAGGAGGTAAAACTGCCATCAATATTGAGTCAGGTAAGAATCTTGTGGGAGCGTTTAAAAATCCTAAGTTAGTTTTAATATCCTCATCTTTTCTGAAGACATTGCCAGATAGAGAGTTTAAAGCAGGAATAGCAGAAGTAATTAAGTATGGATTAATTTATAACAAGAAAATCTTCAAGATTTTTCAAAAACATTGCAAATTAATTCTTCAAAAAAAACCGAAGATTATTGAAGATCTCATATATGAGTCAGTAAAAACAAAAGCAAAAATTGTCACCGAAGATGAGAAAGAATTAGGTATAAGAGCTGTTCTAAATTTTGGACATACCTATGGGCATGCTTTAGAGGCGCAGAGTAATTATAAAAACATTTTACATGGAGAAGCGGTAGCTATGGGTATGAGAATGGCTTCAAAAATGTCAATGCTTGAGGGTCACATAAACAAAGATGATTATGAAAAAATAACTGATTTATTTGATGCTTTAAAATTTTCAAAAAATACATCAAATAGTTACTCAGACTTAAAAAAATTTATCATGACTGATAAAAAAGTTAAAAACGGTAATATTAATTTAATTTTATTAAAGAATATTGGAGAGTCATTTCAAACACAGAAATTTGATATGGAAAACTTTAAGAGATCTTTTTCCTAACCTTTAAAAGTTTTTAAGACTCAATGAAAATTATTGACTATCAATGCCCTAGTGATAAACCCCAAAAGTATTATAAAATGCGCTCATGAGTGAGTTGAACCGTAATTTCATAGCTGCGCTTAATCGCAAATCTCAGAAGATACCACCTCTTTGGATAATGCGTCAGGCTGGAAGATATCTTCCTGAGTATAGGAAGGTAAGATCAAATTTTAAAAATTTTCTTGATATGTGTAAGACTCCAGAAGTTTGTTGTGAGTTAGTTATGCAGCCTATCGAAAGATATGATTTTGATGCTGCAATTATCTTTTCAGATATTTTAACTATTCCCGATGCCCTGGGTTTAGGAGTTTCTTTTGTGGAAGGAAAAGGGCCTATTTTTTCAAATCCAATTCAGAAGCCTGAGGATATTATAGATATGAGGACTTTTAATGCTGATAACCTAGATTACGTATATAAGACCGCTGAGCTTACTAGAAGAGAGTTAGATAAAAATATTCCTCTGATAGGGTTTGCTGGAAGCCCTTGGACGCTTGCTGCTTATTCAATTGAAGGGAGCAGCTCTAAAAACTTTGATTTAACAAAATCCTTTATCGAAAATCATCCAGATGATGCTCATAAGTTTCTTGAAATCCTAACTGATGCATGTTTTGAGTACCTAAAAAGACAAATTATTAGTGGGGTTGATGTAATTCAGATATTCGATTCTTGGGCTAATCTTCTATCTGAATCTCAATATTTAGAATATTCTTTAGATTATATTAAAAAGCTTTTAAAAAAATTATCAGCAGATACGATAACGTCTCAAACTCCAACTATAGTTTTTGCTAGAGATCCAAAGTGTGATCTTGCTGAGTTTAAGTTGGATGATCTTAGCTGTTATGGAATGTTTACTTCAGTAAATAGAACGCATGCTATGAATATTTTTGAGGGATCACAGTCGCTTCAAGGAAACTTAGATCCAAAAATTCTTCTTGAGGATAACAAAGTTATCAAAGAAAGTGTTTCAAAAATAATATCTGATTTCGCTGACTATCCTGGTTTCATTTTTAATCTTGGACATGGAATAACTCCAGACATAGATCCTGATAAAGTTAAAGTATTAGTTGATGCCGTAAGGGAGAACTAAAGTTAGCTTTTTGGCTTATCCCACATTCTCATTAAGCCCTCTTGAACACAACTTGCAACAAGTTTTCCATCTGAATTGAAAATTGAACCTCTTGAAAACCCTCTTGCATTTCTTGCTATAGGACTATCAATTCGATAAAGCATCCAATCCGAGAAATCTACCTTTGAATGAAACCACATTGCATGATCTAGGCTAGCGCTTTGGAAATATTTAGACATAAAGTTAATACCATGAGGCAGTTGAGCTGTACCAAGCAATCCACGATCAGATGCATATAATAGTAGAGCTTGATTTATGACTAAGTCCGTTGGTATTTCTCCATTCGGTCTCATCCAAATATCTCTTATAGGATCGCTTTTTTTTGGTTCAACATAGTCAAAATTTTGTGTAGCTCGCATTTCAATTTCTTGCTCTCTTAAAAAGAACTTATCATTTTTTTTGCCATGTAATTGTTCAATAGCTTTGTTCCTTAACTCCCAGTCACTGGGAAGATCCTCAGGTTTTGGTATTTCATTAAGATCTATATCAATTTGGTGCTCAAATCCTTTTTCTTCTTTTTGAAAAGAAATTGAGCATGCAAATATTGCTTCCCCATTTTGGATAGCTCTTACTCTTCTGGTAGTAAAGCTTTTTCCGTTTCTAATCCTATCAACATCAAACAATATTGATTCCTCCATTATTCCTGGTCTTAAAAAGTAGGAGTGGAATGAGTGAGCATGATGGGGTTCATTTACAGTATGATTAGCAGCTATTAAACACTGCGCCATAACTTGACCACCATAGATTCTTTGCCAACCAAAGTTTTGACCTTTCCATTGGAAGACATCTCTGTCAATTCTGTCTAAATTAAAAAGCTCTAAAGTATTTTTAATTGCTTTTTTATTGGGCACTTAAACCTCCATCTATTACAAGCTCCGTACCTGTAATCATCGAGGATTCATCTGATGCCAAAAATAAAGCTGCATAAGCAATATCCACGGGTTCTCCCAATCTTCTTATAGGTATCTGCTTTATAAGCTTTCCTTCGATATCAGCATCTGGATTCATTTCAAAAAGTCCCTTCAGAATTTCAGTTCTTGTGAAAACAGGATGAATTGAATTACACCTAACAAGATCTGTTGTTCTTGCACAATGAAGAGCAACCGATTTTGATAAGTGTCTCACACCTGCTTTTGCAGAATTGTATGCAGAAAAATTATGCCCTGCCACAATTCCAGAAATTGAAGAGATATTGATGATTGATCCATTGCCCGATTTTCTCATAAGAGGTAGAGAGTACTTACAACCATAAAAAACTGAATCTAAATCAACTTTGTGAACCTGATCCCAAGTCTCTAAATCACAAGATTCAACGTCTCCTCCTCCACCTATACCAGCGTTGTTAATAAGAATATTAAGCTTGGAGAAATCTGATTCAATTTGTTTAATGACACTTTGCCAATCTTCTGGCTTTGTAACATCTAAAACATAATGTGGAGCATTAAGCTCTTCTGCACTTTTCTTCAAAAGATCTGCATTAATGTCTGTCATGACTATTTTAGCGCCTTCCTCAATTAATAGCCTGGCCATTTCTTTTCCTAAGCCTTGAGCAGCTCCTGTTATTAGACCAACTTTATTATTTACTCTATTGCTCATTTTATAAACCCAAAAACATTTTATAATTAGTGGAAGTTTAACTCCTCAGGATGTAGTATACAGGACTCAAAAATTGCTTATAAGATGAATACTGAAGAAAAAATTAATCTACCAAAGAAGCCAGATCAAAAGGTTGATGTCAGGTCTACCTTTAAAATAAATTCTAATATAAGTGTTAAAGGTTTTAGTGAAAAAACTGAATGGGTCCCCGAGTTAGATAATTCGTACATTTTTGATGAAAAAACTACCCTCTCGATATTGGCAGGTTTTGAGCACAATAGAAGAGTTATCATCCAAGGATATCATGGCACTGGTAAATCAACGCACATTGAGCAGGTTGCGGCAAGATTAAACTGGCCATGTGTAAGAATAAATCTAGATAGTCATGTTAGTAGATTGGATTTACTTGGCAAAGACGCTATTAAACTTGAAGATGGAAAACAGATCACTAAGTTTGTTGAGGGAATTCTTCCCTGGTCAATTCAAAATCCAGTTGCACTTGTATTTGATGAATATGATGCTGGAAGACCAGATGTAATGTTTGTTATTCAAAGAATTTTAGAAGTTGAAGGTAAGCTTACTTTATTGGATCAAAATAGAGTACTTAGACCACATTCAAACTTTAGACTTTTTGCGACAACTAATACAATAGGCATGGGAGATTCGACTGGTCTCTATCACGGAACCCAACAAATTAATCAAGGTCAAATGGATAGATGGCATATCTTATCTACCTTGAACTATTTAACTCCCGAGCATGAGACAAAATTAGTTCTTGGAAAGCTCAAAGGTTTTAATTCAGCAAAAAGGAAATCAATACTTTCGAATATGATTAAACTTTGCAATTTAACTAGACAGGGCTTTATTAATGGAGATATATCAAACCTCATGTCCCCAAGAACTCTTTTAACTTGGGCTGAGAATTTTTTAATTTTTAAAAACATTGATGAGTCCTTTAAGCTGTCTTTTCTTAACAAATGTGATGATATAGAAAAGCCAATTGTTGCTGAGTATTTCCAAAGATGTTTTGCCGAAGACTTGGACATAGAAAATAGTTAATGTCAGCAAAAATTGATGAGCAACAAAATGCAGTCCTATCATGGACAAAGGCTGTAACAAAGAATAAAGAAATTGTCATAGAAAATACTAATAAACTTATTCCAAGTGGCTCAAAATTAAATCTTAAAAATCCACCAAGAATCAAGAGAAAATTATCTGCTTGGAAAGGGAGAGCAGATAGGCAAGCGTTTTGGTTTAAACACAATCAAATGAAAAAGACTTTACCTGGTGATGCTGGAGAAGTTTTGGATGAACTCAAAATGGCAAGAGCTGAGATTTTAGGTTCTCGAGAATATGAAGGAGCTAAATTAAATATCCAAAACTTTTCAAATGATTTTACTCATAACTTAGCAGAGGATGAGATCCAATTATCAACACTTATTAACCTGTGGTTTAAAGGTCTCAACGGTTTTAAGCTTGAGAAAGATCAAAAGAAGTTGATTGAACAAATACCAGGTATTGGTTCTAAAAAAATTAAACAAATTTCGAAGCAAATGATTGCTCAAATAGAAAATGAGGAATCATTTCTAAAAAGCTCTTTATCTCTTCTAGATGTTTTAAAACTGATTGAACAAGATGAGTCTGATGATCATGATGAAAATGAAAAATTTGATGAGCAAAGCGCTGAAAACGATGATATTTCTTCCACAGATATGGATGAAGTTGAAAATCAGGAAGAAGTAAAAAATGAGATAGATCTTATGCAATCACTTGTTGATGAAATGCAAGATGAGCAAGAAATATTGCAAGAAGCTGAAATATCAATTGATGAGGAGCTTGAGGCAAATGTAAATTTTGAAGATAACCAACCAAATCAAGAAAATAATAGCTACAAGATTTTTACCAATAAATATGATGAAATTATTTCTGCTTCAGACTTATCTAATGTTAAAGAAATAAATCGTCTAAGAATACAATTAGATAAACTCATCCAGCCTCATCTTCAAACGATTGGTAAATTAGCTAATAGACTTCAACGTTTACTTCTTGCTAAACAAAATAGATCTTGGAAGTTTGACTTAGATGAGGGTGTGCTTGATACATCTAAACTTACTAGGATTATTACTGACTCAAACAAACCATTGAGTTTTAAAGAGGAAAAACAAAGTGATTTTAAAGATACGGTAATCTCAATACTGATTGATTGCTCGGGATCAATGAGGGGAAGATCGATAAACCTTGCAGCAGTTTGTGCTGAAATTATTGGCACCACTTTGGAAAGATGCTCAGTTAAGACAGAAGTCTTAGGCTATACAACAAAACATTGGAAAGGCGGCGATGCAAGAAAGAGTTGGCTTCAAAGAGGAGGTTTTTCTTATCCAGGAAGACTAAATGACTTAAGACACATCATTTTTAAATCAGCTGAAGATAGTTGGAGAAAGTCACGAAAATCTCTTGGGGTAATATTGAAAGATGGCTTACTAAAAGAAAATATTGATGGTGAAGCTCTCCAATGGGCAAATAAAAGACTCCAAAAAAGGTTTGAGGATAGAAAAATTATGATTGTCATATCAGATGGTGCTCCAGTTGATGATAGCTCTCTTTCTGCAAACAATCCTCACTATCTTGATAATCATCTGCGTGAAGTAATTGCTGATATTTATGAAAAAAATCAAATTGAGTTGTTGGCAATTGGTATAGGTCATGACGTCACTAAATACTATAGTCATGCAATAACCATTAGTAATGCGGATAGTCTAGGTGAAACACTTCTTGATGAATTGACTGAGCTTTTTGAATAACTTTATAATTAACTTATGAAAATCAAAAAACAAAGCGGACCACCTGAAGATCTTATCTATTTTGATGACGATCTTCCTCTTTCACAATCACAAGTTGAGGATGTAGTTGAAATATTCAATACCCCTCTAACTGGATCTTATAACTGGGACTATACTGTCGCGGATAATAGAATCAAAAAATTATATGAGCTTGGTAAAGAGCTTAATTGGAATGGGTCAATTGACCTTAATTGGGATTATACGCATCCTGCTGATGAAAGAATTATGGAGACGGACGATGAGTTACCGCACGAAACTTTAGAGGCATATAATAAACTTTCTGATGAAGAAAAAATCCTTTTTGATAGGCACGATGTTGCTGAGCTAATGAGTCAATTTCTTCATGGTGAGCAAGGCGCTCTTCTTGTTGCATCTCAATTAGCAAGCTGTGCGCCAACTTATAATGCAAAACTATATGCAGCATCTCAAACATTTGATGAAGCAAGGCATGTTGAAGTTTTTAATAGATATCTCCAGGAAAAAATTGGTATACATTACCCTATTAATCCGGCTTTAAAAGCATTACTAGATAAAATACTCACTGATGAAAGATGGGATCTCAAATTTATAGGTATGCAAATTATTATTGAAGGTCTTGCACTTGCAGCCTTTTCAATGCTCAAATCTATTTCAAAAGATCCATTACTTAAACAACTTCTTCACTATGTCGTAAGAGATGAAGCAAGACATGTCACTTTTGGAATTAACTATTTAGAAGACTTTGTAAAAACTCTTAGCCCTGAAGAAATAAGCGAGAGAGCAAATTTTGCTTACGAAGCTTGTGTAATTTCAAGAGAAAGGCTAATAAATACAAAAGCTCAACAAAGATTCTTGAATATGTCTGAAGAAGAAGCAAGAGAATTTACTTTAAATACTGGAAGCTTTGAAATGTTTAGAAACTTCCTTTTTTCAAGAGTTATTCCTAATCTATCAAGAATCGGCCTCTTAACTGATGAGGTCAGACCAAAATTCGAAGCTCTTGGCCTATTGGAGTACGAGAATGCTCCTGATGATTTTGAGTGTGATTGGGCTGAGTTAAGAAAACCACTTGAAGAATTTGAAAAAATTCCAGTTTAATTTAAAACAGAAAAAATAATGTCTAAACATAATGCACTGAATAGATTTGGAAGATCTGGAAATCCAGCTTTTCGAAATCACTTTAATACAAATCAAACCACTACTGATGATTCAGTCAGGAATCCCTCTTATCAAAATCATCTTCATACAAACCAAAGTCTTTCTGAAGGAACAATGTCTCTTGATGGGACTGTAAATAAGACAGGCATTCTTTTGGCTTTATGTTTTGGTGGCGCATATTTTGGATGGAATGCTCAAGCATTAGTATTGCCTGCTGCGCTTATAGGTTTTGTCATAGCTCTTTTTACAATATTCAGGCCTAAAAACTCTCCTTATACAGCGCCCGCATATGCTGTTGTTGAGGGAGTCCTTCTTGGGGCAATAACAGCAGTATTTGAAGCTATGTATCCTGGAATTGGCATTCAAGCAATTGGGCTAACTTTTGGAATCCTAGCTACACTTCTATTTTGTTACAAAAGCGGAATTGTTAAACCCACTGAAAACTTTCGTTTAATGGTCGTTTCAGCAACTGGTGGTATAGCTATTTTATATTTGGTAAATATTATAATGTCTCTCTTTGGGAATAGTATTGGATTTATACACTCAAATGGGATTGGTGGTATAGCCTTTTCTCTTTTTGTTGTAGCAATTGCTTCATTTAATCTAGTCTTAGATTTTGACTTTATTGAAGAAGGTTCTGAGGTTGGTCTTCCTAAATATATGGAATGGTATGGAGCATTTTCACTAATGGTAACTTTAGTCTGGCTTTACCTTGAAATCCTCAGACTTTTGGCAAAGATTAGATCGAGATAGGTCTTGGAAAACTTATTTTTTGTAATTCTTGCCGTTGTTTCTCTTTTAGTTTTTTTTAAGCTTGGAAAAGTAAAAGCATCAAAAAAACAAACTGACAGAGAAGATCGAATAAACCGGTTTAAATGACCTAGGAATTTATTATGTTAAAGAATTTATCACTTCAAGCTTTATTTTCAATTTGTATCTTATTTTTAAATACAGAGTTAACAGCAAATAATGCACCAATTATTTTGCCAGGAGCACCTGGAGAAGAATCTAGAAATCTAGATGCCGAGGATGCAACAAATATTGCTAATACCTCATATAT
>CEUF01003891.1_pt1 | contig 19474 bp, 39 predicted proteins | sample 531461 | NCBI WGS metagenome assembly CEUF01 (sample SAMEA2623350, study PRJEB7988) | marine metagenome | biome: marine biome (ENVO:00000447); feature: surface water layer (ENVO:00002042); material: "saline water (ENVO:00002010), including plankton (ENVO:xxxxxxxx)" | depth 5 m | reverse complement strand
ATCGCAAATCGCACTAGACCAAACCGAAAACATTTTGATTATGTGCGCGAGTGGGTCGAAATCATATTTATTAATCTATATCAATGAAATACGAAAAAGTTTATTAACTTTTATTATCTAAAATATATATGTAATTTTATGTAAAAATATGTATAATTATTGTATTAATTAATTATTTTTTAGGAGGTAATTTATGAAAAAAACAAAAATGAAAAGGGATAAATATAGAAACTTGTATTGGGAAGAATACTATAAGCATTTACCTATTCCAAAAGATTGGGAAAATGTTTCTTATGGTAATGATGAACTTCCTAGTTTTGAGTATAACGGCTATCACATCTGGATTAATTCGCCTTTACTCAAAGAGAGAAAACAGAATTATTTAGGCATAGGACATAAGGATTTATCAGGTTTTGAAGATTGGATATATTCGGTTATGAAAGCTGATGAATATGGAATGGGAGAAAAGTCAAAAGAACTTTATACCTCAGATTTTAATGAAGTTTTAAATTATGTTAATAAGGAGGACGAATAATGGATTACAAAAAAGAAGAGATCAAAGAATACTTTGATACTTATATTGCAGATAATAAAGAATGGTTAGAAGAAAATCATCCTAATGATTGGAAAGATGATCTACACCATTACGCTTTTAATAATGACTATTACATCATTGGCAGATATCAAGCTAAAGAATGGCTCGGCGATAAAGTCTTTGATGTTGTTGAACATATTAGAAAATATGAAGACCTTCATTTTGGCGAAGTTAATACGGATTTTTCCGACCCAGAAAAAATCGTAAATATGTATGTTTATATTATTGGCGAAGAAATTGTTAATGATTATTTGCAAGAACTTGAGGAGGTTGCCTAATGAATAACAATAGAAAAGAACTTATTTCAAAAATAGGAGTTAAACAGTACCAGATAATTGCTGATTTGGTTGATGATCTCGGTTGGGATTATCAATCGATGACTACAAATGGCAGAGAAACTTATAAAAAGTTATGTCTTAAACTTGGTTGGGAATTTGAATGGGACGAGGAGTTAGGATAATGAAAGACACTAGCAAACAATTACTAAGCAAAAACAAAAAGCTATTTCCCTTCCATAGTGGAGGAGGATGCGTTCACTTTGGTTATGAAACAGACCACGAAGACTTGATCTGGCTGATAAATAAAGCTGATTTACATAACCCTACATTTAATGACGAAGATCTTCCAGAGTTTGAATGGATTAACGAATACCCAGAAGATATAAACGATTTTTGTATGTTCGGATTAGACTTTAATAATCTAGACCAAGAGTACGAAGGACTCGCACTAAATGTTATAGATTTGATTGAAAACGCAATTAACGCATACGCTTGTACTTTTGAAAGTGATGGTTGGTCTTGTGCTTTTTATGGCAGATATCAACAAGGTATCAACATATTAGACGAACTATCGCCCAAGATAGACCAAGAAATAATTAAATTTTGTAGGTGTTGAGATGAGCAGATGTCAATTATGTAAAAAAGAAGTTGATGAAAGATCAAAACAAAACCAAGTAGGTTTTGAATTGTGCATGAGTTGTGCATATAGCTACTCAGATAAAGAACTAATCGAAATTATGATTGAAGAGGAAGAAATATGAAAGCCACAAGAAAATATTATATTAGAGTAAGAGCAGAGTATGTTGGTTATTACGAAGTAGAAGCCAAAGACATTACAGACGCAGAAGATAAAGCAAGTGATCTATTGCATGAAGATATGAATGACCCAATTTATGGCTCTTTTGATTTTGAGCAATACGATCCTAGAGATACTTTGCCTTATAACGCAAGTGATGAAGACTTGCATTTTAGTTGGGATTTAGCAGAAAAATGGACCCAAGAAGATGTGCAAGAAAATCCAGATAAATACCAAAGTATTCAATCAGATAACCAAGATATTTTTATACAAGAGGAGAACGCATGACAGTACAAGAATTAATTGACAAACTTAATACTATTCAAGATAAAAATTTGTTTGTAAGAGTATTAGAAAACAATCCAAACAATCCAAACTTGAATATGGAAAATTATTGGGTGCATAGCATTGAAGTAATAAATAAAGGGCGAAGTGGTTATGAACTTAACGGAGAAGTAATTTTAATTGGAGAAGAATAAAGGAGTAAGCATGACAGTACAAGAACTAATTAACAAAATGCAATATGCTATTGATGAGTTAGGTTTTAATCCAAATTCTAATGTTCAAATAGATATATTTGACTCTAATGATGATTTAGAAACCTTTTGGAATATTGAATTGGACGATACTGCAATATCAGAACCTAAGTCTCTTTGTATAAATGTTTATGAGGAGGAAGTATGAAAATAGTAGAATGTCTTAAATGTAATAATCATTTCTTTGAGCAAAATAAATTTATAAATAAATGTTCTTTTTGTGGGAATAAAGATACACAAAAAACAATATATCTCGAAGAAGAAGGAAGTATTTATAAATCAATCATTCAAGAGTTACAAGGTTATAAGGAGGACGCATGAGGTCAGCAACAGAAGAAGATTTACGAGAAATAGCAGAAGAATTGAATTACATTTATGGATTTACAAAGGACGCACACGAAGAGTATTTTTGTGAAGATAGCTTACACAATGTAGTTGTTTTAAAAGGGTACATGCCTGACAGTCCAAGTTGGGCTGGAGATATTGCGCTTGTTGTTCATGGAGTATCTTGTTGCAAAGATATTCTTTACAAGATAAATGACAAATGGACATGGGTTGAAAGCATGAATGAAGGCGAATACGAACATAACAAAGAATTAATTTAGGAGGACGCATGAAAATAGACATAACCGAAGAGGAACTATTTGATCTTATTGAGGCATTAGAAAATAGAATTGAATGGAATAGATATTCAATACCTCTATATGAAAAATTATGTAGCTATCAAAAACCATTAGATTTATCTAAACAAAATTTTGATTATGAGATACCAGAATTTAATCCAAAAGTAATAAAGGAGAAAACATGAAAACAATAACTAAAAAATATACAGTCTATGATTTTGAAGATTTAAAAAAGGATGATGAATTGTGTAATGATATATACCAAGAATTTTGGTTAGATGACCCAGACAATATAAATCCTTGGGCTGATGAAAATTTAGATAGTTTCAAAAAGTTTGCTGAAACTATTAATATGTCTTTAGATTACAATCTATCTAATGCTGAATATCCTTGTGGAAGTAATTACATAAAATTAGATTATTCTGATTATGATTATATAGTCCCAAGAAAAATAGCTGAACGCATAGCTAACGCTATCGAAGGCTACAAAGGTAATGGCTATTGTTTTTGTGAAGATTTAAGAATTTATGCAGAAAAATTAGTTGCTGAATGGCATAAAGATTATTCCATAACAGACTTTTGTGAAGATATACAAAATCGAATGGAGGAATTGTGGTTTCAAGATAATCGCTACTACTTTTCTAAGGAAAACTTTTTAGAAATGGTTGAAGCAAATGGTTATGAATTTGATCAAGATGGAAATTTAGTTTAAGGAGAAAGCATGAAAAATAAAATAACCATACCTACTGAAAAATGGGTTGAACTTTATGGAGTACTATCTAGTTATGTATTGGAGTATTCATCTTTAGACCCAATTACAAAGATTGAACCAAACGGAGATGAAGTTTATACAGAAGAAAAGCAAGACGAATACAACCATATTGTTGGAGATGTCGAAGATATACTCAGAACTTTTTTTATAAAGGAGAAAGCATGAGTAATTATGTAGATAAATATATTGATGAAAAAGGTAATGTTGATAACAAACTTACCCTTAATCAAAAAGGTTTTGAGGGTTTAACAGATGATATTGAATTACTTGTTGAAAAATATACAGGTATTGAAGATTCAGCTTTTATGAAATGTGCTGATATTCGTGAAAATATTATGTTCTTAATAGAAGATATACTAAAGGAGGAAGCATGAAAAATAAAATGACACCAGTTGAAGCTGTAAATGTGATCGAGAAAAAACTATTTGACAATCGAGCAAAGCCATATACAGAGGAAGACGCACAAATTGACAATGCCTGGGATATTATTAAACTTCGTTTGGATCTTACAGATGAAGAATTTAATATAATCTTTGGAGAAAAATACTAATGGAAGTAATTATTTGGAAGAAAGGCGTTCAAGCTGTTGAATACTATTGTGATAATTGCAAAGCGCAAGTCTCGGAAGAAGAAGGTCTTTGGGTAAATGGCGAGATGACTGGTCCTAATGAATATCCGAAAGGATTTTGTCGCTCTTGCTATATGAAAACACGCAGAAGGATAAACAATGGCGAGTAAAAAAACAAAAGACGCAGATTTAATAAACAATCCAACGCACTACAATACTGGAGATATTGAGTGCATAGACGCTATTCAATCTTCAATGACCACTAGACAATTTCAAGGTTATCTCAAAGGTAATGTTATGAAATACGTCTGGCGTCATGAATACAAAGGAAAAATGCTAGATGATTTGCGCAAAGCAAGATGGTATTTAAATAAATTGATCGCAACGCACGAGGATAATTTAAATGATGATTAAATATAAGATAGAAAACAACGCAATTTGTGGCTACGAAGACAATAAAATAGTATCAATGCTTTTAATCTCTGACCCAGTAGCTAGATCAAAAAGAATAGTACAACTCGCAGAAGGTGGTGAGTTAGAAGATTAATCTTCTTCTGTTTCCCACTCGCAAATTAATTCCAATAATTGTTCCGGGTCGATAAGTATTCCTTGGGAATTATTTTCTTCCAGATAATCTTTTATTTTTTGTATTATCATCTTCGTCCTCTATTATTCTAGCTTCGCCATCTATCGATCTGATTTGATTTTCTTCCATGAGTTGTTTCAATCTATTCTCTAGCTCTTCTCTACTCATAGAGTCAATTTTACCAAAGCGCACTTCCTTGCGATCAACCATGAGGCCACCTAATTTTGCTCTAGCGATCTCCGCATTTACTGCTGGTCCATACGAACCATCGGCCGCAGCTGCATCTCTAATTGTTGCTAACTTCCCGGCTACATTTTCAAAAGTAATATCATACTTCTTCCTTTGTAGAGCTTTCATATCTCTGATCCTCTCCTGGACGTGCGAATATTCTTCATTGTTCATCATGCGACTCGCAATAACTTCTGGATTTTTAAACCCAGCACGAAACGCACACTCACTTTGATTGAGATCCTGATAAACCATAAGGTTTACAAAGACCTCTTGCATTTTAGTTAGTTTCTTTTTTGGTTTTGCCATCTACTACAAATCTCCAGTCTTCATCAAACATGCAGTGTCTAATTGCACCATCTTTCATCTGATACAAGAACTGCATGTCCAACAATTGTATTACTTTTCCTTGATTAACTCTATTGTAAGTGTACTCAGTATGAATAATCTCATCATTCAACTTCGGTTTTTTCTGTTTCTTCATCAATTTTTACTGGCTCCTCATCGTTTTCCATGCCATCTGGCAATTTATTTTTTTTTGCTTTCGATCTTCTGTTAACAAAGACATTTATACTTTGCAAAGTTTTTTCTGACAAAGTGCCGTTGTACCTTATCTTTGTACCTCTCATTTGTGACCATTCAATTTTAGTATTTCTGCGCCTTCAAATATTTCATCGAATATATCCATAGCGCCACACCCATGTTCAGCTTCAAATTTATCTCTGCATTCTTGCAAACTTAAATCTTCATTATTCAGATAATCATGATAATAATCTGCTGCTGAATTTTCTATATCCATGTATAGCTCTTTTACTTTTCCCATGTTTTACCTCACTGTTTTATTAATTAAATTAAGAAAGAAAAAGGGAGTGGGAATGTGGGATTTATCCCCACTCTTTCCCTTCTTATAGAAGTGCACAACCGCACAACTGCACAACCCAATAAACATAAGGGTTTCAGCGTACGCTGTGCGCATGTGCAGGCATGTGCACTTGCACAACTGCACAATCGTTAAGTCATTGATTTTATTGACTTTTTTCAGACGCTGTGCAAAATCGCTAATCTTCATTGCACAACCGTTTTTTCACAAAAAAGACCTAATTCTTTTTTCATTCTAGTTTCCATTATTGCTACATATTTTTTGTTTAATTCAATCAATATTGCTTTTCTATTAAACATTGAAGCTACTAGGCCAGTCGTACCACTACCAGCAAAAGGATCTAATACAGTTCCTCCTTCTCGACATCCAGCTAAAACACAAGGCTCGATTAAATCCATTGGAAAAGTTGCAAAGTGTGCGCCTTTAAAAGGTTTAGTCGTAACTGTCCAAACTGAGCGTTTGTTTCTTTTTAAATTATTATCTTTGGAATATCTTCTAGTGCGTTTTATTTGTTTGTTAGTATTTCCTTGAATTATAGAGCCAGAATTTTCATAAGTATCTGCCCATTTACGTTCATCTTTGCCAACACAATCTTCCTTGATTGCTTCATTATCAAAATAATACTTTGGACTCTTACTCAATAAAAATATGTATTCGTGTGCTTTAGTACAACGATCTTGCACACTTTCTGGCATTGGATTCGGTTTGTGCCAGATGATATCTTGACGTAAATACCAACCATCTTGCTGCAAAGCAAAAGCTACTCGCCAGGGAATACCGATTAAATCTTTTGGCTTTATTCCTTTGGGTATATTTCTCTTACCCTTTTTTATAGATTTATCATAATGGTTATGAGCTCCAACATTACCAGAAAACTTTTTATTACCACCTCTTATGCTGCTCATTGCATAACTATCACCAAGATTAAGCCAAACAGTACCATCATCTCGCAACACTCGTTTAACTTCTCTGAATACTTCAACCAGATTATTAACAAATTCTTCTGGAGTATCTTCCATGCCAAGTTGTTTATCTTTTCTAACTGCGCCACATTTAGGACATTGTTTTTCGTAGTAACCTTTAGTTTTTGTATTCTCCCTTGATGGTCTATTTTTATTAAACTCTTTATTTCCCATTTTTTTTGTTGCTTTGGGATTAGCTACATGATCGCAATTAGGATCGCCACCTTCCCATTCTGCTGTGCCATAATCCCTTAAACCCCAATAAGGCGGACTCGTGATGCAAGTATCTATGGATTGACTCTCAATATGCTTTAGTTTATCTAGGCAGTTGCCTACATAAATATTAATCATGACAAAAACACGACATACTATCGTCCTCTACAAATTGTACCAATCATTCCCAAGGTTTCCTACCCTTGTTATCAAATCGATAATGCCAAGTTTGCTTTCCAGGGATAGCATGAGTCTTAACTATATCGCCCAAATACTTTTGCACATGACTGACTGCGTATCTTGCAGCTCGTTCACCACTAGGTAAATTGTTTTCTTTCAATGCTTGTCTTGCTAAAATCTCAAGTTCTTGTCTTGTATAAAATACTGTTCTATCCATTGCGTCTGCTACCTTTTGAGCAATCTCTACTTCATCTGGACCCTCGTCAAAGTCAACCATATCCCAGTTGCCTTTCTCAAAATCAAATCTAGCCAAGTGAGTATCAGGCTCTCTTGCGTTTCTTGCTTCATAAAACATAGTGACATTTGGCTTTTGTCCCATGAGTTTGATACCTGAGTCCATCCATCCGGCAAAAGCAGAACCACCACGCGCTGACATAAACGAAGCGTCATCCGCTCTTTCTTTACCAGTATGATGCGCGATGATTACTGCAATACCAAAGAGTTCAATCAAACGATCTACCCTAGATAATAAATTATGTATCTCCTGATTACTGTTTTCTTCACCATCAAAGAAGTTAATGATAGGGTCAATCATCACAATATCTGGCTGATGATATTCAATACTTCTAGCAATGCCATCAATGTCTTTATCTCTCATCAAGTTCTTTCTCAATCTACCAGTCGGTATCAAGTTAGCGTGTCCCATCGCCATTAATTCTGGGTCGTGCATGTAAGGTTGATAGTAAGTATCAATTCTATTTTTTAAGAACTCCTGAATAATCTCTGCTTGTAGCCACATGACTTTACAAGGACGCGTAAAAGGTTTGCCCATAAAAGATTGCCCAGTTGTGGCCGCCGCTGCAAAACCACCAAGCCAATGCGACTTACCTATTTTAGGTTTACCAATCAACAAACATCTAGACTGTTCAAAGATAAAACAATCACCCCAAAACTGACCAATAGAATTAGGTTCCAAGCCAGTCCAAAACTCATCGTTGTAAGGTCTTAAACCTAGTGGGTCCGTTAAATCATCCCTACGCTTTTGGTCGATGATGGGATCTTCTTGTTCAAGTATCTCTTTGAGTTCATCTCTTAAATCTATTTCCCATTCGCTAGTCTTCCATTGCAGTATTCCAGCTTCCGTATCTTCTGGGTGTCGTTTGATGTGTCCCTGGGTAATCGACATACATGTTTGTAATACTTCTGGAAAGGGTAAAGGTTGTTGCAAAGTTTGATTCCAATCAAAACATTTAATTAATACTTCTCGATAACCCCAACCTTCTTTAATCCATTTACCAATCAATCTAGCCAAGGTATCGTTTCTTTGACCAACATCTACTGGGTCAGCAGTAAGTTTGTTTTTATTATCTAAAATGGAAGTGACCTTATCCGATTGATTGAAGTCGTGTATGTTGTTCAAGTCTTCCATGTTGAGCATAGGCAAATCATCGATGTCGTTCACGACCAAGCCATCTGCTGTTTCAAAAAAATATTTTGTAGAAGGCGAGACCATAACGTAGCCGCCTTCGCCTCTGACATCTAACTTACCAGTCATGTTTCTGACATTTAGACCTTCGTTGATTTGATAGAAGTAGTGATAGCCACCACGAGGAGTCTTCTGTTTAAGAGGCGATCTAGTTACTTGACCAGATTCTACGAACTTGACCGCCTCTTCGCTATCACAATCTAGAACAACAAAAGTTATCCCAGTGATAGCAGCCCAGTTGGCTCCCGGATACCGAGCCAACCACTCTCTCAATTCTTCTTGTGTGGGTTGTCTTCTTTGATAAGTTTCCCATTTGACTCTGGGTGTCTTTGCCCACTTTGCACTGAGCTTGTCATCGTCTTCAAAAGGATGACGCTTTCTAAAGTATTCTGGGATAGCTTCGTTTCTAGATCCACAAGGTATTAAATGAAAGCCTTCTTCCCAGAAAGACCAAATCATTTCTTGTCTGGCTTCCTCGGAAATATTTTCCCAAGATTTATTTTCGTTTAGTATCAGCGACATACATCTCCACTAGTCTATCGGTCTTGCCTTTCTTTTTTAATCTTCTCTCGTTTCTAGAACTTAGTGGCTGATCGCTTTGATTATTCATTCCATACTTTAATTCAGATCTTTGAATTTGATTAGAGCTTCTATACCTTAACTTCATACAGCCTCCTCTTCTTCAATAGGACCGTAGATGTCTTCCCAGGTAAGAGCTTGATTAGTCACTGACATAATCTTCTTAGCTTGTTTGACTGTAGGTTGTCTTGTTCCGTAATACCAAGAGCGTACTGCATGGACTGATACATCACATATCTCTGCAACATTCTCTATGCCTCTGTTTTTTATATATTCTTGTAATTTATTCATGGCGTTATTATAGAGAAGCATTTTCATAATGTATATTTTTTTTTACATATTTGTCTAAATTAATTTAAAAAAGTGTTTGACATTCTGAATCTTTATCTATTTAATTGGCAATGAACAAATTTACAGAGAGATTTTATGAACGATATAAAAGAGAAAACCGAGTTCGACGAACTCCAAGAACTTATCGAAAGAAAGAAAAAGAATTTGCTGTGGCAAAAGAAACTCCGTGAGGAATCTAAAGAGTTAGATATTGCAATAGCAAGACACCCAAGAGTAAATGAGCAAGTAATTCAACTAAGCAATACCGGGGGATCGCATCGAGTGACGCTTGATGATTTTGACTCTGATATTAAAGTTGAGTATCGCTTGAAGAAATCTTGGGACCAAGACTATGTTGCAAAGATACATGCCGAAGGCAAGGTGCCAGCTAATCTTTGGCCGTTTCAAATAGAGTATAAAGAAGACAAAAGAAAAACTTCTACTCTAGCTGAACAACACCCATCTCACTACTATAAATTAGCTGAAGGTTTGACCACTGAAATATCAGATCGTCCATACGTCAGCTTTGTTGAAAAGAGGAAAACCAAATGAGTAAAAAAATAGAAATGACTCTCGCACAAAGCGAGTCTAAAGAAAAGTTGTTTGCTGAAGCTTACGACTATTATGCAAAACATTATTTTAATATTAATGACTTTGTAAAAGCAGTAGATTATTTAAGAGCAGACGGTTTGAGTTTTGCTCACATTGCAAAAATCTCAGGCATGACTCACAAAAGTCTCATGCAGTTTTATTATCGAGATCAAATCGAACCACATGCTAGAACTAAAGGCAAAGCTAATTTCTTAATAGACTTTGTTTCTACAGTAAAAAAATTAGGTACAGAAACAATTCCAGGGAGGTACAACAATGCCAAGTCTTGAAGATGAATTATTATCTGGCGTAGAGCCAGGACCAGTGAGAATGAATGTTGGTGGCGTAGATGGCATAGGTAAAAGTACCTTCGGCTCTCAAGCACCTAATCCAGTTTTTATTTGTACCGAGAAAGGTACAGCATTCTTAAATGTTAAGAAGTTTCCATTGTGTGAAAAGTATCAAGACATTATTGATTGCATTAAGAAACTTGCCACTATGGATCATGATCGTAAAACAGTTGTCCTAGATACTACAGACTGGGCAGAGATTCTTACTCATGAAGCAGTGTGCGAGGAAAAAAATGTATCTGGTATCGAAGAGATTACTTACGGTAAGGGCTACACTGCAGCCAGAGAAAAGTTTAGAAAGATTTTAAGAGGTTTAGATGTTTTACATGACCAAAAGAAGATGAATGTCATCTTGCTTTCGCATGTAGATATTAGAACTTTTAACGACCCAGAGAGAGAACCTTATGATAGGTACCAATTGAAGTTGCACAACAAAACAGCTTCCATTATTAGAGAATGGGTCGATTTCAATTTCTTTGCGAACCACCAGGTTCGTACTGTGAAAGAGGGGAAGGGCTTCAACGAGCAGACAAGGGCACTTGCCATGGGTGATCCTATGCTGTTCACGAAGTTCTCTCCCGCCTTTGACGCGAAGAGACGAGTTCCTCTTCCAGATAAGATAGAACTCAAATGGGATTCGTTTTACGACGAATATAAAAAATCAATACAAAAACTGTCGGAGGCATAAAGTGCCAGAGGAGATTTTGTGTGACCACTGTGGAGAAGAAATTTTAGACGGTGGGTATAAATACAAAGGTCTTCTCTGTTGTACTTCATGTCTTCGCAAGGAGTTAAATTTATCATGAGTGATGACTTTGAAATTATGTTAGGCGAAGTGCCTGATCAAGAAGATGACTTTAAACCTATGCCTGCTGGCAACTATGAATTAGTCGCTAACAAATGGGAGAAGAGAACATCAAAAGCTGGGAATGCAATGGTTGAAATCGAGTTTCAAGTACTCGGTCCAAGCCATGCCAATAGAAAACTTTGGGAGTATTTTACTCTTGAAGGTAATGCTGTGACTGTGACTGCTAGGAAAATTAAAGCTTGGCGTAAAGCGTTAGGTTTAAGTCCAGATGTCACTTTCAATGCTGAGGTTTTGGACGAAATGATTAACAATCCTTTCCAAGCCAAGATCAAAATTGAACCTGGAACAAATGGGTACGAGGACAGTAATAAGATACAAGATTACTTAGCAAAGGGATCTTCATCTGAAGAGGAGGCGCCTACGGCAAAACCTTTACAAGAAGAAGATGATGCTATGCCTTGGGATAAATAACTGGAGTCATCTCCAAAAAAGTCCTACCGAGCTATTAGTTATGAATAGCGGCGTTACAGCTCGGTAGGCACAGGATTTAAAGTCCTAGCTAAAGTTGCTTTTGTTATTCTTAAACTTCAGCTAGGCACAGAGTTCGGCTCAGTCTCCAAAAAAGTCGAAGTCTAAGTAGTGAGCCGATACCGGGTTTTTATTATTTTTGTTTACCCGGCATAAAACTACTTAGTCTTCGCATTAGGAAACAAATATGATTGATGATAAAAAATTAATCGCTAACTCTGAGAAGTTGTTAGCAAAAATATATGAGGTGAACAATCACATACTGCCAGTTGAATTATTTGATGAAGTTGCGGCATGTGTTGTTTCGATAAACAGATTAAAGAGAGCGAAGGTGCTATATGAAAGACGACAAAATAGATTTGGAAAAGATATCCAAGAAGGACTTATTAACAGAATTACGAATGCACATGATGTCATTCAACAGAAGAATGGGAGAAATCAAAAGTCCACATAAATTATTAGAAGTATTATTAACTTATGTTTGCTGCGTCACTTACGACGTATTGGAACATAGTACCAATGAAGCAACCATGTTGATCGGTGCATCTTGGGGTAGAGTTATTAATGATATTGCTAAAGAAAAAGGCATGACTAGAAAAGAAGTTTTCTTCCAGGCAGATATGCTAGGTAATATAGCAGGGGGCGCTAATACTGATTGGGAGTCTTTAATTAATGATAATACTAACTGGGAGTCTTTGATTGATTATGGTAAAGAGCAAGGTCTTGTGCCCAAAGATTACGAGTTAGATCCTAAAGATATTGAAAACCTTGACACAGAAGAATTGATTGAAAAAATTAAAAATCAATTAGAAAGTCGTAACGAAACCAAACACTAATGGCTATAAGAAGAGAAGTAAAAATACATATATCCAAAGCCAAGTATAAAAAAACTTGTCAAGGTTCTCGTAATGTAAAGTTCAGTAGCATGAACAAGAATAAAAGAAAGTCTTTCAAAGCATATAGAGGACAAGGAAGATGATAGATATAAGACACGTATTAATATTTGTATTAGGCTTGTGCAGTATCATTATTGTTTATAATTTAGAAAAATTTTTACTGTAAGTGAAACTAAGACCTTATCAAGAAGACGCTATCACTGCGCTAGAAAGTTGGTTTGCAACTGAGTCAATAGAGAAACACCCTCTACTCAGTTTGCCTACTGCCTCTGGCAAGACAGTTATCTTTTCCAACTTTATTAAAAGAACCATAAAGAAATATTCTGACGCTAGGTTTTTAGTCTTAGCACATAGACAAGAACTTATCGAACAAGCAGAAGAAAAAATAAAATCAGTATGGCCAGATGCACCAGTTGGTGTGCTATCAGCCGGGCTAAAAAGATCTGAGTTGGATTCTCAAATACTTGTAGCTTCAAGAGATACTTTGGCTTCTGGATCTAGATTAAAAAAAGTTGGACACTTTGATTACACTATCATTGATGAGGCTCATAATATATCTCCAGACGAACAAACTAGATACCAAAAGATAATCAATGAGTTATCTGCTGAACGAGCTATGCGTGTTCTAGGTTGTACTGCTACGCCTTATCGTATGGGTCAAGGTTATATTTATGGCAAAAGAAAAGATCATTTCTTTCATGACATTGCTTATCAAGCAAAGATACCAGACTTAATAGACCAAGGTTATCTAGCCAGGATTACTTCTTATAAGGTAGATGACAATACTATTATTGATGCTAGTAAAGCCAAGCTTAAATTTAAAGGTGGTGATTACAAAGAATCTGACCTAGAAAAACTAGCCATGGACGATAAAACCATTGTCGCTATCATCAATGATTGGCTAGATAAAGCATACACCAAGGGCAGAACAGCTTCCGTATTCTTTTGTGTATCGGTATTGCATGCTATGAAAATGAACATGCACTTACAGAAACATGGGATTGAATCAAGATTACTAACTGGCGAAACGCCCGGAGAAGAAAGAAAACAAATATTAGAAGAATTTGAATCTGGGAAAGTACATGCTGTTTGTAATGTCGGTGTTTTAACAGAAGGTTGGGACGCTCCCAGAACAGATTGTATTGCTATGTTAAGACCAACCAAAAGTCTAGGGCTTTATGTTCAGATGTGCGGTCGAGGTATGCGACTGTACCCAGGCAAAGATAATTGTTTGCTTTTGGATTATGGCGAGAACATTGCTAGACATGGTTGCATTGATACAGCCAAGCCAGATCAAGAAGTAAAAATAAGAAGACCTAAAATCTGTGGCAGTTGTTTGGCTGTCAATCCACCGCATGCAAAGAAATGTGTCGAGTGCAATGAAGAGTTCCCAGTAGCAGAGTTCTTAACTTTCTTAGTACCTATGGAAGAAAGAAAGGTAGCTAAGAAAACCAAGGCAGATTCTGGAGCAGTTATCTCTGACGAGAAACAAAAGAACAAGAGTTCTTTAGAAGTTGTAACGAGCGTTAGTGCTGCTGTTGCTGACTCTAAAAATGGCAACAAATACTGTAAGGTATTCTTTTATGTTGATAATCAATTTTTACCTAGGATGATGCCACTTATGTTTGGCCACTCAAGAATGCACGGACTAGCAATCAACCACTGGTGTCGTTTAGTAGATCCAAAAATCTGGGGCGTACCTAGAACTTCTGAACAAGCAGCAGCCAAGATAAATCAAGGAGCTCTCAAAGGAGTTAAGTCTGTTGGCATAAAAAGAGAAGGTAAATATTTTAATATAAAGAAAGTAATTTTTGATGATAAGGAGATATTCCTATGAGCAAAATAAATAAAATGATAGATCATGTAATGCTATCTGAGCCACCAAAGTATCGACCGTATTTAGGTATGAGTCAGATTGGTAATCCAGATGAAAGAATGTTGTGGTTAAATTTTAGATGGTGCTTACCACCAAATAAGTTTGAGCCAAGAGTATCTAGGATTTTAGAGCTAGGTAATGTTATTGAAGATGTAGTCATTGATTATCTTAAAAAAGCAGATGGTGTAGAAGTATTTACTGAAGATAAAAAAGGCGATCAGTTTAAAGCTTCTTTACTTGGCGACCATTTTTCTGGGCATATAGATGGCGTAGTTAAAAACTTGCCAGAGCATGATGATGATTCTATGGTCCTGGAAGTTAAGAGTTCTAATGACAGAAGGTTTAACAATCTAGTAAGTGAAGGTAGTTACGAGCGTTGGTCACTAGAATATGAAGCGCAAGTGCATTGTTATATGGGTGCTTTTAAATTACCTAAGTCTTTAGCTTTGGTTTATAACAAAAATAATTCTGATATTTATACTGAAGTAATAAAATATAATGATGAACTTTTTCAATCTTTAATAGAGAAAGCCAAAAGAATTATTACTTCGCCAGAACCACCAGATTTATTCTTGAGTGAAAACGATTGGAAAGTTAAGAACTTACCGAAAGAATCTAGAGAAATTTATTTAGGTAGAGCAGAACCAGCTTTTAAAAACTGTAGAAACTGCAAATACTCAAAGCCAGTGATAGAAGTTTCTGGGGCTACTTGGCGTTGTGGTAAGAAAGGTGTTTTATTAAATCCAAAACAACAAATGGATAAGAAAAATTGTCCTGATCACGAACTTATATTTGGTTTAATACCTACACCTTTTTAATAAAAAGTTTGCAATAATATATAAAAATCGTTATATAATACGCATATCTCTATAAAGAGGTGCGTAATGGCTAAAATATTTAAATTAGATACATTTAAAAACATAGCTAGTCTTAGAGGCGAAACTACTAGTCTCGCTGATTATCCTTGCATCAACGCCTGCCACTGGCCTACCAGTATGGAAAACGGTCGTTGTACTGTCTGTGGTTTATATGATTACCAACACTCTCCAGTGTTCTGGAAATCATTACCAAGATTAGAGCGCAAGATGATAAACCTTAATAACTCTGAGAAAGGCTATAAAATAAAACAGATCTATAAATAAAGCACTGGCTTAGGTGTAGATCGCTAAATATATGTTTAGCATATATAAGGCGAAGCTGACACTAATCACATACCCAGCACTCCCGGTGAGTATATTCTTAAAATTCATGCGCGGATTATATACAAAAATATTTTGCATATAAAAAAAACTTTTTATTTCTTTTTATTTCTTACAATATTTTCACACCACCAGAGCAACATGTCCTCGCTCAAGGTATGTTTGATGATGTTGGCACGCTGACAAACCAATTGAATATTGTATCTGACGTACCATTCTTCTGGATCTATTCTATCTATGGTTACGTTGAGGTCTTTTTTACCACTGCCATCTCGATAGTGTGTCATTAATACGCCAGATAAAGCACAAAGACCCTCTTGTTCTTCCCATATCTCTATCAAATCTTCTGGCGTTATCTCCCAATCCTTCTCTGGATTTTTGCTAACTCTAGTATGTCTTAGTTGATTGTGAATTAAATTTAAAAAGCTTTTATAACTTGATGATCGTTTTCTGTTTCTATCTATGACATGACAATTTTTACAAAGACCGCGATAGGTTGTGCCACCACCAGTTTGTTCTCTAGCTTCAAAAAATTTAATCTTCCGCCTTTTCTTGCAAAGCGTACAAGTTCTGGTTTTTTGAGTCATTAGGCCCTGGGCGACTGAATTACTTCTATGGTTACGTCCGGGTATATTGCTTCTACTAATTTCTTTTTTAATTTAAAGACATCAGTCAATACTCCCTTAGTATCTTCTATGACTTCTTCTCCTTTTACATTTTTATATTTAAAGTCTGCTATATAAGTGCAGATCTTTTTACCTTCAACAAAACATGGAAATTGTGGGTGAACTTCTATGTCTGACACTGCGCCAGCAGATTCTAATTCTTTTAAGAATTTATATCTGGCGGCCTCTAATTTGCTATCAAATGTGATACCATCTAGTTTCACTTTTATGGCTCCGTACTTGTTATAGCCCATAATTTATTATACAATTTTTTATATATTTTAAGAAAGAATTAACATACCAGGAGAAGCTAAATGGCAACCCACGTAACCATCGGAGTAAACAAAGAGACTCACAAAAAACTAGGCAAGCTTGCATCATTAACTCACAGGACCCGTGCTAACACGGTTGAATGGTTGGTTGAAAAAGCTATTAAAGAAATAGAAATAGCTGAGAAAAATGGTAGTGCCGATCATATTAAATTTGGTATTTAATCTATTCCCAGAAGTTTATTAAGTTCTTGTTGGCGTAAGGCGCTTGGTTGAGGAGCCACTGTCGGTGTTTGATTAAATCTTCTTTGTTGAGTTGCTTGAAGAATTTCATCTGGAGAAGTAAAACCTCCTTCTAATCTTTGTCCAGTTAATCTAGTTTGAGCCACACCTATTTCTGTAATTGGTAATAAGTTTCTAGCTTTATTGTAATCTTGTCTAAGAGATTCGGTAATAACTTCTTTACTAAGTTCTGAAGGTTTAAACAAGCCAGCCATAACATAATCGGCATTAGCGACTTTAGCTGTTTTAAGTTCTTTTAATATTTCAGAATCATTTAATCCTAGTTCTCTTGCATCTTCTATTGCTAAATAAAGATCTCTCATACCTCTATATCTAGCTTCATTAGATTCTATGTAAGCTTTGGTAAAGTCTTCTGCTTCTCTAGTATTAGTAGATCTAGCGACTCTGTTAAATTCATTAGCTGCCGCTCTAATTACATCGTTAGTTTCAAAACCTCTATATCTTAAAGTTCTGCCTATTTGTGGTTTAATAATTTTTAAACCGCTAAATCCTTGCACTAAAGTTTCAGCTGGATCTATTCTGTTTCCTCTTCTGTTAATTAATCTGTCGTCACCCATCAAGCCAGTACTATTAAATACTGCTGTTGGAAAATCTTTTAACGATGTGCTTACTCCTAAAACTCCACCAGCCGGGTCAGAGGTAATATCAAAAGGTAAAATTGGTGGGGCCATACCTTGTAAATTATGAACAAATGCTTTACTAGCTTTATCACCAAAAGTGTCACTAGCAGAGTAAAGTCTTCTACCAGTTTCTGTTTCACCACTAACAGTTTCAAATAATAATTTAGTAGCAATCGAAGGCGTACCAAAAGGTTGCGTTAGTTCTCCTAAAGCATACATAAATCCTTGTGAGTATCTATTTACTAACCCTTCTCCCTTAGCTTCTCCTTCTTCAGCTTCTGCTATCAATCTAGAAAAAGGTCTTGATAAATAATCATAAGGATTTGTATAACTTAAATTCATCATTTGAGTTATGTTGCCATTCTTATCAGTACCAGTTGGCACTAACGTAGCTGTCTTGTCCCAAGGAGCTGCAAAGGATCTTTTGTAAGCATCTATTTGATCTTGATCTGCGCCAGTTAATTTTGTGCCCAGTTCAACCATAGCTGCTGGGAAGGCAGTGGTTACAGTCAATGCACTTACCGCTCTTTTCATACCTTTCTTCTGTAACTCTGGATTACCACTAGCTAACTCTTGAGCAGCTCGATAACCAATATTACCCATGGTTCTAATTATTTCAGATGGGAAAGCAGCAAAGTTACCAATAGGTAGTTTAGCTAAATCGCCAACTATATCTCCTACTCTGTTGTAATTTTGATAATGATTTTTTGCTAACTGTGCTCCCTCTTCATCTAAGAAATCCATAAATATATCTTTTAATCTTACGTCTTTTTCTCCTACTTTAGTTGTTTGATTTCCTAAATTATCATCTAAGAATTTTTCAATGTTACCTTTCTTTATTGGTTTTGTTTCAAAAGCTTTTCTTAACTTTGTTACATTTTTAGCGCCAAGTAATTGATTACCACTCACACTAGTCCCTCCTAAAGCCATTTTATTTTTTACAGATGTAACTGGTATTGGGCTATCGCCATGTTTTAATAAAGCTCTTAATAAAGTATCTCTTTCTTGATAAAAATTAACTACACGAATAACACTATCTGTTCCAGTGTAGGCTTTTCTAGCTCCTTTATTAAAACCACTATTTCTAAATCCTTTTATAACTTTGCTATTAGTAGCTGCACTAACAAGACTAGATTGTTCAGCAAACTTAGCTAAGTCTTCAATCTCACCAGTCATGGCTGCAGCGCTATCATCTACTATACCTAATTTTCTTAACTTAACAGTTTCACTTGCTATTAAATCTTTATCTGGCTCTATGGCAAAAGTATTTTTATTTGGATCTTTATTAAATCTATTAAAAACTTTGCTAAAAGCTTTAGCTAAAGATGTAGCTCCCGGAATATTTCCTGCCGCAAGAGTCATTAAAATACCACCAGTAGGGTTTCTTATTTGAGCAGAAGGACTCAATACTGTTTTGTTGTACTGTGCTGCTGATTTTAAAGATAAAAAAGTTTTATATGGCGTACCTAAAGCATCAGCCACACTATTTACATAAGTATTAGTAGAGTCTAGCAAAGCATCATAAAATCTTTTTGATGTAACCTTTCCAGCTAGTGGCCCAGCCTTGTCATCAAACTTTATAAACTCTTTACCGTCTTTTGTAAAAGTTTCTCCAGGCTTAATATTATCTGTACCAGTCTTAGTAATTTGTTGCTCGTCAAAAATAAATGGCTTGACGTTATAAAGCTCTGCATCTTTATTTAGCGTATTAAGATCATCAAATAGTTTAACTCTACCAACTAAATTAGCTTGTTTTT
>CEUF01032400.1_pt1 | contig 19495 bp, 12 predicted proteins | sample 531461 | NCBI WGS metagenome assembly CEUF01 (sample SAMEA2623350, study PRJEB7988) | marine metagenome | biome: marine biome (ENVO:00000447); feature: surface water layer (ENVO:00002042); material: "saline water (ENVO:00002010), including plankton (ENVO:xxxxxxxx)" | depth 5 m | reverse complement strand
TTAGGAGATTGCCATTGAATCGTCTTAGTTTCACCAGCGATAAGTTCAAGCTCTCTTGCAACGGAGTCATCATCAAACAATGGTCCGCTCACGGTTATATTGTTTGATGCGAAGCCTTTATTCATTACCGTAGCGAGAGACATTCCACATCGAGTTGCTGATTACGGCTGGATTTGGTGGGGCTTCGCTAGAGCGAGGCTGGGTTCACCCTGCCGCAAATTATATGAACGCAAGGCAAGTCGGCTGAAAAGCCCAAGTTGCTACGTTGGGCCTGTAGCTCAGTCAGGTAGAGCATCCGGCTTTTAACCGGACGGTCGCGGGTTCGAACCCCGTCGGGCCCGCCTGATTCGCTACCGGTCTAGCCAGTTGCGGGTATTTTGAGGGTCTGGCATGGTAGTAAAAAGCGCAACGAAAAAGCGGCTAATGGAATTAGGTGTTTCTGAAGAATTCGCTCATAAATTGGCGACGGATAGGAACATGACTGACATCAAGACTCTATCACATGACGAAATCGCTTCAATTCTTGGAACCTCAAAAGATTCTGAGGCGTTCACAAATGTAATGTCGGTCATAGCCGAACAAGGATCTCGTCGTAGGGCACAGAAAAAGAGCAAGAAGATAACTATCAGGTCCAGAGCAATTGATGATTTCGATCGTCCTGAGATAACCCTGAGATTCAATGCCCTCAATCACGAGTTAGTGCCCCACCAAGAACTGGTTGGCGATGCAAACATTAGCGAACAAGAACAGTTCGAAATAGAGAAAGCAGAGTTGGCACCATGGCAGATGCTCGAGTTGGACAGCGAAACTGGAGAACACCGAATTGCCAAAGAGTTGCTGCCAAAAATTCTCATCACCGACCCTGTAGTTCAGGTGTTGAAGGAACAAGCAGAAACAATAGACAACGCTAAACTCGCAGCGGACCCTGAGCACAAACCATTGGCTGCAGGCTGGATTGCTGACCGTGTTGTCAAAGTAATTAGACGCTCACCGTCAGCAGGTAAGACGGTAGCTTACAGACTAATCGTAGAGGGTAACTAAGAGGGATAACAATGCAAGAAATAATTCAATCATTTTTCAAAGAAAGAAGCCTAGTAAATCACCAGATAGCATCATACGATGACTGCATCCCTGCCGGCGACAACATGTTGTCGAGAATGGAAAAGATAATTCGCAACATTCGCGTCGGAATCGATGGAGAAGTAGAGGATGACGAAGGTGGCTTCATCAAACTTGACGTTGTTGACCAAGATATTGTTATCAGACTAAAAAATATCCAACTCGGGGAACCCACAATAAGAGAGGCTAATGGTTCTGAGCATCCGTCCTCCCCCATGGAATGCCGTTTGAGGAAACTAACATACATGTCTCCAGTTACTATTGATTTCCAAATAGTTAGGAACGGAATACCATCCCCGAAAGAAGAGGGAGTTCAAGTAGGCAGCATGCCAATAATGGTTCGGTCTAAGCGCTGTAATCTTCACCCAGCCCACATCGCTGGAGACAGACAATTATACCCCACAACATCAAACGAGGACGCTGACTTGTGGAAACAATTACTCAAGAGGAAAGGCGAAGACCCCCTCGACCCGGGTGGCTACTTCATTATTAACGGCACAGAAAGAGTTCTGATCTCTACAGAAGATCTTGCACCAAACAGGGTAACAGTTGAAATCAACAACAGGTATGCAAAGCGAACAGAAGTCGCAAAAATCTTCTCTCAAAAAGATGGTATGAGAAAGCCTCTGACCGTTGAAAAGCGCAGAGACGGAATGCTGATGGTAAAGATTAGCACCGCTGGAACAACTCCAATTCCAGTAGTCTTGCTCATGAGAGCTTTGGGAATAGATAACGACCAAGAGATATTTACCGCCATTGCAGGTCCAACTGAAACGTTCAAGTATATCGTGGCAAACATCAACGAGGTAAATGACAATGAGGAGTATGCGGTTCAAAATATGTTAGAAGCTCATGAGTGGCTACAAAAGAAATTTGCTGCAGGTCAGCAAAAAGACTACCGTGAAGCGAGAGTCGACCAACTACTAGACCGCGAACTACTACCACATCTAGGCGACCAAGGAACAGACCGCAAGAAAAAGGCGGTATTTTTGGGCAGAATCGTGAGACAGGTTTTGGAAATGGCTATGCACTCCAAGGAACCAAATGACAAAGACCACTATGCAAACAAAAGGGTAAGACTTGCTGGTGACTTGATAGAAGACTTGTTTAGAGTTTCTTCAAACCAACTGGCTAGAGATTTGAAGTATCAATTAGAAAGACATCACAACAGAAAGCGCGAGTTGAGGATAACCTCATGCCTCAGACCAGATGTGCTTACCTCAAAAATAATGCACGCACTCGCTACTGGAAATTGGGTCGGTGGCCGTTCAGGTGTCAGTCAATTACTTGACAGGACAACTTACTTAGCAGCCCTCTCGCACATGCGCAGAGTGACCTCTCCACTAGTTCGAAGTCAACCACACTTCGAAGCCCGTGATCTTCACCCCACCCATTGGGGAAGACTATGTCCAAACGAAACTCCTGAGGGACAAAACTGTGGTCTGGTAAAGAACGCTGCCCAAATGATTGACGTTTCTGAACACATTAGCGAACAAGATGTAAGAAACCAATTGGATGAGCTTGATGTCTACCAACCAGATGACTGGAGCGACGGTGACAGAGTCCACGTTAACGGTGACATCTACGGTATTCACAAGCGCGGAACTAACTTAGTTAGACATTTCAAATCAGCACGACGACGTGGGACAATCCCGCCGGAAGTCTCAATCCGTTACGACAGTGAAAACAGAGATATCTTCATCAACACCGACAAGGGAAGAATCCTTCGACCGCTATTAATTCTATATGATGGTGCACCAAGACTCACATCCCAACATTTGGATGCCTTGACCGAAGGTGAAATGACTTTCAGGAATTTGGTCAATGAAGGAATTATCGAATGGGTGGATGCAGAGGAAGAAGAAGACCTCTACATTGCGCCAAAACCGTTTGTACTACCTGCGACTGTTCCTAAAGGCAAGCATGCCGGCAGGCCAATTACCAACGAAAGTGTTGAGTGGACAAACCTCGGTGAACCTGGCGCAACAGAAGCCAAACTCAAGGCAAAAATTCGCATGCCAAACAATGAGTGGGAGACAGCAAGTTTCTCAGTACCGTTAGAATATACCCCAGAACACACTCACTGTGAAATCGATCCGCAACTTGTTCTTGGTGTATGCGCATCGCTCATACCCTATCCAGAACACAACTCCACACCTCGTGTTACTGGTGGAACTGCAATGGTCAAGCAATCACTTGGTCTGCCATCATCAAACTACAGGCTAAGGCCAGATACCAGGGCCCACATTCTACATTACCCACAACGCTCAATCACCAGAACCAGAGCAATGGAAACAACAAATTTCGACGAGCGTCCCGGTGGTCAGAACTTCATCGTTGCAATTATGTCGCTACATGGTTACAACATGCAGGATGCAGTAATCATGAACCGAGGCTCGATTGATTTGGGTCTCGGACGGTCAACCTTCATGAGAACTTACAATGCTGAGCGCAGAAGATTCCCTGGTGGCCAAGTAGAAGAAATAGAAAAACCCGGAACCTCCCTACAGGAAGTCAAGGGCTTGAAACCAGATGAATCGTATGTTCATCTTGAAGGAGATGGCCTTCCACTACCTGAGAAATATCTTGAAGGAGGCGATGTTTTGGTCGGTAAAACAAGCCCACCAAGATTCTTGGAAGAATCCTCAGGAGGTGCTTTCCTCATGGCTCAAGAAAGAAGAGAGTCATCGATGCTTGTCAGGCACGGCGAGAAAGGCTGGGTAGACAATGTGTATGTTACGGAATCTCTAGACTCAGGTCGTATGGTTAGAGTCATGGTAAGAAGCCACAAAGTTCCAGAGGTTGGGGATAAATTTGCTTCACGACACGGACAAAAAGGTGTCATTGGCAGATTAGTTGATCCTGAAGATATGCCATTCACTTCTGACGGAGTAGTTCCTGATTTGATAATTAATCCACACGCCATTCCTTCAAGGATGACTGTTGCTCACGTATTAGAGATGATTGGTGGCAAAGTTGGCTCTCTCGAAGGCAGAAGAATTGACGGAACAGCATTCAGAGGAGAAAAGGAAGGCAGCCTACGTGATGGGCTAATCAGAAATGGTTTTGCACATTCGGGTAGGGAGACTATGATAAATGGAGAAACTGGTCAAGCCTACCCAGCAGAAATTTTCATCGGTTGTATCTACTACCAAAGACTCCACCACTTGGTGAGTTCAAAGATACACGCACGTTCGAGAGGACGTGTCCAAATCTTGACTCGGCAACCCACAGAAGGTAGAGCCCGACAGGGTGGTTTAAGATTCGGTGAAATGGAGCGTGATTGTTTGATTGCTCACGGTGCATCGATGGTAATCAAAGACAGACTACTCGATGAATCTGATGGAATCGATATGTATGTTTGTGCTCAGTCTGGCCACCTTGCATGGTACGATCCGAAACGTCGAACCTACGTTAGCCCGATTCACGGCGATGGCGCTGAAGTTTACAAAGTGCAAACATCCTATGCTTTCAAGCTGCTACTAGATGAAATGAAGAGTTTAGGTGTGGCCATGAGATTAGAACTGGAGGACCGAAGATGAGCAGAGTTACTACACTAATACCCAAGCGAATTGCCAGCATTAGATTTGGTCTAATGGACCCAAGTGAAATCAGAAAAATGTCTGCTGTTGAGGTCAAAACTGCTGACACCTACAAAGATGATGGTCACGCATACAGGCAAGGTCTAATGGATCCACACATGGGTGTAATTGAACCAGGTCTAGTGTGCCCAACTGACAATTGTAAGTATGACGAGAGCCCAGGGCATTTTGGGCACATTCAGTTGGAACTGCCAGTTATTCACATTGGTTTCGTTGGCTTAATAAAAACAGCACTAAAGGCTACATGTAATTCCTGCAGTAAGATATTGCTCCACGATGAAGCAAACACTCACCCTTCAAATCCAGAGTTAAGTGAGCAAGACTACTACCGAACAAGGGTTCGTGACATCATCTTGAAACACGGAGTAGGTTCCACAGAATTCTCTAAGATTATCAAGGAGATTGAGAAGGTTACTTCCGGAGCTAAGCGTAAAGTCTGCATGCACTGTGGCGCTGCACAGGGAAAAATTACCTTGGACAAGCCGACAACTTTCAAAGAGAAGTTGGAGACTCAGGGAACCGGTAAAGAGACTGAGAGGAAACTCAACCCAAGAGATGTTAGAGAATGGTTAAGCAGTATTCCTGTTGAACACTTAATTTTCATCGGTATGGATACTCAAAATCGGCCCGAATGGACAGTTTTGAAAGTATTGCCAGTACCACCAATAACGGTTAGACCATCTATTACTCTTGACAGCGGAGACCGCTCTGAGGACGACCTAACCCACAAGCTGGTTGACGTTCTTCGAATAAATCAGAGACTGCGAGAAAATCGTGACTCTGGTGCCCCACAGCTAATCGTCGAGGACCTTTGGGAATTATTGCAATATCACGTCACCACATATTTCGACAACCAGACTTCCGGTATTCCACCAGCAAGACACCGATCAGGAAGAACATTGAAGACCCTGACACAGAGGTTGAAGGGTAAGGAAGGAAGATTCCGAAGCAACCTCTCCGGTAAGCGTGTTAACTTTTGTGCACGCTCTGTGATTTCGCCAGATCCATACCTTGGAGTCAATGAGGTAGGGGTTCCAGAGAAAATAGCTCGAGAACTTACTGTCCCGATTAGAGTTACTATGAGGAACAGAGAGCAAATGCGCCAGATGATTCTTAGAGGACCAGACGTTCATCCGGGTGTAAACTACATTATTCGTGGTGACAAGAGAAGAGTTAGGATTAATTCCAGAAGTAGACTAATCAACGCTGGATTTAGATGCCACAACCCTGAATGTATGGAAGAAACAACAATGAGGCCAGATTTACATCAAGTAATGCCTGCCCCTAACTTCCTTCCAGGTTTGGTCATAAAGAAAGAAATAAGTCGGTCTGTAGTTGACCCCAGCATAGAAGTGACAAACTATGTTGCTGATGATAATGCAACACTTGCTAATCTGCGTGGTGAAGATATCAACGGCAACGCGCTAGAAAAGGATGACCCAAGAGCAATCTTACACTACAAATGGATGTGGGAATTAGAACAGCTCGACAAAGTAAATCCTGACCCACTACCAGAACATCTAGAAATTACCTGCCCACATTGTGGCAGTCCAGCAGACGAATGGGGCGAGCGAACCAATGTCGAAGACAGATTATCAACCTTCGACAGAGACGGCAATCCAAAACCTGGTATGTTGGTTGAACGTCACTTGATTGATGGCGATGTAGCTATTTTCAACCGTCAACCATCGCTCCACAGAATGTCGATGATGGTTCATGAAGTCAGAGTCATGCAAGGACACACTTTCAGATTCAATCTGGCAGTATGTACCCCGTATAACGCTGATTTTGACGGCGACGAAATGAACTTACACGTCATACAGTCTGAAGAAGCACGGGCCGAGGCCAAGATTTTGATGAGAGTTCAGGAACACATACTCACCCCAAGATATGGTGGCGCAGTTATCGGTGGTATTCACGACCACATATCTGGTGCTTACCTACTTTCAAGACCTGGAACACTGATATCAGTAGAACATGGTCTAGAGATGTTAGGTAACATAGGTTGGACAGGTTCACTTCCTGAAGTTGTCAAAGACGAGAACGGGCGTGACAGCTTCCGTGGCCAAGATATCATTTCGCTAATTATACCAGACAATATCCATCTAAGATTCAGAAGCCGATCAAATGATGACGTAGTGGTAAAGAATGGTAGTGTAGAGGGAACATTAGACAAGCGTGCTATCGGTGCTGAAGACGGACGATTGCTCGACGCAATTGTTCAAACCAATGGGCCAGAAATGGGTGCCAAGTTCCTTGACGAATTTACTCAATTATCAATCGCCGCCTGTACTGCACTAGGGTTCACTACAGGTATCGACGATGAAGACCTATCACCTGAATCACTTGCTGCAATCGAGCAAGCCAATGCTGACGCCAGAAAACTGGTCGAAGAAGAGTTGGCAGCGTTCGGAAAAGACGGCAAGGGTTACGAAACCAGGCCGGGTAGAACTCCAAGAGAAACTCTGGAAGAAAACATCATGGTTATGCTTGACGAAGGAAAGCAAAAAGCCGGTGACATTGCAAAGGATGAACTGAATCAATCAGGTTCAACCAATGCCGCAGTAAACATGGCAATATCTGGTGCAAGAGGGTCGATGGATAACCTAACGATGATGGCTGGGTCTATTGGTCAAGCAAAGGTTCGTGGAAAGAGACTAGAAAGAGGCTACAATGATAGAGTTTTGGCCCACTTCAAGCGTGGCGGACGTGGTGCATTAGACCGTGGTTTCATTTCCAACTCTTTCAAGCGTGGTTTAGAGCCCACAGAGTTCTTTATGCTATCCGTATCAGGAAGAGAATCACTAGTTGACACTGCAGTTCGTACTGCTAAGTCAGGATATATGCAGAGAAGATTAATCAACGCTATGGACGATTTGAAGGTCTATGATGATGAGATGCTCTCAGTGCGTAACACAGCTAACAGAATAATTCAGTTCAGTTATGGCGAAGACGGAATTGACCCATCTCGGGGTGTTCACGGATCTCCGTTTAACATCGACGTTATTGTTGATGAAGCACTTGGCACAGAAGGAGCAACCATTGTTCAGCGCGAATCACGAGAACGTGATGAGAGCGAGGAGGATATGGGAGCATGGGAGTTTGAGGATTCTAATGACGATGGAGGTGAAGCCTGATGGTAGTTAAGAGTGCAACCAAAAAGAAGCTAATGGACCTTGGAATTGCTGAGAACTTTGCTCACATCTTAGCCGATGATAGAAAGTGGGATGATGTGAAGATCCTACCGGCAGAAAACATTGCCCAAATTTGCGAAACGGATTCAGAAACTGCGGGACAAATAAAGGGTATCATAGACGGGGCAAACCAGAAAAATAAACTCGCTAATAATGAAGCTATAGGACCAGTAACCTCGGTTCGACTAAGCAGAACAGGCAGAAAAACTAGGGCACGCTCTAGGGTCAAACCAACCGCTGACATCGACACCTATAACGCAACAGCAAAACTGATTGGTTTGGAAGATGAACTTTCAGAGGATGCTGTCTACAAAAGTTTAGTTGCAGCAGTTGAGGATTCCGGTTCAAGAAGATTCACCAACAGAATTTTCCACGATTTGACAACTGCAATCCATGCTCGTGGTAAAAAGAAGTTAACCAAAGCGGAAGCAAAGAAGGTCGTGCAAGAAGCAATATTTGCCCTCAAGCGAGCCAGTATTGACCCTTACGAGGCAGCAGGTATCATCACCGCTCAATCGATTGGTGAACCAGGAACTCAGATGACTATGCGTACGTTCCACTATGCGGGTGTTGCAACAGTTAACGTCACTCAAGGTCTTCCAAGAATTATCGAGATTGTTGATGCTAGAAAAGTGCCACAAACCCCGACCATGACCATAAGATTGCAACCAGACAAAAAGACTTCAGCAGATGAAGCACAGAAGTTGGCTGCTGCGATTGAAGTGACCACAACAGTAAACATCGCTAGCCTCGAAACAGATGTAGCTCAGCGAAGACTTGTTCTGAAACTAAATAAAACAAATTTGAAGCAGAAAAATATGACCGCTTCAGAGGTTAAAGATAAGTTAGAACAGGCCACAAGGCTATATGTCCAAGCAGACAAAGACGGTAACAAGGCGTCAAAACTTACCTTGATACCTGGAGTCCACTCTGAAGAAGATCTAGCCGAATTAGCAGAGAATCCACCTTCGTATACCATGCTACTTCAACTGGAAGAAAAAATCAGAGACCTCAGACTGAAAGGTATACCAAATGTGGAGAGAGCTAATGTCCAGTTAGACGATAAAACTGGAGAATATTATCTCTCCACAATCGGCTCCAATCTTTCTAGAGTAAGTGAAATAGAAACAATCGACCGTAGCAGAACTTACACCAACAATATCATCGAGATTTACGAATATCTAGGTATTGAAGCTGCCAGACAAGCAATCGTCAATGAATTGCAGGCTACCCTCGATGGCGCAAGACTCGAAGTGGATGTTAGACATCTACTTCTGGTCGCTGATGTGATGACCTCAGAGGGAGAAGTCAGAGCCATCGGACGTCACGGAGTATCGGGAACGAAGCACAGCATTCTTGCTCGTGCTGCTTTCGAGGTTACTGTCAATCACCTGCTCAAAGCAGGTATCATTGGCGAAAGAGATCAACTAACTGGTGTCGCTGAGAATATTATTGTTGGTCAACCTATATCTCTGGGAACTGGTAGTGTAGAATTGTATTATATCCCAGAGGAGTGATAATTCCCAACCATGAGAAACTATGTGGAGTATGGAGGAAAAAATATGGATTTGAGTAGACAATTAAAGACAGCAATATCAACTGGCAAGCTATTATTTGGACAAAGACAAGCAATTGATGCGTGTGCTTCTGGCGAGGCAAAATTAGTCATATTGGCGGCAAACTGCCCGCAGGAATATATTGACAATTTGCACGCTAGTCATCCAGGTGTGACAAAGCACAGAGCTAGACTAGTGAATCGAGAATTGGGCATAGCCTGTGGTAAGCCATTCGCAGTCTCAACTATCACCGTCATAGAGAGTGGTGATAGCGATATTTTGTCCCTTGATACTAATATTGAGTAAAAATTGCTTGGTTTTTGGGAAGGGTTGATGACCTTCCTATGACAGCGTTGTATAGTGTCAGCCATGCTTACGACAAAACATTTGAGTTTCGTTTCAGTAGTTTTGATCATCGCTTCTCTATTACTATTAAGTCTAAACCCACTTATTGACAACGAGAATAAACAAAACGAGGACAACATGGGATTACTCCATCTCGACAGGAGTAAATTGTCGTTGAAAAATTCCAATGACTGGTCTGCCTCTGGAAGCGCAGCAAATCCTGCTGTTTTACGGTCTGTTGATACTTCGCCAAGCAATGAGATTGTTGTATCAGGAGTAATTAGCGGCTCGACTACAATGACTTTGGGGTCGACGTCTATCACTTCTGGTCAATATATTGAGCCTTGGATCGCTAAAGCCGATGCCAACGGCAATTGGCAGTGGATACAAAAGGTATCTATTACCGGTACATCACAATATGCTGAAGCAACGGTTCAGGATATTTCTGTTGCGCCAAACGGTGATATTTTCGCCACCGGGATGTTTTACGATACAATCTCATTTGGTAGTATAACATTGACATCAACTGGTTATTGGGATTGTTGGACAGCAAAATTATCCCCATCTGGCCAGTGGCAGTGGGCTCAAGCACTTCGTGGGAATGGTGACTATGATGGTGTCACGGTAACAACGCTGGATGTAGTATATGGCACATCGATTACAACTGACTCAAACAGCAATCCTGTTGTCGGTGGATGGTTCTTAGGTAATACTGATGTTGGTGTGGCTGCTGATACCGGTGCCCAAGATGGTACTGATATCGAAGTCTTCGTTGCTAAATACGGCAACTCTGGTAATCTCCAATGGACAGAGGTTGCTCGTGGTCAAGGTAGTCAAGAAATCAACACCATGACTGTAGATACCAACAACGATATTTGGGTAGCTACCACATTTGAGGTAAGTATGACGTTTGGAAGCGTTGTCGCGAACGCAGGAATCAATGAAATTCCGATGGGTATAGCACGAATTAGCCAATCAGGCACGTGGCAATCAGCATATGCTACGACAGGAAGTGGCCAACCCCTCGCAACGGATTTTACCACGGACGACCAAAACAATCTATTGATGTCGGGGTTTTACACTGGCAGTATCAATCTTGGTAGCCAATTAACCAGCTCTGGACAAAATGATGCATTTATTGCTAGTATGAATCCGTCAGGCAGTTGGAACTGGGCACAATCAGTTGGTGGTTCGAGCTATGATGCAGGCAGTGGGGTTGAATACGACAGTAATACCGGTTATGCAATACTTGGACTATATTCACAGAGTAGTTTCAATTTTGGTAGTCAAACATTTAACACCCGCGGGTACAATGACTCAGTGGTGGTTACATTCACCAGTAGTGGTAACCCAGTAGCCTTGTTTGATGCGGGGAGTTCGCTGGATGATGCCATAACAGGAATCTCACTAATGCCAAATGGCGCGCTTGTTGTTGCTGGCAATTACAATGGCACGATTGATTTTGGAAGTTCCAGCGCAGCAAGTCAATCTACATCAGTATTGATACCTTATGTATGGGTAACTGAGACAATAGCAGTCCTTGATGCAGATGGTGACGGCGTTGCCGATGATGATGATAATTGCCCTAATACAGCAAATCCTGGGCAGGAAAATACCGATCAGGACTCGGAGGGTGATGCCTGTGATTCGGATGATGACAATGATGGAATAACCGATAATTTCCCTGATAATTGTCCACGTAATAGTCAAACAGGTTGGACAAGTACCCGAGATTTTAACGACCCCGCTAGCTCAACAGACTGGGACAATGATGGTTGTAAGGATGATCATCCTGAGGATCCTGATGATGATAATGATGGAGTTCTTGATGTAAGCGACAACTGTCCAAGAACCTCGTATAACCCTCCTCGGCCAACTTGGGTTTCTGATACCACAACAGACATGGATGGCGACGGATGTCGCGACAGTGACGAAGACATAAATGACGACGGGGACGCATTTGACGATTCCTTTGACGACTGCCCAACATATTACGGAACTTCCACACTAGGCGAGCAGGGCTGCGCAGATTCTGATGGCGATGGTTGGTCAGATGAAACAGACACATGTCCATTACAATTTGGTAATTCATCAGCAAACGACAAGATTGGTTGCTTGGATAGTGATGGCGATGGATGGGCAGATGTCGACGATGCATTTGATTTTGAACCGACCCAATGGTCTGATTCAGATGGTGATGGCTTCGGTGATAACCCAGATGGTGTCAATGCTGATGATTGCATTGATGTTTCTGGTGATTCAATATTTGACCGACAAGGCTGCTATGATTTTGATGAGGACGGATACTCTAATCCGGATGGTGTGTGGGATGAAGATAACGGCGCTGACGCTTTTCCACAAAATCCCTACCAGTGGTCTGACTTTGATGGTGATGGGTTAGGCGATAATTGGGGTAATTCAACATGGTTAGATCGCCCACAAACCTGGCCTGGTGAATATGTTGAATTCATTAATCAAAATGAACAAGATGCATGTCCTTTCCAAGCGGGGACATCAAATCAGCAAGGTATCTATGGATGCCCAGATTTTGACGGCGACGGCTGGTCAGACGGTTTAGATGTGTTTGTGCAAGAAGCCAGCCAGTGGTTGGACTCAGATGGCGACGGTTTCGGCGATAACCTGGACGGCTTCAATGGCGATTACTGCCCTAATGTCCCGGGTGATTCCAATCAAGACCGAAAAGGGTGTATCGATACAGATGGTGATGGTTATTCCAACATTGATGAGTTTTGGACCAGATACAGTGGTGGCGATGTCTATCCACAGGACCCAACACAATGGGCAGACTCTGATGGAGATGGTTACGGTGATAATCCAGGAACGGTAATTTCCGATGATTGCGTAGAAATTGCTGGAGATTCTACGATTGATAGAATGGGCTGTCCTGATTTTGATTCAGATGGTTACTCGGACCCAACGGCAAATTGGAACACCAGCTCAGGAGCCGATGCTTGTTCGACGGTGATTGGTAATTCGACACAGGATCGATTTGGCTGTTTTGATAGCGATGGAGACGGATATTCGAACAAAGACAGTAATTGGGGGTATTCGGATGGTGCGGATGGCTACCCCGACGACCCACTACGCTGGGGTCCGCCACCTACACCTGAGGGTGCCTCATTCGTCACTATATCCATTGCCGGCGGTGGAATTCTAATTTTAGTTATTCTTGGTGCCCTTTTGTTTGTCAGAAATCGCCGAAGCAGTGAACAATACACAAATGCAAATTTGAATTATCAGTCTATCAATATGCCAAATAGTCAGCTCCAACAACAAGTTCCGCAGCAGAATTTCCCAGGAAATCAGGTAGTGCAAGGTTATAATCAGCAATCAGCACAACCTGACCCAGCACGTGAATACTACCAGAGTTTGGTGAATCAAGGTTATCCTCATGAACATGCAGTGGCTTATACACAGCAATATTTCCCAGGTTTTGTTGGCTAGGATTAAGTCAGTACTTCTAGTAGCCTGTCCTGTTCTGCAGCCATTCGCAATTCCATGGCTATTCTGCGGCCACTAGACATTGGCATCCTCCAAGTCGCGTTACCATAAGGGTGGCCGACGTTTACGTGGACATTGGTGCCCCCACCTAATCTCGGTGCAACATCGTATATGTAGTAATTCATATCCTTGTCAATGCAAGTTTGCAAACAAAAGGGCCCAATTATTCCGGGGTCGTAATGCTCTTTGCTAGCTGTTATGAACTTCTCACCGAGTTCAAAGGCTTTCTCGAGCAGCGATTCTCTGATAGTGGCAGTGTTGTGGCCAACTACGGTCATTTCTGGAATTTGCTGGTGTAATGGCATGGTCATCTGCTGCGGTGCAGGTAGTCTCACATGGCCGTCAAGTGAAGACTCAAAACGCCAATCAACACCTAATAATTCTAATTTCTCTCCTTCGTCTGCTAGCGGGCTGTAGAAAAAGTTTAGATTGAAAACTGGACCTATAACATAACGCTCAATTCTTGCCCCATCCAGTGAGGCTTGGTCAATGACTCCATTTTCCAATAGGGCAGCAGATTTTTCGGTGTATTCTTGATACGAAGCGCAGGTAAAAAATCCTCGTTCTAGTTTCTTTTGAGCATGGTGAAGCTTTACAATTACTAAGCAATCTATATCCTCTGGATTATCTATTGCCTCCGGGAATGGTAGGCCGGCTTTTTCTAGAATCCAATAATAATCCTGTTCTTCGGTCCTTTCTTCCATACGCAGCATATTTCTTGACCCAAAAAGAGGGACGTGGAAATTATTCTCTACATCGTCGATACTTGAATAAGAGGTAAATGAGCGGTTGGGGATATAGACCACATTCCGCTTGCGCATTTCTTTCTGCATGGATTCATCCATTACATCATTGAATGATGGCATGATAATAGTTTTATCAACCATACCTCGCTTAACCCTGCCTGAATTGGTTCTATGGGTTTTGAAATAATTAGCATAGGTCTTGTGCCTACCCTCTTTACAATAAGCCACTGTAGGGAAGCCTTCCTCAATCGCACCGTCACAGATATCCAGTGCTGAGTGCGAAGCAGTCATTCCTATGCGAAGTTTCATTCGATCGTAATCCTCGACGATTTTTGCGATATCGTCTTTGCTAATCATAACTTAACCCCGTGATTTTTAATGAATTAATTCAGTATTTGATTTTTGATATCAGTCAAATTTTTGCAGTTGCATTAATTCTTCAGTTGATAGTGTATCTCCAGACATGAGCTTAGTCATCAAATCTTGCACTTCCACTCTCGCTTCCGATTTACCCTTGCCGGAATCAGTACCTTCCATTGCCGAAATCATATCCTGTATGGAGTGCAAACATCTCAGTGAAACAATGTATAGGTGGTGAGCCTTGTCTGCTTCTTTTTTCGACTTTCGTAATTCTCTATGACAAGATTCGGCTTTTTCTCTCTGCTTGTCAACCTCTTTGTTCCACTGTAACATCAGTTCATGAGCTTCTTGCGCAGCATTAGCGGCTTGCTGAACCTCTTCGTGGGCTGCTTCTTGTTCGTCAAGTGCCGCTTTGAGTTCATCCCTAAGGCCTTTCATGTCTTCATTGCCATCATCGATAGAAGTCATTTGTTTTAGTTTTGAACTAATTTCTTTCATACGCTTCATGACCTTTTTTTCATTTTTGCCGGTATGTCTTCCTTGTTCAAATTCTCTTTCCAGCCTCTCAAGCTCTCGCTTTAATTGGTGAGAGGTGACAGGTCGTTGGCCTCGCTTACCTCGGTTATTATCTGGCTCGGTAGGACCTCTTGATGCTTCAATCCGTGATTTGACTTCTTTGACCTTCTTATTTGCATCCTGACGAATTACCTTTTTGTCTCTGACAATTTCATTCATTTGTTCGCGAATGTCTCGCTGTTCGCGGACTTGAACGATTAACTCTTTGACTTCAGCATTCAGTTCATTTCTGGCAGTGGAGTGGGTCTTAGACTTCTTATTCCACTCATCTCTGGTTTCGCGGAATTTTGTTGCTTTTTCATTTACCATATTCTTTTTTTGTTCAAGAACTTGATTAATTTCAGTCATTGCAATACTCACCTTGTGTGCTAGACTCCCGCCTTACACTGTTCTTGCGAACTATATCCCCCATTTAATGCTTGATATCATCACATGATTACTGAAATTAGGCAGTCATTGTTGTCTAGATTGTAAAAAGCTGTCTAAACGTGCTGCTGCACTGGCTATGGTTTGTCTCACATGGCCAAGGTTAGATTTGGAATCACATCCAACAATCAGTGTGTAATCACATGCTAGACGACTAATTATTAGTATCAATTTTTCAGTGATTATCGAGGTCTGTTGTGATTGGTCTGTAATGTAGTGTATCTCTGTTAATTTTGCCAGCATTTCTTTTGATTTGTCATCATCAGGTTGTGCTGCTACAATAAAACCATTGTCGTCAAGAATTGCAGCATTCACGATGTAAGCCGATTTGGCTAAATCAGATACCACGAAGTCTTCCATGATTTGTCATCGAAACTAGGTGTATAATGTTAGCCGCAGTCAAAGGTTTCCAATCATCAATAAGCCATCTTCATTTGAGTAATAATTTTTGATGGTTTTATCGATTATCAAGCCATGTTTAGAATAGAAATTTTGTGCTTTAAGGTTTGATTTTCTTACTTCCAACTGGATCATAATATTGCCATCATCTCTTGCTTTAGTCATCAACTCTGTCAAGACATCAGTACCATAGTTTTTGTTCTGTGCTTGCTCGTCGAGCACTAGTGATACAACACGGATACGATTTTCGAGTAATGGTTTCGACCACAAGACGCCCATCAATGATTCTGGAAGAGGATACAATTTGGTATCAATGAGTAACTTATTCCCATGCCATTCTGGGATGCCGAGCATTCTAAAGGTAGTATTATTGTAAAATTCACCCGTTTGGTGTTTGAATAGTTCGGTAACCTTAGCCTGCCATATATCTGGCATATCTTCTGGTTTTGGTCCTAAAATCCACTCAAATTCTGTGATAAAATCCCTCCATCAAGCATTTTTTGAAGACTTTCCGCGCTTTCCACGATGTGGTTTGACGGTTGGCTGGTTTTTCTTTGCTTTTTTACTAGATGATTTGGGTCGATTACCCTTGTCTCTGACCACATTTAGGCCACCATTTTTCAACAGCACATCTAGGTCTTGAAGCGAAAATGAATCTCCTGAAGCAACTCTGCTCTTTACAATATCGATATTTTCATGTTTTTTCCTAGAATTGTGTTTAGATTTGTGGTATTGTTTGTTATTATTAGATCTTTTTTGTTGTTTTTTTAGCCATGCTTCAAGTCTGCCAATTTCACGGCGCAGTTGACGTCTCTCTTTCTTTAGCGGATTCAACTCATATAGCAACCTCTTAGCTAAATCGTCAAAATCGGTGTATTGCCCTAATTTGTTGACCTCGATTATTTCTTTGCGGATATTCTTAATCTGATCAATTGATTTTTCCTGTTGGCTGACAAGGCGCAAGAACTCTCGGTGATATTCTCGTGTTGCTTTTGCGTGCTCATGCATGCTTTGTAATTCGAAAAACCAAGAGAATAATGCCTTTTCCTTTTCAAAGGATAGTTCAAAGCCAGATTGTGATTCTTCAGTCAGATTTGCATATACTCTGCGCAGTTCTTCCTCAATAAAATGAACTGGAATGTAATTATTGTTGGTCGCATCACGTTTACTTCGTAGTTCGTCGATTTTACTTCTTCGTGGTCGGAGTTCCGTGGACAAAACGTTCTGTTCATTAGCCAGTTCGGCGTTTTTCCTCAATGCTTTTGACATTCTAATTGCTTCATTTCTTTCACTTTCACGAACTGAAACTTGTTTCTCAACAAGTCCAAGACTCGTATACAATTGCTCAAGTTCGTGCTTGACTTCTGAATCTTTTTTGGACCGTAGATCTTCAAACAGATCTAACTTCGGCGCGCCGGTGTGAATGCCGGGATACTTGGGTTCGCAGATTATTTCCCAATCACATGAGGTATTCATTAGGGAGTGTATGCGTAGCACTTCATCTCTAATTTCATAAACACCATCGGCGTCTAATACAATGCTCAAATCCCTAACTTGGTCGAACGGATCTTCCACTGGTAGGGAGTGCTTACCTAGTCGTATGTCCTCTGAACTGCCGACTATTTCATTCGCATGGGGTTTTTTATGTTGCCAATTTTTCTTTTCACGCGTAATCATTTTTCCTTCTCTAACAGAGACAACGAATTTATTCCATGGCCAGTTGTTGGCTAAAAATGCGAAAAAATCAACTAATATTTCTGCGCCTGATTTTTCGTTTACCTTAGGTAATTTTACAGTTTCACAACTATCCATCGATACGTCATATTGTTTTCCTTGGATAGTCACAATTCTACTACCGTCTTGTGTTGATAGATTCGGCAATATTGGTATATCCATGCATTGTAGAAAATTTATCGCAATCAGGGTCCATGCATAAGAAGAGAATGTGCCATTAACAGGGTCACAGATTCCGCGATTTCTAGCCCAATACTTAATTGCAAGAATGAATGGTTTCACCCTCACATCAAACTCACAATATCGCTTTAGCAGTTCAGTGTTATACACTGATAGATTATTGTTAACAGATATATCAACTGGTATCATTGATTGAGTATCAGTGAATTTTACAATTGGTACTTTAGCATTAGAAATTAATTTGACATCTTTCATTCCGTCCTCATTCAACATTCTGGCAATTTTTTTTAGCACCTTTTTAGGAGGATCACCATCAAATTCCAGACACAAATCAATATCTCCATTCGCCAAACTAAGGCCTGACTCAAACGATCCAAAAGATGTCAATTTTGCGTTAAGGAACTTATTTGTCAATATTTTTGTTAAATGTTTTATGATGCCATTTCTGCGTTGTATTAGCGGCTTTGTAATCTTTTGAGCCTGAATAAAATGCTCGATTTGAGCGGCTAGGTTTTTTAGATAATCTTGGGTTTTACCAGGTGATGTAAAGTCATAATCGCCGTTTATGACTTGTTTGATGAATGGGAAATTTACCAGCTTCTTAGAGTGGTCATGACTATTCTCAAAGTTTGTTAACATGTCATCCTCTCCGTTGGCGGTTATTTGGCTTGTTATTTCTGAGAATTTGTCGGCTTGATTGGCCGCCAGCCGCCACACGCTTTGCGTCAACCAATAATTCATCAAGGCTACTGGAGAGTTTTTCATTCCAGTATTCTTTTGCACGATTTGACTCCTTTAGGCTACTAGATAGTTTAGTAAATTTTGATTCAAGTTTCCGACGATGCGCTTCATTCTCATTCCAATGGACTTTTGCTTGCTCAAATTCAGTAATTACTTGCTTCAGTGCATCATTAGCCTTAATCGAAGACTGATAGTGTTCCAGAGTATCAGGATTGCCTTCATTTTTGTTGTAGGATTCAATCAAGTTATCTAACAGATTAACAAACTGTTCTGTTGAAACCTGTGGCGTTAATAATTTTTGAATAGTCTCAAAATCAATGGGTATTTCATCATTGGTTGAACTGTTTGAGTGTAATTTGTCCTTGATTTCTCTGACAACATTTTGTCTTTCCTTGATTAGGTTGTTAACCTTGGGTTCCAAATCATCTTTCTTAGTTCTTGATTGGCGAGCAAGTTTCTCTGCTGTGAGTTTTTGTTCAGCAATGGTTTCAATGGTTCCCGGTAGTTTTTGTGTTATTACCTCACGCTTGTGAAGAATAAGTTTTGCTAGGACTTCTGGCTCAACGCGCAGCAGGTCCTCCGGTGACATATATGGCGGGTAAAATTCAATGTTGAAAAACATGGCGCAGGGGGATGGTTTGGCGTGAAGGTCAAGAACCTAAACTAATTCAGAGTATTATGGCGGATGGTGTTAACAGGAATGGTAATGTTATTTTTGCCATACTGGTGACTTTTTGTCTTCTGTCATTAACGCCCTCTGTATCTGCGAATGGCGACGGTGTCGTTATTGTCGAGGATTCGATTAATATCACTGATTTTCAAACCATTGAGGACTCATACGTCGAATTGAGATTCAATCTGACATCCGTTGATGATGGTAATTTGGACAATTTTGTTGGAAATGTTTTCGTGGAAACACGATCAATTGAAGGAATAATTTTGACCAACACAACTTATTCATTTGACTTAGCAGAAGGCTCCAGCCAAGAAGTGAT
>CEUF01128753.1_pt1 | contig 19942 bp, 21 predicted proteins | sample 531461 | NCBI WGS metagenome assembly CEUF01 (sample SAMEA2623350, study PRJEB7988) | marine metagenome | biome: marine biome (ENVO:00000447); feature: surface water layer (ENVO:00002042); material: "saline water (ENVO:00002010), including plankton (ENVO:xxxxxxxx)" | depth 5 m | reverse complement strand
TTCCTCCAAGAATTAAAATGGAGTTCTTTTTTTTAAGTTTTTTGATTGAAAATTCTGTTGAATTCGGATTTGTAGATTTAGAGTCGTTGATTACAGTTAGTTTCGAATTTACTTTAACAATTTGATTCCTGAATTTTAATTCTTCCATTTGAAAATTCTTTTTACTCATGGGGATATTGAAATTTCTCAACACTGTCTCAGCAATTAATTTAGCAACTTTTTCATTTACGTTGGTAGGATCATTTTTATTTTGTTTAAATGGTACTTTTTTAGCTTGAGTTAATAAGTTGGTTTCTTGATTTTCAAGATTATAAAAATAATAATCATCTTTTAAAGTCATTTTAGATATAGTTGATTTTGCAGCTAAATAATTTTTAATACATCCATGCCTGTCTAAGTGATCCTGAGAAAAATTTAAAAACGAGGCAAATACTTTTGATTGATGATGAGCTTTTTTTCCACTAAAAAATTCAAGTTGAAAGCTTGATAATTCAAGCAAAAAAAAATCAGTTTCATCTTTTTGATCAAATAAATCCAACATTGGCATACCAAAATTTCCTCCAATTGGAGTATTTAAATTATGCTTCTTAAAAATTTGATATAAATAAGAAATTACAGTGCTCTTTCCATTAGTACCAGTAATCGAGATGATTGGCTTACTTGTTTCATTAAGAAATAAATCTAATTCGCTTAGAATTTTATTTTTATAATGACCAATCAAAATTGGATTTATACCTGGTGATATGTATATTTTATTGAAATCTTTAAATTGAAAGTTTATAAGATCTGTTTCATATTCAATATCATGGTTAATTAAGTTTTCGATCGAATGCAATTCTTTTTTAGATCTTGTATCTATAATTTTTGGAGTAATGCCCTTTTTTTTTAAAAATTTTGCAACAGATAAACCTGATTTACCTGCACCAATAATTAAAAAATTCTCTTTCACCTAATCTTTAGTGTTGCTAGAGCAAATAAAACCAATAAAAAAGTAATAATCCAAAATCTAACAATTACTTTTGGCTCTTCCCAACCTTTGAGTTCAAAGTGATGATGTATTGGTGCCATGAGGAAAATTCTTTTTTTAAAAAGTCGATAAGAGAGCACTTGAATAATTACACTTAATGTTTCCATTATGAAAACACCTGCCATAAATGCAAAGATTACTTCTTGTCTAAGTACTACAGAAAAAGTTCCAAGTATAGCCCCAAGAGTTAACGATCCAACATCACCCATAAATACTTGAGCTGGATATGTGTTGTACCATAAAAAGCCAATACCTGCTCCGATAAATGATCCTGCAACCACAATTAATTCACCTGCTTGAGGTAAATGAGGAATGTAAAGGTAATCAGCAATAATGATGTTACCCATTGCATATGCAACTAATCCCAAACCACCCATTATCAAAACTGTTGGTAAAATAGCAAGTCCATCAAGGCCATCAGTTAAATTGACAGCATTTGAAGATCCAACAATCACAAAAGTGCTAATTAATAAAAATAATGGAATAGATATATCAAATATAAAGTTTTTGTTAAATGGTAGAATGAAATATAGTTGGCTATCGGTTGAATAATACAAGTAAATTATGAGAGTAATCAATGCAAAGCCTGTTTGGAGAAGAAGCTTCATTTTGCCAGATAATCCTTTTGAATTTTTATTAGAAATCTTTAAATAATCATCGATTAAGCCAACTATTGAAAATAAAATTGTCACAATGATGAGTGTCCATACATAAGCATTGGATAAATCAGCCCAGATAAGTGTTGAGATTATTACTGAAGCAATAATAATCAAACCACCCATAGTAGGAGTACCAGACTTTTTCTGGTGAGATTGAGGTCCCTCCTTTCTAATGACTTGAGAGAATTGAATATTTTTTAAAAAATTTATAAAAATCGGACCAAGTAAAATTGATAATGTCAGAGCTGTGATTGTACCGCCGAGTGTTCTAAAAGTTAAATATCGCAAAATATTAAAACCTGGATCGAAATTTAGTAAATATGCACCTAAAATTTCTATCATTCTTCTATAAACCTCTCCATTTTCATTCCTCTTGACCCTTTAATATAGATTATGTCATCTTTTTTTATTTCTCTTGCAAGAAATTGATTAAGTTTTTTTGCATCATTAAAAAAAAGCCCATTCTTCCCATATGCTTTTACACTTAATTTAGTTTTATTTCCAAAACCTATAAATAAGTCAACGTTAGAGTCTTTAGCAAAATTACCAATCATCTTGTGAAAATCGTCGGAAAGTGTTCCAAGCTCTAACATATCACCAAATATCATGATTTTTCTTTTTGGAAAGTCACATAAAACTTTGATGCCTGCGACAGTTGATTCAGGATTTGCATTATAGGTATCATTAATAACTGTTGATCCATTAATCCATCTAGATACAGAAAGTCTGTTTTCATTATTTTTAAATGCCTCTAAACGTTTTTGAAAAGCAAGGTAGTCATTATCAATTAATTGAGAGCAGATGAAGGCAGCTGTAATATTCTGGATATTATGCATCCCAAGTAAATTGGTAACAAAATCAAATGTTTGACCATATTCTTTTACGTAAACAGAAAAATTAATTAATTTTTCGCTGGGCTCTATCATTGATATCTTATAGTCAGAATCAGGATGATCCCCAAACGTAAATACTGTTATATCATTTCTAATTGATTTCCAATAATCAACATACTCAATGTGAGGTATCAAAAGAAAACCACCTTCACGAATATTTGGAATGATTTCTGACTTTGTTTTTAGAACTCCCTCAATTGATTTCATTTGTTTGAGATGTGCATGGCCAATGGACGTTATAATTCCAAAATGTGGTCTTACGATCTTGGCTAAGGAATCTATATCCTTTGGTTTGCCTGCAGCTAATTCAAAAACTGCTGTTTTATGGTTCTGACTTAAATTCATAACACTGAAAGGCAAACCTATTTCATTGTTATAGTTTCCAATTGTTCCAAAGCAATCATCCAAAGTATGTTTGATGAGGTTTTTTACTGTTGTTTTTCCACTACTGCCAGTAACTCCAATAATGTTACCTGTAAAATCATCAATAATACCTGATGCTATTTTAGCCATAGCATCAATTGGAGACTCATGAAAAATGTGATTTGGAGAATCCATAGCAAAACTTTTGTTACTTGATACAACTAATGAAGCTCCATTTTGCAACGCTTCCTCTGCAAATAAACTTCCATTTGTATTTTTACCCTCTAAGCCAAAAAATAGGCAATCCTCTTTTACATTTCTAGAATCAATTACAATTTTAGAAATTTTTTTGTTGGCTTTCTCTGATAAAGGAATCTCTAGATAGCGGAAAACTGAAGATCGATCATTTAAAATTTTCATAAAGAAATATACCTTTGCACAGCTTTTATATCAGAATGATTAATTATATTTTTTCCTAAACTTAATGTTTCTTCATGCCCGCGTCCAAGAATCAACAAAGGCACATTTTTTGGTAATGTATCAATTGCTATCTTAATAGCTGAATCTCTATCTTTTATAACCTCTAAATTATCAAATCTGTCCTCTCCCAATATGTCTCTAACAATACTATTGAAGTTCTCAAATCTTGAATTATCAGAGGTGATAAAAATTTTCTGTGAGTATTTTTTTGCAATTTTAAACATTTTATTCCGCTTTGATTTATCTCTATTCCCTCCACAACCAAACAAAGTCCAAATACTGTTATATGCAGACTTATAAGATGAGATTATCAATTCTAAAGCATTAGGATTATGAGCAAAATCAACCACTATCATCTTTTGATCTTTTTTGAAAATATTATTTCTGCCAGGTGGTAGAGATAATCTTTTAAAATCAATCTTGTGAAAATTAAAGAAATCTTGGTCTAGAATTAAACAAATAGAATAGCAAGCGTTAAGTATATTAAAGTCGGGAAAAAAATCTGTTGAGAACGAAAAAATTTTTTGTTTATTGTTAAAAATATTACATTCAGATCTTTCGGGAGATGATCTTACAATATTTACATAAAAAGTCGCATTTTCATTAATATCAGATATTGAATAGTGGTTAACATTCATTGCATTTTTTTCGGTTATTTCATGATTAATAAGTGGTTCTCTTCGAGCATAAAGTTTCAGTGCCGAAAGTTTTGACTTTGTGTATGCCTCATGATTTTCATGGTAATCAAGATGGTCTGAGGCAATGTTACAAATACATACTTTCTCAAAGCAAAGATTATTTAATCGTCTTTGAGATAATCCGTGGGAGGAGAGTTCCAGATATACATATAAAGTATTACTGTATTTTGACTGAGAAATACAATCAAAAATAAAAAAAATTGATGGTGTTGTATTTTTACTTTTTGATCTGAAATTTTCACTTATATACCCCAATGTACCCACATAAGCAGACGATTGTTTGTGATCTTGAGTTATTTTATGAGCCAAATATGCTATTGATGTTTTACCGTTAGTGCCAGTTATCCCAAAAAATTTCACTTTCTTCTGTTCAATATCATAATAGTCATAAAGAAATCCAGCGAGTATATTTTCGAGATCAGGTACGTAATGTACTTTTTTATTGTTAATAGCTTTAGAGGAAATTATTAAAATTGCTCCCCTATTTAGAGCCAGTTTAATATAGTCACTGCCATGCGATGACATGCCCTGTCTTGCAAAAAAAATTGAGCCTTTTGAAATATTTTCTGTGCTATCAGTTATGTTTGTTATAACCTTGTCATTTTCAATGATTACTCCAAAATGTTTTTGAATTGATTGATGTTTGAAGTTTGAGTTCATTGTTAGATTGAAAGCAAATCTTCAAATAAACTTTTTGCGATTGGTGCAGCAACTTCACCTCCAAAATATTTATTTGGATCTGGTTCATCAATAATAACAATTACGGTGTATTTTCTATTGGAAAGTGGGCCAATACTAGCAAAACTTGCTGTGTATTTACTTTGGCTATAACCCTTACCTCCACTTTTATGAGCAGTTCCAGTTTTACCTGCAATTTCTATTTTATTTGAATTGGCTCTATATCCTGTTCCCTTAAGCACAGCTTCTCTTAAAGAAGATAAAACATAATCTGAATTTACTTGAGAAATTAATCTTTTTGATCCAGTATTCTCATTTTTTAGTAGTGAAAATTCCTTCTTAATCCCTCCGTTGGCGATCACTGAGTAAGCTAAAGCAATCTGTAAGGCAGTGGCTTCAATATTGTAACCATAACCTAAACTTGCTACCTCGTGATCACTAAGATCATTTCGACTGATTACAGATCCAAATGAAATACTTGGAAAACTTATGTATGGATTTTTAGTAAAACCAAATTCTTTATATCCTTTAAGGAGAGATTCTTCCCCTATCTTTAATGCAATCTTTGCTGCTCCTACTTGACTTGATTTAACTATTACACCTGATGGCAATAACTCACCATGATTATTATTCGAATCATGAACCACATTTCCATTAAGAGTTAAAGTTCCTGGGCTTGTCTGAATCTTTATATTTTTATCAATAAAATCCTTATCTAATCCAATTGCAAGTGCGATAGGTTTCAGTAATGATCCAGGTTCAAAACTATCTAAAAAGGCACGGTTTCTCTGAATCTTCCTTTGTGGATCATTTGGATTATAAGAAGGAAAGCTTGCAACTGCCAAGATTTCAGCATTCAGGTTATCTAATACAATTAAACTACCACCCCTAGCATTATTTGATATTACACCCGCAGACAAATGTTTATAAGCTTTGAATTGGATGTCTCTATCAATGGTAAGATAAATATCTTTTCCTTCAATTGATTCTTTTTTAACTATTGGAGGTTTAATAGCTATTTGATGAGCGTTTTTGTGTATTTCAATTTCACCATCCTCTCCTTGAATCGATTCTTGATAAATTTTTTCTAGGCCCTCAAGACCGATATTATCCTTACCTGAAAATCCAATTAATGGTGATGCTTGCTCACTCAATGGGTAATACCTTTTAGGAGTATTTTCGATCTCCAATAAGTTGTTTTTAAATTTTTTTACTAATTCTATTTCACCTAAGGTTATATCTTTTTTTAGCAGTGACTTTTTATTTAAAATCTTGTTTTCAGGATTTAAATTTAGTGCAAGCAAATCATCATGACTTAAATTTAAACCCTTTAATCCATAAAGATCATATTGCATAACAGTCACAGCAAGCGGATTATTATTTTTGTCTAAAATTTGTCCTCTAATAGATGAGATTTTTCGCGATGTGATTAGTTTTAATTTACCTTTATTTTGTAAAAATCCGCTATCTTCAAAATATAAATAAAATAGTCTTGATATGATTATTACTAGCGTCAAAATGAAAACACTTATAACCGTAATGAGACGAGATCTTCTTGTTTTCATTCGCGAACTAAGTAAATTGCTGGCTCAGTTTTAACCATTTGCAATTCCTCTAATGCAATCCTCTCATTGAGTGATAGAGAAGACAAAAAATATTTCTCTGTATTAAGTTTTAAATTAATTTCTTGTAATTTTGTATTTTCAAGATTTAAACGATCAAGCTGTCCTGACATGACAGCATTCTCCCATTTTATTTTGATTAGCAAAAGATTCGAAATCAAAAAAATTAATCCTATAGCTGATATAAAAAAAAAATTTGCAGTGTTATTCATATCTTTTCAAATGCTCGCAAAATTGCACTTCTACTTCGAGGATTTATTTTAATTTCATTTTTTGATGCTCGAATCTTTTTTCCTAACGCCTTATATCTAATTTCAATTTTATTATTAATGGGGATATCGCGTGGATAATTGATTTCTTTTGGTCGAAAAAAATTTTTGATCAATCTATCTTCTAAAGAATGAAAAGATATAAAAACCAATCTACTCCCTACTTTCATCATGTCATCAATTGAACTTAACAATTTTTGTATTTCATCAAGTTCGTTATTTATAAAAATCCTAAATGCTTGGAAAGTTTTTGTTGCCGGGTGAATCTTATTTTTTTTAAATCGTGATACGCTTTTTATAATTTCAGCTAAATCATGTGTATCGTTAATAGATTTATTTTGCCTAACTTCAATAATCTTTTTAGATATTTTTTTAGCATTACTCTCTTCACCAAACTGTCTTATTACATCCTCAATTTCATTTTCTGAAGCATTATTTATCCATTTTTTAAGATTTGCATCGCTTTCTGTATTCATTCGCATATCAATAGGTCCATTATTTTTAAAGCTAAATCCTCTTGATGGATCATCCAGTTGATTTGATGACATGCCAAAATCAAAAACAGCGCCATCTAAATGAGGAATGTCCAAATTTTTGATGTTACTAAATGAACTATGAAATATACTAAAACGATTATCATCCATATTTTTCTTTGCGATCTCAATTGCACCAAGATCTAGATCAGTTGCAAATAATCTACCTTCTTTGTTGAGATTCTTGAGTATTGCATTTGAGTGACCGCCTTCTCCATACGTTCCATCAAAATAATTACCACCTGGAATTATTCTGAGGAAATCAATTGATTCTTCCAGTAAAACTGGAATATGAGACATTAATTAATCGACCTGCTTTCTCATAAAAGTTGGTACATCAAGGATATCCATATCCTCTGCAGACGATGTACCAACATTATCTTCTGACTTAGTATGGTCTTTATCTAAACCCACTGGAGATAGCTGAACGGTAGATTGTGAATTTTCGACAGCAACTCTTGGTAGCTGTTGATTTACCCCAGTAGCAACGACTGTTACAGTCAATTCGTCATCACTCAAATTATCATCGATAACTGCGCCATAAATAACTTGTGCATCTTCAGCGACAATCGCCTCTATTACTTTACTGACCTCATCCATATCTCCAAGAGTTGGGGATTTTGCACTTAAATTTACTAGTACGCCGCGCGCATCACGAAGATTAATATCCTCAAGCAATTCTGATCCTATTGCTTCAGATGCAGCAAGGCTACCTCTGTCTTTTCCTGAGGAAATACCCGTACCCATCATAGCAATACCTTTTTCAGACATTACAGTTTTTACATCATTGAAATCTACATTTATATATCCGGGCTTCATAATAATATCTGAAATTCCTTGAACTGCTCCCTTTAGGACATCGTCAGCCTTAGCAAAGGCTTCTTCCATTGATACGTTTAAACCTAATACTTCCATAAGTTTTTGATTTGGGATTGTTATAAGGCTATCTACCTCTTCAACAAGGCTTGCTATTCCCCCTTCCGCAGCTTTCTCTCGTGTTTTGCCCTCTAATTTGAATGGTTTGGTCACTACTGCCACAGCCAGTGCACCAACTTCTTTAGCGATAGATGCAATTATTGGAGCTGCGCCTGTGCCTGTACCTCCACCCATACCAGCTGTGATAAATACCATATCTGATCCTTGAAGCAGTTCTGTTATTGATTCACGATCTCTCTCAGCTGCTTGCCTACCAATCTCCGGATTAGCCCCCGCTCCGAGACCATTTGTAATGCCGAGTTTTAAAATTGTTGCGCCTTTTGCATTTGATAGCGCCTGAGAATCTGTATTCGCGCATATAAACTCTACACCTTCAATATTATGATTCATCATATGAATCACAGCATTGCCCCCAGCACCCCCAACTCCAATTACTTTGATTTTGGCTTGCTGTGTATTGTCATCAATTATTTCCCAATTCATATTTTCCCCTTTTAAAATGAAAGATTTTTAACACTGTCTGGTAAAACTATTTCTAAAATTTCTGAAGATAATGCGCTTGATGTTTGCCTTGCATCCCAATTCTCGCTATTCCAAATTTCAAATTTATCTCCCATACCAATTAAGACAACTTTTTTTTCATTGTTTAATTCCGCATATTCACGTAAATCAGATGAGATGAGAGCATTCATTCGATTATTAAGATCAAAATTAATTACAGAAGCATTTCCCAATATTGTCCATTGCAACTTTCTTACGATTGGATCAAGTGTCTGTAAAGAAATAAGGTTTGATGAAATATAATCCCAAGTTTTTTTTGGATAAAGCTTTAAGGAAGGATATTGAGGATCTCTTGTAATAATTACTTTTGAAGCTTCAAAATTTTTAAGGCTTTCTCTATATTTTGATGGTAAAGAAATCCTCCCCTTTGTATCAATTGCAACTAAATTGTATCCGTACATGTTCAAAAAAATGTTTTATTACACACTTTATAACATTTTTTACACACTTTTACACACTTTTTAATAAAAAAATTAGTGTGAGTTGAGTTGGTCTATAAGCCGGATTCTGTATTGATGATCATCTATCTTGATATTGTGTCGCCACAATATTCTAGCAACCTACCCGAGCCTAAAGCGAGCAACTCGAAAGACTCCTATTTGGTTTTGCTTCAGACGGGGTTTACACTGCCTAAAATGTTACCATTTTAGCGGTGAGCTCTTACCTCACCTTTTCAACCTTACCAATTAAGGCGGTATATTTTCTGTTGCACTATCCGTGGGCTCACGCCCCCCAGGCGTTACCTGGCGTCTTGCTCTATGAAGTCCGGACTTTCCTCTGAAAATTCAGCGATCATCCGACCAACTCGAGGCTATTTTAATATCAAATATGTTTTTTAGATATATCTACCAAGAATTTGTATGTTTCAGATCTATCGATATCATAAAGTTCGGAGATGAGCTTTGATGCATCTCTCTTAGAGAGATATTTTAAGAAATTTTCTCCAATTTCATTTATCAGTTTTTCATTATCTTGTATTGCATTTGCATTTTTTGCATAAAAAACTATTACGATTTCTCCTTTTATTTTCAGAGTATTGCTTTCAATCTGATCAATAATTGAAGATACATTTCCTCTGTAAATTTTCTCAAATTTTTTTGTAATTTCTCTACATATCACTACCTGAGTGTTCTTATCAAACACTTCATTCATGTTGATAAGTGTTTTTTGTAGTCGTTTTACATTTTCAAAACAAACTAAGGGTGTATTACTTTTAATTATAGTTTTGGCGAGCTCTTGTTGCTTATTAATTGATCTTGGAATGAAGCCATAAAAGCTAAATTTATCAATTGGAAAACCTGAGTAGATAAGTGATGGAATTATTGCCGTAGGACCAGGCAAAACAACAAAATCAAGACCTTTTTTGATACATTCTCTTATAAGTGGAAAGCCTGGGTCTGATATTAGTGGTGTGCCAGCATCTGATATTAATATTATGTTTTCATCGTGCTCAAGTTTATCTATTATTTCTTTAAGGACTTCTTTTTCATTATGATCATTATATGGAAATAGTTTTTTATTTTTTATTGAGTAATGATTTAATAACTTTTTTGTAACTCTTGTATCTTCACAATAAACAATAGATGCACATTTAAGTGCTTCAATTGATCTATAGGATATGTCTTTTAAATTTCCAATTGGAGATGAAATAATCGATAGCATACTTGTAAAATAAATGGTTAGCTTAATTTTAAGTTATTTTGTTAGTGAAGAGCTGACGTTCTGAAAGAAAAATATTTTATAACAGATAAGTTAGTCACGAAGATCTCTCTCAATAATGGAAAGGCTGTCTTGAAAACCTGGTCTTTCAAAAATTTTTTCTTGATAGTCCAATAATGGTTTGATATTTTTAGTTAACGGTAGGTTGATGCCTAATGATGGGAGTCTCCAAAGAATCGGAGCCAAATAACAATCAGTCAATGAGAATTCATCATTCATAAAAAATGGATACTCCTTAAAAGTTGGTGCTAATGATGAAATTTCATGCAGTAAGTTTTCTTTATCCTCTTTTATTTTTTTAGCATTGCCCTTACCTAAAATAACATTATCTAATAGCGGGCAAATCTCTCTATTAATTCTTAACATTAATGATCTGCTGTTTGCCCTAGCGACAGGATATACAGGAAGCAATGGCGGATGAGGAAATCTTTCATCTAAATATTCCATCATTACTGATGTATTGTATAAACCAAGGTCTCTATCAATGAGAATAGGAAGATTGTGGTATGGATTGATTGATAATACTTCTTCAGGAGCATCATCATTAGATGTTTCTCTAATTTCACAAGCTATGTCTTTCTCAGCAAGAACAATTCTTACCCTATGACTGTAGTGATCGTCTTTATCAGAGTATAAAATCATCTTTCTTAAAATTAATGGTAGTCTTTTTGATATTCTCTATAGAGTAAATGAGCTAATGCTGTAAAAATAATAAAGAAGAATATAACATACCAACCCATCCTTTCTCTAACTCTTTTTGCTGGCTCACCTACATAGGTTAAAAAGTTTGTTAGATCATAAATTAGTTGATCAAACTCTTCTGTACTTAATTGACCATTGTTCAATGATAAAAGATAGCCACATCTTTCTTCAGTAATATTATTTCCTTTTTCGTCTCTTTTTACACCTCCATTAGATGCGTATGTCAAAATATCTTTGCATCCAAGTATTTGTTGGCCTTGAAGTGATAGGAGTACATTTGGCATTGCAGCACCAGGATAAACTAGATTATTAACGCCATATTGTTTTGATTCATCCTCATAAAATGTTCGCAAATAGGTGTATACCCATTCAGGACTATGAGCTCTTGTAACGAGCGTCAAATCTGGGGGTGCAACTCCAAACCATTGTTCAGCATTAAACTTGATCATAGAACCTGTCATTAAATCGCCTGATTTCACTTCTGAATCGAAAATTAAATACTTAAACATTAAATCTTCGGGTATATCCAAATCAGTTGCAATTCTATTCCATCTTGAATATTTTAAGGAGTGACAACCATAACAATAATTAATATAAGTTGAAAAACCTTTTTGTAAAGATTCATTATTCCAAAGATCAGGTTTGAAAGTGTCGCACTCACCATAATCACCACAAGGCGCGCCATCACCAGCCGAAAATATATACGTTGCAAATATTACAAAAAAAAGAGGCGTGATATGCTTCATTATAGCCTTTCAGGTGGAACAGATGTTTTTTCAAAGCTTGTGTAAATTGGCATCAATAAAAAGAAAGAAAAGTAAATAATCGTACAAATTATACTCATCAAAGTCCTAATCTCTGTAACGGGAACAGTGCCCAAGTATCCCAATGTAATAAAACTAACTGCGAATAACAAAATTGCTATCTTGCTCCAAATACCTTTATATCTTATTGAATTTACTTTACTCCTATCTAGCCATGGCACTACAAATAAGATTGCGACTGCAGCGGCCATAACTACAAAACCACCAAGTTTGTCAGGCACAGCTCTCAACATTGAATAATATGGTGAATAGTACCAAACGGGAGCAATATGCTCAGGTGTGCTTAATGGATTTGCTTCCTCAAAGTTTGGTGCTTCAATGAAATAACCTCCGCCTTCAGGGAAGAAAAACATAAATATTGCAAAAACGGTTCCAAACACACCAATTCCTACAAGTGCATTTAAAACTTTGTAAGGAAAAAATGGAACACTATCAAGGGGTATTCCATCATCATCTAAATGTTTTTCAATATCAATGCCTTCAGGATTACCAGCTCCTACTTCATGTAATGCAACCAAGTGCATGAACACAAGAGCAATTAACATTAATGGTAAAGCAACAACATGCAATGCGAAAAATCTTGAGATTGTTGAGCCTGATATGTAGTAGTCTCCTCTTATCCAAATCTCAAGAGATTCACCAATATACGGAATAGCGCCGAATAAAGAGATAATAACTTGGGCACCCCAGTAAGACATCTGGCCATACGGTAAAACATAACCTAGGAAACCTTCTGCCATCATAATTAAGTAAATGCTCATCCCAAATATCCATACAAGCTCTCGTGGCTTCTTGTATGAACCATAAAGTAATCCTCTAAACATGTGTAGATAAACAACTGCAAAGAACATTGAAGCTCCTGTTGTATGCATATATCTTATAAGCCAACCGTAGTCTATGTCCCTCATGATGTACTCGACAGATGCAAATGCACCCTCTTCACTATTTTCATAACCAAACATTAACCAGATTCCTGACAGGATTTGCACAATCAGAACAACTGATGCTAATGCACCAAATAAATACCAAAAATTGACTTTTTTAGGTACAGGATGCTTTGATAGATGTCTTTCAAAAGTATTTGAGATAGGTAGTCTTTCGTTAAACCATTTGTATATAGTGTCCATATTATGTTTTATCCTCGCCAATTGTTAATGTATTACCTTGAAAATTATGTGGGGGTACTTTTAGGTTTGTAGGAGCTGGTACACCTTTAAATACCCTCCCAACAATATCAAACATTGATCCATGGCATGGGCAAAAAAATCCACCAAGCCAAGTTGCATCCCAAGGTTTTGGTTCAACTTCAGGATGATATTTTGGTGCACAACCAAGATGAGTGCAAACTCCAGCTAAAACAGAGTATTCATTGCTCTTTGATCGAGTTGGATGAAGATCTCTATAAGGCTCTTCTATCGAAATAGAATTTGGATCCGCTAGTTTATTTTCAACTTTCACCAGACTCTTTAAAGCATTTTGAGAATGTCTAACTACAAAGACTGGTTGTTTTCTCCATGCGACTTGAATAATCTGACCTACTTCAATTCTTGAAATATCCACTTTCACTGGAGCACCCATCGCTTTGGCTTTAGCACTTGGATTCCAAGATGCAATAAAGGGAGTTACTGCAAACGCTGCACCTACAGCACCAACAGAAGCAGTCATGCTTATCAACACTTTACGACGAGTTTTATCGGGGTTTTGTTCCATTATTATGGCTTATATTATATTATAAAAAATAAATATAAACCATTAACGCTTAGAGTATTGTGAGCTTTTTCTTGCTTTCTTTAAGCCAAATTTCTTTCTCTCAACTTTACGTGGATCTCTTGTTAAATAACCTGCCTTTTTAAGTTGTGGTCTTAACTCATTATCATATTCAACGAGTGCTCTTGAAATGCCATGACGAATTGCACCAGCTTGCCCAAAACTACCCCCACCATTTACCATTGCTCTTATATCTAGTTTTTCTAAAAGTTCCACTAAATTTAAAGGCTGCATGACTAACATCTGAGCAACTTCTCTTCCAAAATATTCGTTTAGTGGTTTGTCGTTTACAGTAATTTTTCCTTTTCCTTTGGAGAGATACACTCTTGCAGTTGAAGTTTTTCTTCTACCTGTAGCGTAATGAGTATCAGACATTATTTGTTTAAATTAATTGGTATTGGATTTTGAGCCTCATGAGGGTGAGATTCACCTGGGTAGACTTTAAGTTTTTTTAAAATTTGATTGGACAATTTATTTTTTGGCAACATGCCTCTTACTGCCTTTAAAATTATACCTTGTGGATCTTTATTAATTTTCTCTCTGAAAGAGGAAGTCTTTAAACCTCCGGGATAAAGGGAATGATGATGATATTCCTTTTGTTCAAATTTATTACCAGTAACTTTTATCTTAGCTGCATTTACCACAACAATGAAATCACCATTATCAACGTGAGGTGTAAAAGTTGGTTTATCCTTGCCCCTTAACTTATTTGCAACAAATGTGGCAAATCTACCAAGTATTTGGTCTTCTGCATCAAGCAAATACCAAGAATGTTCAACATCTTCTTTTCTTATAGATTTAGTGTTCATTTTAAATAACGAGCATATTAAAGAGTTAACAGATTTAAATCAATATATTTATTGATTTGATGTTAAATAGTCTGGAGAGGACATTTCAATTAATCTGCTAGAAGTTCTGACCCACAAATCTTTCAATAAGTTTCCTTGATACAAATTGTTTATTTGTTTATGTTTCAAAAACAATTTTATATTTATTTTTTGAGTATACGCCAGATCAATAAATGTAATGAATCTTCGAACAAGATCTGCATTGTCATCATTCAACTGTTGAAATTCACTAATAAACAACCATTTATACTTATAAAATATTGTTTTAAAGTCTTCATAACCCACGGGAACCTTAAAAAAATCAATGTAAGATAACCATAAAAACTCATTACTACAAGAAAGGCATGGGAATTTTCTATCATTTACACAAAATTCATTAATTTGCTTAACATCTGTAATGAATAAACTTTCAATAAATGATTGAATCTCAATCATTGAAGATTCCTTCGAATGTTGATTGATTATGTTTCTAAGTCTGTAGTCTAGGTCTCCTTTAAGTTGAAAGTAATTCAGTTTATCTCTTAGTACAGACATAGAATTAATGAATTTATCTCTTTGAAGACCATTAGGGTATAGTCCTTTGATAGGAAAGTTTGATGTAAAAAAAATCTTTGATCTTCTCTTTATCAAGCTAGGTATCACATCACTTAATATCATTGCATCTGCAATATCTTCAACTTGAAATTCATCAATAAAAATAACTCTTCTAGTGTTTTGTAAGTTTGAAACTATTTTTTTTAGTGGATTTTTATTAGATTGTAAGTTTTCAAGCTCACTCCTAATATACTTTAGAAAGTCGGCGTAGTGAAAATAAAGATAATTTTTGAAAACATGATCTAGGATTGTTCTTGTAATAAGAGTCTTTCCTCTTCCGACACTTCCATGCAGATATAAACCAAATTCTGTTTTTGTAAAAATCCTAAATGGAGTTTCATCTTTTATTTTGATTGCAAGAAGCAATATTTTCTTGGTTATATCTTTTTGATGTGAATCTAAAGAAATGTCTTTTTTTTCAAATTCATCTAAAATTTGATTTAACTTTAATTGATAGTTCATGTTTTCAAAAGCTAATTTAATAAATTTAATCATCACATTTCTTGTGATGTTTTTAATACTAATTTTATTTAATAATTTTAACGCCAAAGATAACAATTCGTTAATTCAATCAGCGATTAAAAGTGTTGTTCTTATAAAAGGTTCAACGGATAGCGATCAAAAAACATTAGTAGATCTTGGCTCAGGAGTTGTGATTTCAAAAGATGGATACATTATTTCAAATCTACATGTTATTAAAAATCAAAGACAGATTTTTGTAGAAAATTTCAATAATGAAATCTTTGAGGCAATAGTTGTTGGTTTTGATAATAGATCAGATATTGTGATTTTGAAGCTCAAAGAATTTTCAGATATTAGACCAGCAAAATTTGGCAATGATAGTATTGAGGTTGGAAGTAAAGTATTTGCTGTTGGCAATCCTTATGGTCTTGGAATAACTGTTACTGAAGGAATTATTAGTGGAAACAGGAGTGATATTGGAAACCCTTACCTAGACTTAATTCAAACAGATGCTGCAGTTAATCCGGGAAATTCAGGAGGTGCACTAATAAATACTTCGGGAGAACTTATTGGCATGATCTCAAAAATCTATTCAGTTGATGGTACTTTTTCTGGCATAAGCTTTGCGCTGCCTATCGATACAATAACAAAGATCTCATCACAGATTATCAAATTTGGCTCCGCCAAAAAAGCCTGGATTGGAAACTTCAAAGTAATTCAAAGAAAAGTTTTTATTAATTCTGAAATAAGCCCATGTCTTGAAATAATTGATCTTGCGAGTGGACCTCTAAAAGATAATTTTGGTGTTAAAAACTCAGATTGTATCTTCAAGATTAATTCAAAAAAAGCAACCTGGGATAATTTAAATCAAACCCTTCAAAATGCATTCCCTGGAAATTTGATTGAGCTGGTAGTAATTGATAAAACTGGTAACTTCAAAACAATTGAAATTAAGACTGGCTCTATTTAGGCAATCTCTCAATATTTGCTCCAAGGTAAGATAATTTTTCTTCAATACGCTCATATCCCCTATCAATGTGGTATACCCTGTCAACAATTGTCTCTCCCTCGGCACACAAACCAGCTAGAATCAGGCATGCAGATGCCCGCAAATCTGTGGCCATAACTTGCGCTCCATAAATCTTTTTCACTCCATTAATAAGAGCGCTGTTTCCATTTACCGTTATATCGCAACCCATACGTACAAGTTCTTGAACATGCATGAAACGATTTTCAAAAATTTTTTCTGTCACAGTGGCACTTCCATTTGCAATAGAATTGATTAGTGTAAATTGTGCTTGCATGTCTGTAGGAAATCCTGGAAAAGGCTCGGTAATTACGTCTACTGGCTCAATATTCTTCTCCATCTTGATATGAATAGTATTTTCGTTTAATTCAACAAATGCTCCTATTAACTGAAACTTTTCAATCATGTTTCCCATTCTAGATGAATCAATTTTATTGATTTTTATATTTCCATTTGTTGCAACTGCGGCTGCCAGATATGTTCCTGCTTCAATTCTATCAAAGGGAATCGAAAATCTTCCTCCAGATAATTCATCTACACCTTCAATAATAATTTCGTCAGTACCAGCACCCTTAATGTTTGCACCAAGAATATTTAAAAAATTTGCTAAATCAATAATCTCAGGTTCTTTAGCAACATTTTTAAGTCTAGTAGTTCCCTCGGCAAGGGTTGCAGCCATTATTAAATTTTCAGTTCCAGTAACTGTCATGCCCTTAAATTCAAGATTAGTACCTATCAATCTCTTGCATGATGCATGAATGTAACCATTTCTGATTTCAATATCGGCTCCTAATTTTCTAAGGCCATCCAAATGATAGTTCACAGGTCGAGTACCAATAGCACAACCACCAGGCAAAGCAATTTTTGCAGTACCGTACTTGCCCAACAAAGCACCTAATACAAGAATCGAAGCACGCATAGTTTTAACTAATTCATATCGTGCTTCAAAATTATTTAGATTTGCTGTGGAAATTGAAAAATTCATAGTCTCATCTAAAATGATTTCCGCGCCCATGGATCCCATTAATTCAAACATAGTTGTAATATCTTGAAGGTAAGGAAGGTTTTCAATTATGATCTTTTTATCTGACAATATTGAGGCTGCAATAATTGGTAGCGCTGCATTCTTTGAGCCTGAGCAGTTGATTTCACCCTGCAAGCTTTCACCACCAATAATTCTTAGTTTTTCCATCAGTTATCTTCTTCAGGCAAGAGCGTCTCAAGACTGACAGCGTGCAATTCACCCGATTTAATAAATTTCTCAAGAGCACCTAAAATTAATTTATGTCTTTGAATTACGTTTAATCCAGTAAATTGTCTAGAAATAATTTTAATTTTAAAATTACAATCCTTTTCATGGAAAGAAATACATGCTTCTGGAAGAACATTTAAGATATTTGATCGTATTTTCTCTTCATTCATATCTAGTAAATATTTGCATCAGACTTCCATTGAGAGATGATTGCGTCAATATTCTCGTCATTTTTATCTGCTAGTGCTTTGAACTGATTTCTAAATGTGAGTCCTAAATTAACCCCATTAACTACAATATTAATTATTTTATATCCATCTTTACCCAATCTAAGCTTATATGTGATTGGGTACTCTCCGGAATTGGTAACAAGCATTTGTTTTACTTCAACATTTTTTGCAAATTCTTTATTTGCTGAAAACATAGTAACTATTTTTTGATCTCCCCATTCTGCCAGTGTGGAAGAGTAAGTATCTAACAAAGAGTTTTTAAAAATTTCTATAAAAGCTGATCTTTGTTCTGGCGTTGCAGATACATAATATTTTTTACTCATTACCAAGGCGGAGACTCTTCGAAAATCAACCATAGGTTCAAATATATCTTTAATAAGTTTTTTAAAATCTTCAGGATTTTCTCTAAACAAATCCTGATTATTTACAATTACATCAACCATTTGTTGAGCTTTAGTATCAACATAGATTTCTGGATTATTTATCTCATCGCCGTGAAGTTCCAGGGAGCTGAAAAAAGCTATTGAAATGAAAAAAGATATGCTATAAAAAAATTTACGCATATTTTCATTATAACATTACGATGATGTAATATTTATTTATGAATAATGAACGCTTATTGAAATCTGCTAGAGAATCTATTTGTATTCAGGCAGAGTCCATTAAATTTCTTGAAAAGCAAATAAATTCTGATTTTGAAGCTTTATGCAAAAAAATTCTTAAAATTAAAGGCAAATTAATTTTGATGGGAGTAGGTAAATCTGGACATATAGCAGAAAAGATATCTGCAACTTTAGCTAGTACTGGGACGCCATCTTTTTTTATTCATCCAACAGAAGCAGCTCATGGTGATCTAGGCATGATTGATAAGAATGACTTAATTTTAATTTTTTCTAATTCTGGAGAAACAAACGAGATAATTTCTATTTTGCCAGCATTAAGAAAGAAAATAAAAAGTGTCTGCTCAATTACAAATTCTAAAAACTCTTCCATCGCAAAAGCATCAGATATTCATATTGAAATAAAAATCCTAAAAGAAGCTTGTCCTCACAATTTAGCACCTACAACATCGACAACATCTTTTCTCGTTGTTGGCGATGCACTTGCAATATCTCTACTTGAAGCTAAAAACTTTTCTCCTGAGGACTTTGCAAAGAGTCATCCTGCTGGATCACTCGGAAAAAAACTAACAACACTTGTTTCGGATTTAGCAATTACTGGAAAAGAGGTTCCCATAGTTAAGAAAAATACACCTATAAGCGAAGCTATAATTGAAATATCCTCAAAAAAATTAGGTGTTACATTAGTTCAAGACAAGAAAAAAATTATAGGAATCTTCACTGATGGAGATTTAAGAAGATTTTTAAGTGAAAACACACAACTTGATAAAGTAAAGATAAATGATGTTATGACAAAAAAATATGTAAGTGTTGATTCAAAAGCTCTAGCTGCAGAAGCAGCAAAGTTAATGGAGCAAAATAAGATTTTTACTTTAATTGTTAAAAATAATTCGGGTCCAAGTGTTATCACAATGCATGCCTTGCTTGAGGCAGGAATTACTTAGTGCAAGTTAACTATCTAATCATATTATTGCTGAGTTTATTTAGTTTATCTTTGTATCCACAAATTGATAAAAAAGATTTGGTGGTAACTTCAAATAAAGTTTTTTATGACTCTAAGAATGAAATAATTTATCTTGAGATGGATGTGTCAATTATTTCTCGAGACCTAAACATAAAAAGTAATTCAGCAAAAATTTTTTTAAAAAATGAAATTATTGAATTTTCAGGAGAACCTG
>CEUF01058022.1_pt1 | contig 20276 bp, 17 predicted proteins | sample 531461 | NCBI WGS metagenome assembly CEUF01 (sample SAMEA2623350, study PRJEB7988) | marine metagenome | biome: marine biome (ENVO:00000447); feature: surface water layer (ENVO:00002042); material: "saline water (ENVO:00002010), including plankton (ENVO:xxxxxxxx)" | depth 5 m | reverse complement strand
CAATTTATTCTACGGCGGGGGGCAAGCCCCCCGCATGCCCCCCACCTTCGGTCAAAATAATTCGTTTTTTACAAATTGAAAAAAAGTTTTATCATACTAACCACACGACCATTACAATGTTCATTATCGTAATCTTATGTGGAGTCACAGCAATCATGCTAGTCGCTTCTCTTGTCAGAGAAGAATATCTTAGAAATCAATCCGATAATCATATCCTGACAACCAGATAAACCAATCGTTACCATAAACAACATATTCTATACTGCATATGTTGTATATATTGTATTATAAACATCTGAACTATTTCTTTTTCTTGTTTACACTCCTACGTCTCGTTCTTCTTTTTCTAGAACGACTGCTTCTTTTTTTATTTGTTTTGTTGGTTTTCTTCTTAGACTTTTTAGCTTTGGTTTTTCCACCAAGGAAATCTATACTCTTTTTAGCCAGATATAACGGGAGTTCTTTGCCTGGTTTGCTCTCTTCATCGTTTTTCCCAGGTCTGGCATGTTTCAACGACAAAAAACCCTGTTTTTGTTCGTCATATATTTGTCTATATCTATCCACTACCTTGTCTCTTTCGGCCATTTCTAGAGTGTATGTTCCTTGATGAATGCCTTTACGTAATAATAAATCTACAATCTCCGCGTGCCAATTACGGGAGGCCTCGTACAGTGGAGTCCTACCTTTATCATCGGCCTTGTCCACCTCCGCCTCCGCTGCCAGGAGGGTCTTCACCACCTCCACGCGCCCCCTCTCGGAGGCACCGTGCAGTGGAGTCACACCACTATTAGCGGCCTTGTTCACATCCGCCTCCGCTGCCAGGAGGGTCTTCACCACCTCCAACTGTCCACTATAGGAGGCAATGAACAGTGGAGTCACACCATAATCACTGGCCTTGTTCACCTCTGCCTCCGCTGCCAGGAGGGTCTTCACCACCTTCACGCGCCCATTATGGGAGGCTCGGTGCAGTGGACCCTCACCCCAACTATTGGACTTGTTCACATCTGCCTTCGCGTCTAGCAGAGCCTGCACCACCTCCAAGTGCCCCTTGGAGGAGGCGTAGAGCAGTGGAGTCCCGCCACCACTATCGGCATTGTTAACGTCTGCACCCTCTCTTATCAGTTCTTGAACTCTCACTAAATCCCCGTCACTTGATGCAATAAATAAGTCTGACATTTATTTTATATTGTTGTGCTAGATGTATATATATATAGAAACACATAATTTATACATATACACTTATTTTGTTTATAGAGATAACTTATTTCTTATCTACGCCTGGTCTTACCAGAGATTTTTCGCTTTTTTCACCTTTTGATGGTTTTCTTGGTTTTTTTATTTGACGCACGCTTTCTTCCTTCCCCTTACTTATCATCCATTGCCGCATACTTTAATCTCCATTTTGCGAATCTGGCATCACACTCTTTTTGTTTGCGCTTGTATTCTTTCTTAGCCAACTTATATGCTGCTTTGGCGGATTTCATATTCTCATTAGCCATAACAGTTTCGTCCCGAAGAATTGCCATATCTATAATATATTTACGTGTCTCGTGACAATCAATACCATCAAGGACATTCCCTAGATAGGCACGAGTTCTCTCTTTTTCTTTATATTCCTCTTCTTCGTCATAATCATATAATCCGACCATATTTTCAGACCCTACATATTTACTATCATCATCTTCCTCTTCTCCCTTTTGATGTTCGTGATATTCTTCGTCGTCTGGAATCCAATCAGAGCTAGTATCTCCATCATCTCCATCACTTTCAGAATCAGAAGTAGATTCTTGAATTGTTTCGTGATGGTTGCGGAAGTTATATACAGGTTCTTTTCTAGAGGAAGAACAGTCAACCGAATTGCTGGACATACGAGACATAATTATTTATGAAGTAAACTAAGTGTTAGCCTTTAGATGCTACCAGTAAACCGTAGAAACCCTGATCAATTTATTCACTACCCCGACACTTCAATTATATTGATCCGAATATAGAATATAAAAATTATGCGTGTAATTATTATACTATAGCTATATGTTGCGTCAGTTCCGAAAGTTTTCTACACACTTGAAACCTCCTATCAAACATGAGTTTGACGCACTTGTTATTGGTGCGGGCGGAGCAGGACTTCGCGCAACCATGGGTCTAGCAGAAAAAGGATACAATGTAGCGTGTGTATCAAAACTATTTCCTACGCGTTCACATACGGTAGCAGCACAAGGTGGAATCAATGCAGCTCTCGGAAATATGACTCATGATGATTGGAGATGGCATTTCTACGATACAGTTAAAGGAAGTGATTGGTTAGGAGACCAAGATGCGATTCAATATATGTGCAAAGAAGCAACAAATAGTGTTTTAGAACTGGAAAGCTATGGACTTCCTTTTTCCAGAACAGAAGATGATAAAATCTATCAACGAGCATTCGGAGGTCAGAGTTTGGATTACGGTAAAGGCGGACAAGCTTACCGAACTGCCTGTGCTGCAGACCGAACTGGACATGCTATGTTACACACACTATACGGAAAATCCCTGAGTTACGACGCTAATTTTTTTATTGAATACTTTGCGCTTGAGCTTATGATGAATAAAGAAAACGATACCTGTGTAGGTGCACTTGTATACAATATTGAAGACGGACAACTCCATCAAATTCATGCAAAAAACACAGTAATTGCAACAGGTGGATATGGACGCGCGTATTTTTCAGCAACTAGCGCACATACATGCACAGGTGATGGAAATGCAATGTGTCTACGAAAAAATCTTCCTTTACAAGACCCCGAGTTCGTTCAGTTTCACCCTACAGGAGTGTATGGCGCAGGCGTTTTACTAACGGAAGGATGTCGTGGCGAAGGCGGATTTTTAATTAATAGTGAAGGCGAACGATTTATGGAACGATATGCTCCAAGCGCAAAAGATTTGGCAAGTCGTGATGTTGTGGCGCGTTCAATGACAATAGAAATCAACCAAGGTCGCGGAGTTGGTGAAAACAAAGATCACATCTTTTTACAATTGTCTCATCTTCCACGTGAATTGTTGGAGGAACGTCTTCCCGGAATATCAGAAACTGCGAAAATCTTTGCAGGAGTAGATGTAACTCGTGACCCTGTCCCCGTGATTCCCACGGTTCATTACAATATGGGTGGTATTCCCACTAATTGGAAAGGCCAAGTGTTAAATCCTACTGAAAGTGATCAAAACAATGTAGTTCGCGGACTTTGGGCGGCAGGTGAGGCTGCTAGTTCGTCAGTGCATGGAGCCAATCGTTTAGGTGCCAATTCATTACTAGACATCGTTGTATTTGGTCGTGCTTGTGCTGAAAACATCAGTGAGCAGAACAGGCCTGGAGAACTAATAGATGAACCTGATCAACATAGTTTACAACAAGACATAGATACATACTACGGAAAATATACTTCAAGTGGAGGGACTGTATCTGTCTCAGAGTTAAGAATGAAAATGCAAGAAGTTATGCAAAAACATGCAGGTGTATTTCGCAACACAAAATCTCTTGAAGAAGGAGTAAATAAAATGAATGAAATCTATAAAATGTTTGATGATGTGTATATTACTGACAAATCGCATGTATTTAACACAGAAATCGTAGAACTACTTGAACTAAAAAATCTATTGGACAATGCTATTGTAACAATGCATGCAGCCGACTTCAGGAAAGAGAGTCGTGGCGCACATTCTCATGACGATTTCACAGAACGAGACGACGAAAAATGGTTAGTTCATACCATCACTAAACTAAGTGGCAACGCGGAGAATCCTGTGAAACTTTCTACTCGAGACGTTATACGAACAGTTCTTACCGGAGAAGTAAGCCCAGTTCCGTTGGCAAAGCGTGTATATTAATTATAACTTCAAATTAATACTGGTTAAATAATAAAAATATGAATATTATTATTCAACATTTAGATTTACAAAATACTATACAAAAGAGAATGCAAACAACCTCACAACGTATCATCTATCATTTTTTTGAGATTTCCTACAGCTTGGCCTGGATTAAGGCCTTTGGGACATGTATTACTGCAATTCATAATGGTTTTGCACTTATACAATTTTGTAGCATCATTCAAGAACTCCAATCTTTCCTTGGTTGCTCCATCACGAGAATCCTCTATCCATCGGTAAGCCTGCATAAGAACAGCTGGACCTAAGTAGTCTTCGCCGTTCCACCAATAAGAAGGACACGAGGTAGAACAGCAGGCACAAAGAATACACTCATACATTCCGTCCAATTTTTTTCTTTCGTCTATGGTCTGTAAGTTCTCAATATTTGGATTAACCACTTTATTTTTAGGTGTTTGAAGCCAAGGTTTAATGGATTTATACTGCTTATAAAAAGTAGTCATATCTGGAATTAAATCGCGAATAATGGGCATGTGTGGAAGAGGATGAATAACTACGTTTTCCTCAATAGGCGTAAGACAAGCAAGGCCGTTTTTTCCATTTATATTCATTGCACAAGAGCCACAAATGCCTTCTCGGCATGAACGGCGAAATCCAAGAGAAGGGTCTATTTCTCTCTTGATGTGTATAAGCGCATCTAGAACCATAGGTCCCATTTCGTTTCTATCTAAATGAAACGTCTGCAAGTTAGGTTTTCCTTCCATATGTCGGAATATTTTAAAGGTGCTTGAAAATCGTTTTGCGATGTTCATCGTATAATATCTAGACATCTTTTTTTAGCGGATTTAATGCAGAATATACAAACCCGACAACCGCCAGTCCATGAAATGATAAACTACCAACACGTAAACCACGTTGTACACCACCATGTTTAACATAATCTTGTAAGACGTTTGCTATAGAAAAATGCGAATGAAACGCCATTTGACAAATACTTGGAATTGTAACGACTCCTATATATGGTATAGTATCGGAATTACGATTTGCTATAACATTGATACCCATCCCTGGTATAAGAAACTTTGCACCTTTGTGGTAAATAGAATACAACCTGGTGCTTTTGTCAGGATAAAGCAGTGGATTCATTTCTTTAAAAGACGATTATTTTTTATTTAGTTTAACTTGAAATGCCGATTTTTATTCTATTTATAATATTCAAAACAAGTAGAATGACAAAAATATCTCCACACGTGTCTATTTATAAGTTCCCCATTACCGCAGTAACATCTATATTAAATAGGGGAACTGGAGTTGCACTATCTGGAATGTATGTATTAGCAGGGACATCTTTAGCGTTTGGAAAAAGCCCGTTAGACCAATACAGTAAATTACAACCATGGCAAAAAACGTTAATAAACTACGGAGTACTTTTTCCTAATATATATCATGCTTTCGGAGGAATACGCCATATGGTATGGGATAAGTTTCCAAAACTACTACACAACACAGCAGTTCACAAGTCATCAGTATTACTTTTGTCTAGTTCAATCATAACTACCATTTTATCAGAGAACTTATTGATAGACAAGGACTTAACAAATATTTTTCGTAGTAAAAAATGCAAAAAAATAGATGTAACAGACATCATAGATCAAGAAATCCTCAACATACCTGAGATATGTAACTAAATCTTGATTCATGGAACTATTTCTTCGCCATCACTATCACTTTCGTAGTCTACAACATCAGAAACCTCTTTTTCCTTATCTAATCCAGCGATTTCATGCTCTAAAACATCTGTGATAATCTTATAGTTAGGATCCTCACTAAACTTGATTTTACGAACATATTCCCAAATCACTGCGAGAACTGCGTCTCCATAGTCACTACAATAGTGCAATAAGTTCTGTTTTATTTCATGTATATATTTTGTAGCAAAAGAAGACCAAGGCAAGGATTTCTTTTTCAGATACATGTAGACATAACATAAGGATTCTAAGTCGTCACGCCGAGAAGGATTAATTCCTTCATGAATGTTGATAGAGACATAGGCAGGACTACCAATGATCGTTTGATTTGTTTTCTTTTCTATGTGACCACCGTAAGTCTGCCATATCATAGAACTGAGTCCGAAATCAACGAGCCGACATGTGCCTTCCTCGTCAATAAGGATGTTGGCAGGTTTAATATCTCGGTGTATTACTCCCATCATATGAATAGATTCTAATGCGTTCACAATTTGTGAAAATATATTCATTCTCACAGCTGGGTTAGTAACAATCAACTTATCTAAAGATCTTCCTGCATATGGAAGAACCAAACATCGCCAGTCATCAACAACGCCATACCATTTGATAAGAAGCATACCACTTACATTTCGCAGCCTGAGATACATAGAAGCTTCGTGTTTAAGAAGTCCTATTTCGTCATCAACATTCTCTGTTTTTATAATGACCGGATCGTTATTTCGCACATTTTTGGCGTTGTATATAGTTGAAAACGCACCATTTCCCAGTTTCCCTGTTACCATATATTTATCAATCATGACGTTATCTTCCAGAAAAACGTCCGGATTTTCCATAAATATGTTATGTCTATTATACCTAGTAGTTATAATATAATACACGAGATGTTTATATTATAACAGTATTACTATACCTGTTCTGAGCTGTATTTTATTTACTTGGAGACGGTTCATTCTGTGTAGAGGAAATAAAAACAAATGAACAAACTATAAATAATCCCTTGCAAAATTAAATTATTACAATCAGATTGCAAATACAAGCTGGTCATTGTTATAGTTAGATTTGTACATAATACCTTTTCCTCCACAACAATAGTGACTAAACATTAAAGAGCCATTATGATATTTTTCAACTATTTGTTTTATACTATGTAAATCCATATTTTTGTAAATTAAATCACCAACGTGAAATGTTCTAATTCGTTTGCGTATTTTTTCAACTATTTTACTTGTATTAATAGATAACATATAATCATCTTTTACAAACATCATAATATATCTGGCTATATCTGGAGATACTTTATTTCTTGAACATAACTGACGAACCGGCACATATATGTCTTGTACTCTAAAATTTAATGTTGTCTGCATAATTTTAACAAATATGTTATGTCTATTATACCTAGTAGTTATAATATAATACACGATATGTTTATATTATAACAATATGTCTATAGCTTCCTAAGCTCTACCTTTTAAAGTTCGTTTGCGTTTTGTAATCTTTTTTACCTTTCTATGTTTACGTTTGGATTTGCGTTTCCCTCTAGCGACGATACTTATCAGGATAACACGTTATGTCCGCTAAAACACTCTCAGGACGAATCGGACCCCGATCAGGATGAGAAAGACGGACCGGAAAAACCTGTCCACGAGGAGAGACGCGATAAACGTTATTACGACCTATACCATAAGTATACCATGTATCAACAAGCCACTTCATACTTAATCCCTCTCTTGTTAATAGATTTACTAGGTCTCTGCGATCCATTTCTAGTATAGCTGAACGTTCAAAGCACTGATTGTTACCAGAAGCACTGGGAATCATAATCGCATTCTCTCTTGGCAATGACTCACCTGTGAGTGCACATTGGACTTCATCGTTGTCATTTTTCGGACATGTTTCGAATACTTCTGGTGTCATTACTGGAAGATCAGAACTGTGGGGTTCTATCCTGTGGGGATCCTCTGCAAAATCAATATCCTGAAGAAGATTAGATATCACCACGTGCCCATAATAGGCGGCCCAATACAGTGCAGTCTTATTTTCATTATCTATCCTGTATATGTCTGCTTTTCTAGATAGGAGAACCATAACCACCCTTAAGTGTCCATTCCCGGAGGCCCGATGCAGTGGAGTAATACCTTGATCATCCCTTGCATTCACATCTGCCCCTGCAGATAGGAGAGCTCGGACCATCTTCGTCTGCCCATACATGGAGGCCCAGTGCAGTGCAGTATAACCACGATGATCGCTCTTGTTCACGTCTGCCCCTGCAGCTAGGAAAGCTCGGACCATCTCCAAGTGCCTCTCATAGGAGGCCATGAGCAGTGGAGTCACACCAATGTTATCGGCCTTGTTCACATCTGCCTCCGCGCTCAGAAGAGCCTTCACCACCTCCAAGTGCCCCTCATGGGAGGCCCCGTGCAGTGGAGTATGACCGTCCTTATCGCTCTTGTTCACGTCTGCCTTGGCTGCCAGCAGAGCCTCCACCACCTCCAAGTGCCCTTTGTAGGAGGCCAAGAGCAGTGGAGACTCACCACCATCATTGCTCTTGTTCACGTCTTCTCCTGCATCTAGGAGAGCTCGGACCACTTCCAAGTTCCCTTGGTAGGAGGCCATGTACAGTGAGAGCATTGAAGGAACATTTCTGGTTCCGTCTCTCGCCGCAGCCATCATATTACCTCTACCTCGTTGTCTCCGTGTTGTTTTTGTTCTCTTTTCTTTCTTTCTATGTTTGCGCTTTGATTTGCGTTTCCCTCCAGTAGGGACATCATAAACTTCATCCAAACCACGAGGATACCATGTATTAATCCATTCCCGACCTATTGTCTCTCTTGTCATTGGATGCATTCTTTGTCCTTTAAGCTGTTCTTGTATAGCTGAACGTTCAAAGCACTGCTTATTACCGGAAGCACTCGGAAGCATAATAGCGTTATCTCTGGTCAGTGTCTCAAATGTGATTGCACATTCGACTTCATCATTTTCATTTTTCGCACATGTTTCAAAGTGGTCTGGTTTCATTTTTGGCGGATATGTACCTTCTTCAGGCCGGGGGAATGTAGCAGCACGGGCTCCGGCATCACGAAGCAGAGCAGCTACTTCAGTGTGATCATTATCTATAGCCTGTTCCAGTGGACTTCTACCACGATGATCGTTCCTGTTCACATCTGCTCCTGCAGCTATGAGAGCTCGGACTACTTCAGTGTATCCATTCAAGGATACGATGTAGAGTGGAGTTCTACCGGCATGATCTTTCCTGTTCACATCTGCTCCTGCAGCTACGAGGGTTTGGATCACATCCATTCGCTGATATTCTGAGGCCACGTGCAGTGGAGTATTACCGTCAATATCGCTCCTGTTCACATCTGCTCCTGCGGCTATGAGAGCTTGGACTACCTCCACGGTCCCATATATCAAAGAGGCATTATGCAGTGGAGTCTGACCATCATTATTTCTGCTATTGACGTCTGCTCCTGCATCTAGGAGGACTTGCAACAGAACCAAGTTCTCATGGGCGGCTAGGAACAGTGGACTTCTACCCATATCATCTCTCTTGTTGACGTCTGCTCCTGCATCTAGAAGAGCTCTGACCACCTCCAAGTTCCCACGGGAGGAGGCATTTTGCAGTGGAGTTACCTCGCTGGGAAATGGAGATGTGCGTGCCGAACGCACTGTGCTGGCATTAACATCCGCTCCTGCAGCTATAAGGGTGTTTACTACATCAATATTTCCATCGTGAGACGCACTGTGAAGAGGTGTATGATTGCTCTCGTCACTTATGTTTACGTTTGCTCCTGCAGCCAGAAGAACTCGTACCAATTCCGCGTTTTGATTGATACAAGCCATATGAAGTGCGGACAAACCTTGAAGATTCATCGTGTTTAAATCTACATTTGGTAGACTAACCAAAACATTAACAATTTCTAATTGGTCAGTTTTCGTAGCTGCGATAAGAGGAGTGTCACCATTAAAAGTACTTTGATTGACATCTGCGCCTGCATTTATGAGAGAACGGAATACATCTATGTAACCACGACCAGAAGCATGAGTTAATAGAGTATCTACGTAGAACCCACCGAGCCATACCTGTTCTTCCCGCGAATATCGCTCATTTAGATCTCTTCCTCTCTCTATATATGCATCAACACGAGCCTGCAGGTTACTTTCTTCACTTCTAAACAACGTATTACCTTTACCTCGCTGTCTCCTCCGTGTTCCACCAACACTAACAGACGTTGATTCACGGGATATAGCATACGTATTTCCGAGTATTATAGTCGCACGACGTATTTCTCTTTCGTAGACGTCACCCATTCTGATTCTCTCTGCAGCAATAAGTCGTTCATCACTATTGAGACGTTGTATGTTTTGTGAAACATGTCCCTCGCTATCATTGAGAATAGGTCCGATTATTTCATAGAGTCTAAGAAAGTCTTCTCTGGTGATAGTTTGAAGATATTCCTGAGTAAGATCCTCAATAGCAATAAAATAGTTTTCGCCATAACCATACCCATCGTGTGGATTAGATGTGCTTAAATAAACATCAGAAACAACTTCATAATCCGTATAAGCACGCAAAAGAGATTGTGAAACCGCATTCACAGTTCCATCACTAATAACATTTCTTAAACGAACAATCATGGGATGATTTACAGCATCGTCATCTGTCCGTTCATTTCTGGATATATATCCTGGAGGAGGCGCAGCTCCTCCTTTAGAACGCCGCCTTGTTTGTTTTTTATTTTTACGACGTTTATTCGTGTTTTTATTTTTCTTCGAACGTTTACAACGTTTTCTTCCTCCATTGACACTTCGTGTTGAAAGAGGACTAGCAACGGATTTTTGGTCTCTATTTACATAATGAGGATTGTTGTTCACTAGTATTTTATTTACTACCTCAACTGGAACCTTTGATAAATGAGACTCAGGGTCAACGGAAAGTTCCATCACGTTTTTCTCATTTTCTAAAATCATTTTTCCTTGAGGTGATAAAACGTAGATTCCTCCCGCATGTTGCATATCACTGTTCCAAAAGGTTTCTGAGTATCGCTTCGGGGTATCATCACCTTCTCTTTGGTATGTAACAAAAGGTTGTGACCGTTCGTCTATTCCCTTTCCTAATATGGAAACATTTACTAATTTGTCTGGACGAGTTTTCCCATTCCACTCGTATCCACGAATGTATTCGTATCCAATAATGGGTCCAGTATTTTCATCAATAGTGCTTGCTAGCTCTCTAGCTTGATCAAAGTTGATTTTCATATAAAGCCCAGAGTTCAAAAGAGTATCCGGTGTCAACTCTTTATGTTGTCTGTTATATTGGTAAGTCATGCTAATACTACTATAACTTCAGATTATAATAAATTGAATAAGTAACCCAAGATTATTCAAATCAATAACATATAACTACCAAACCACACACTTCATCTAAACATGGTAAATCAAATAACTGATGAAGCTTACACAAATAATGATTATCAGGAATACTATGACCAGTTTCCGTTTTCACTAAGCCCTTTTCAAAAGTTCGCCATTGAAGCTATTGTAACAGGCAATCACAGTTTGAGTTGTGTGCCTACAGGTTCAGGAAAGACGCTCCCTGCTTTATTTGCCATAGACTTCTTTACTTCACAAACTCCCAGAAAAAAGGTTATTTACACATCTCCCATCAAAGCACTTTCTAATCAAAAATACTATGAGTTCACCCAAAAGTTTCCCCATTTGAGTATTGGACTTCTCACAGGCGACATTAAAATCAACCCAGAAGCCGATGTCTTGATAATGACAGCTGAAATCTTGCAAAACACTCTTTACAAACAATACAAACCTTCCGAGTCCAAAGAAACCAATGTATCTCCCCTACTAATGTTTGACATAGATTTTAAAACAGAACTGGCATGCGTGATTCAAGATGAAGTGCATATGATCAATGACGCTGACAGGGGACACGTTTGGGAAAACACCATTCTTATGCTACCTCCACATATCCAGATGGTAATGTTGTCTGCTACTCTAGACAACCCTGCAAAGTTTGCACAATGGATTGAAGACAGACACAGTGTTAACGAAAGCGAAGACAAGAAGTCTGTGTATCTCGCTACCTCTACATACCGACCCGTCCCACTAACTCATTACTCTTTCATCACTGCGCCGTCGGCCTTATTTAAGTCAATCAAAGACAAAAGCGAGCGCGAACGAATCCATAAACAAATCAATACGATGCACGTTCTTCAAACGTCTACAGGAAAGTTCCAGGAAACCAAATATTACGACCTCAAAAAGACACTGGACCTCATTTCACAAAATAAAGTGTTTGTCAAACGCACCTTTGTTCTCAACGAAGTATGTAAACATATGGTAGAGCACGAAATGCTACCTGCAGTGTGTTTCATTCTATCCAAAAAACAGATTCAAGTCGCTTCCAAAGAAGTAACTGTTCCGTTATTGGAAGACGACTCCAAAGTTCCATACACCGTGGCAAGAGAATGCGAACAACTCCTTCGCTCCAAGATTCCAAATTACCAGGAATATCTTGAATTGCCGGAGTATATTGAGATGATTCAATTATTGGAAAAAGGTATCGCTATCCACCACAGTGGTGTAATGCCTATCTTGCGTGAAATCGTGGAACTTATGTTTGAGAAAGGATACATCAAACTACTGTTTGCTACAGAAACTTTCAGCGTAGGTCTCAACATGCCAATTAAGTCAGTGCTTTTCACGGATGTAAAAAAGTTTGATGGTTCTGGTATGCGAATGTTACACTCTCATGAGTTTGTCCAGGCGTCTGGTCGTGCGGGACGTAGAGGTATAGATACGGTGGGTAATGTCATTCACTTACCAAACTTGTTCCGAAACATTGATTTGGTAGAATACCGAACTATGATGCAGGGGAAACCCCAGTCGCTTGTTAGTAAGTTTAGAGTGTCTTACAATCTCGTGTTTAACTTAATTGCATCAGAATCTGCAACTGTTACCGAGATAAAAGAAAAATCAGATTCACGTTCATCGGGGTGTGTATCGTTTTGTCAGAGTTCTATGTTACATCAAGAAATCCAAGATGAGATGTTACAAACCAAACACGATTTGGAAAAAGCACAAACAGAAGCAAATAACTCAAACGAATCACTCAAGCTACTTCGCACACCTCTAGACGTCATTGAAAAATACACTGATATGTGTGAAAATGTGAATCGCGCAAAAAACAAGGAGCGTAAAAGAATGGAGCGAGAAATTACGATGATAGAGAATCAGTATCGTAATATAAAAGATGAAATCAAGCGATATCACGTAAATAAAGATAAAAACGATACGGTAGAAAAGCTTAAGAACGCCTATACTGATAGTGAATATCATATGCATTGGCTAATAAACATTATCATAGAGCATTTCATCGAGAAAGGATACGTTGCGTCTTGTCTTAATACAGATAATCAGGCAATATATGAATTAACTGTAAAAGCTACTTATGCTGCCAATATTAGAGAAACACCCTGTATGGTATTTGCAGAAATTATAAATACCGAAGAGTTTACTCGACTTGATTCCATTGAACTCGCTTGTTTGTTTAGTTGCTTTGCTGGAATTAGAGTAGGTGACGAAAAAAGGGTTGGGTTTCCACAGAGCTCGTCAGATGCATCAGAAAATCTTCGTAATGTTCTCGCCATTGCACGCGATTCTATCAATGATTATTTGGATTTTGAAAATTATCACAGAATAAGCACTGGAACTGAATACGAAATCAGTTATGATATTATCCATCACGTTGCAGAATGGTGTAAATCCACAAATGTAGGCGAGTGTCGGTATGTTCTTGAAACTCTAGAACAGGATACGGATATTGGTGTGGGAGAGTTTGTCAAGGTTCTCATCAAGATCAACAACATTGCCTCTGAAATAGAACGCGCAGCAGAGTTTATTGGAAATATGACATTGGTGGGACATATGAAAGAAATACCTACAATGACTTTGAAATATGTGGCCACCAACCAATCATTATATGTGTAAATAAGTAAATATACAGAAATAACCAACAACTCAAAGAAATCAAACAAAACAAACACAAAATGATTTACAAATTGAACATTTGTTTTTACTGCACTACAAGTTTAAATCATATCATTAAAACAATGTTTCAACTCAAAAAGTTAGGATATCTGCTATGGATATTTACATCAAATATCCACTATATTATTCTGATAGATGTAGTATTATTCACAAAAATTGCTATCTCGTCCAAGTTCTTGGCCATAGCTGCGTTAAATTTGTTTATAAAAAATATAATATGTCCTGCTATCTGTAATCACTACACATTTATGTATGAATATTTACTACGTCCCAACTCCGACAAGTTTGGAATGCCAAGCGGACACTGTCAAGTATACTACGCCTTTATATCTTACAGATTATTTCATCCTCAACAAAATATTCATGTAGTAGAACTAATGTCTATGTTATGGTTTGGTATGGTCATTTGCTACCAACGCGTAGCTGACAACAAACACACATGGGGACAAGTATTGTTTGGAACCATACTCGGTATCATTTCAGGATACTTTATTGCGACAAGTTAAAACGCTACACATTGTATTGTTACACATTCTGTAATAGAAAAAAATAAATTGAATCCCGTTTTTCTCCTGCTCCCGGTGGCAGCTAACAACAATTGAGATAATAACAGTCATAACTAACAACACAACACTAACAACTATGTCCAGCATTCAAGAAACATTTGAGTTTATCGGGTCCATCGTTAACGATATCGTTGACAATGCTCCCACCCAGTCACTTAAAGACAAACTCACTGTGAACGAAGTGAAGGATCGCTTCGTGAGTGAAATCCAAGGCTACCATATGGTTTGCGAGTCTACCATCAAGGAAGCCGTATGGGAAGAAATCAACAAGAGCATTGCTTCTGTAGGTTGCAACGTCACCAACGAGGCGAAGGGTAACCACAAATCCGGTATGGATATGAAGTTTGAGGATATTGGTATCAGTATGAAGAGTGCCAAGATTGACAAAAACAAAATGTCTATCTCCTCTTACCGCCTCACCACAGTTTGTTCAGATAAGAACGTAGGAACTCCTGCAGAAATCGTAGAACACATTCGTGAGAGAGACTCATCCTACCTATATTACTCTGTTCTAGCTCGCGAAGAGCTTGCCGGCGATAAGATTCACTATTACTGGTGTATGATTCCCAAATCAGCCCCTATCTTTAAAATGGAGGCTTCTGATTTCCGTGCTAAGATGGGAAAGATTGGAAAGAACAAGAATTCCCAAGTGGGATGGGAAACAGATAACTTCTCCATCTCCTTCTCTATGTCTTCGCAACTATGGTTCAACTTCAAATTTGACGACGTTAAGAAATACGTTGTCGCAGATACAGTGGTAGATAACTCTTGCAAGAAGATGTCTTACTCCGATATTTACAGAATGGCAAAGAAACAGAAGACCGAGTAAGTAAATGTATTATTATAACCCTCTATGTAATGTAAAATGTAATAAAAATCATAAGGTAGTTCACCTTGTGATTTTTATTTATCGTTTACTGAATCTAGTCTTGTTTTTCTTCTTTATTTTCCTCAACATATTGCGCACCTTACGTTTTCTAGTTTTTCTAATTTTTTCGTTTCTCTTCATGGAGTATTTTCCAGATAACAAAATCAAAGGAACAATGAAAGGATGATGTCCACCGTTTCTACTTCGGGTCCTGCGCGATGACACCCGAGACTTATGTTTTCTTGTTTGTGCCATATATAATTAACAAATATTAAAATGTATGTCGTTTATGGAATTATTTGATTGTATTCTGCAATCACCTCTGGCTTAGAAATAGAACGAGGTCCAACAGTATTCGTTTTACCAGAAAACTCGACAGCGTCTAATTTTTCGTAAATAGGTTCTGTTAGCTCCTTGTCAAATTTAACAAAGTAATGACTTTGGTCACTTTTATCTTGTGTAGCTCTATCTATTTTTCCAGCATAGACACCAACTCTTCGTATACATATATCATGATCCTCGCTCTTTTTTACAAAAATATATCCACGAGGTTCAATTTCTACAGGCATTTCGCGGTCCGTATCACGCTTTACCCAGACTTGAAAAATACAGGGAACATTATATGATGCATCATTGACAACAAAAGCGTCTTCAGGTATATCGTGTTCATGCACTAAATGAAACCTAGGAGGAAATCGTTTTCGCATACTATTTTTTTTAAAGCTTCTGGGAAGAATAAAAGATATGGAATCACAGTATTCTGCGGACTTTTTAATGAATTTCACGGCATGCGAAGATTGTCTTCCGAAAGGTGGATTACCAATAACGTGAATTGCAGGATGATTATCAGCCACGCTGAGAATATTAGATGATACATCAAAATTAAAATAATTCTGTCTCTTCACTTCTGAATGCGAAGGATCTATATCGTAAAACTGATAATGATTAAACATACTCTTTATACTGGGGATGAATGCGCCTCTGCCAGCACAAGGTTCAACACATAGATCATCTGGATTGATGGATACACATTCGCGTATTTTTTCCATACACTGTTTTACTGCATTATCAGAAGTATAATATTTATCTATCGTATTTCTCTTGAGTCCTGTTGTTTGTTGATCCGGTATGTCTTTTAGCGTATCCATTTTACAAAACAAACAGATAAAAACAATGTGTATATAGTTACTTACAATATACACATGTATTGTGTTTATACTATCTCAGTCAACATTCTATTTAATATAACGTAATTATACTTCTTCCAGTCTTGTATTTGCTAACGCAACATATTCTTCGTTTATTTCAAACCCTACGAAGTTCGCCCCCAACTTTTTGGCAGCAACACATTCACTTCCCGAACCTGCGAAAGGAACAACGACCATCGTGTCTCCTTCACTATTTCGCGAGGCGTTCACTAGCTTTTCACACAATTCCAAAGGTTTTTGCGTGGGATGATTCACGCGTTCTTTCTTTCCTGCCCCTCCAGCTAAAGCAGACACTTTAATCACATCTCTAGGAAGAGCCCCTTTTTCGTGAGCAGTATATGTCGTTTCCTTCTCGCCATTACTAAATCGTCCCTTGGTTGCTTTACGGGTTTTACCTGCCGCATTTTTTAGGTAAGTATCTGTATAAGGTTCCCTTACATCATCTCTATTAAACACCGGTTTGTTTTTATAACAACAAAGAATACTTTCATGTGTGCGTTGCCAGAAGTTCAAAGAAGGAACTGTTTTATTGGTATAATGCCATACAATCCATCGCACATTAATATTGATTCGCACCCTAATAAACGCAAGAATCTCGCTGAATCCATATATATAAAGAGTTCCGTGTGGTTTCAGAATACGTATACATTCACGAATCCATTCGTCACACCATACTAAATATTCGTCCATTTTTTGTTTGTCACTATCATTTCCGAAATCTTTTCCAATATTGTAAGGCGGGTCACAAATAATTACATCTGCTGATTCGTCAGCTAACTTTTTCATTCCGGAAATACAATCTTGATTGAGGACAACATTTGTAGTAAGGTCTGGAGTAAAGACTGTCTCTTCTATTACCTCCTCCATTTGTTATGATTATAATAACTAGCTTGTTATATTTATATGTTTTCAATTTATGATTTAACTATAATACAAGTAACAGATTGATACGTTATTACAATAAAATATGTTATCATACCGTTATCCATTTAAGAAAAAGCTTAAAGAAATACATCAAACTATAAATATGGATTCAACTGAAAGAACTATCAATAAGCGCATTTTTGCGAATGACGTATCTGGTTTAGAACAAGATTCAGAAAATGAAATACAAAGTGAAAACGATATAAGCGAAAACGAATATTCACACAACGAATCATCATATTTACACGAAGGTAGTAGTATCAATAATGGACAAACTACTAGCGAGAGCGATAATGATAACGATAGTGACGCTGACAGTTTTAGTTCCGACTCAACATATCTGGGTCCCGAGAATTACGGATTTAATAGTCGTCGTCGTTCATTCGCAATGTTTCGAGGTCTAGTTAACGACGACGATACAGTAAGTGAACATTCTTATGACGAAGACGAAGACTATCTCTTGGATGCAAGTGGAAATAGAATTAGAGAAACGTATAAAGAAAGAAAGTATCGGATTCTTGGACAATCACCATACTTTCTAGAACTACCAAGAGGGTTTCAAATAAATCAAAGTGTTTTTCCTCACGATTATCAGATAGATCGTAGACATATGTATGGAACTAGAGTAGAAGATGACGAAAACGGTAATCATGTATATATACAAAGCAACCCAATAGGTGTGTCTTATAAAACAATGAAGTATGTATTTAAAAAACCAGTGTATGGACCTGAAAAAATGAGCGCATGGCCATGGTTTTGTAATTTGATACGAAAAGAAGAACTTTCTGCCTCAAAAGAAATATACAAGAAAGACAAGGATAGGTTAGACTTTGCATTCAATCCTAGAACTGGTCACAATATTCTTAACGTAATACAAAGTATAGTGCAATTTCGCACACCAGAATACATGGAATGGGTATTAACTCTTCCTGAGATACTAGACCGATTTTACGAAATCCCTCTTCAAGACACTATGTCAGATATTGAGAAGATACGAGAAGTGTTTGGACATATACTTTGCAGCGTTCGTCATAACAGTCCACTACAAATTGCTATACAAAAGGATAGTATTGTATTTGTAAAGTGGATATTAGAAGAAGTAGATGGAGAACCAGCAGATGAAGAACGAAAAAAAAGAGTCAGTATAGGAAAATACGGTTCAGAATTATTTGACAATGCATGCAAAAATCGTTGTATTCTATGTGTTAAATATTTGGTAGAAACATACGGACTTGGTTTAAAGATTAAACATTCGTCTCTTGCATCGCTATGTTGTAGTAACTATTTAGGACTAGCTAAAATAGTGTGTGAAGAACGACCAGACATTTTGTTAGGTTATGACAATAGGCATCAACTTGTTAAATGTATAATCAATTATTGGAGGTTGCCTGGGAAACTAGAGTCAATCCGATGGATTCATGCAAACGGTGATATTGATGTTTATAATACTAAATATGATATTTTCATAGACGCGTTTACGTGTAATTCTGAAAAAGTAAAAAATTATTATCTCAAACACTTTTTTCCCTTTTCAAAAGAAGTCTGTCCAGATTTGGCAGAAAGAATTCTTATAAAGATTATAATTAATAGCACGAGTGGAATAGAAGATATAGGTAAGTTGTTAGAACACTTCCCTGATGTAGACTTCCAATATAATAATAATCAACCGTTGAAAGAGGCTATTGTTGGAGGAGTATTAGATGAAGTAAAATATATTAGTGAAAAGACAAACATGCAGTTTTTTGAAAACTATGATGGGATCGATCTTATTGAGATTGCTTTACTAGAAGAAGAAGATGAAATTACTGAGTATATGATGAAGCGAGATGCTGAACACAATAGTATCAGTTTGTATGAACGTCATCCAATTAAATGCGACCAAATATTTAACATAATGGCTAAGTGTTCATGTGAAAAATCTGTACGTTTCCTAATGAATCTAAATCCCAAACGATATAAGGTTGAAATATCTGAAGATGGTGAAATAACAGATTACGGTATTGAAACCAATATTGAAGAGTTAAATATAATTCAAACTAGTGAATTAGATAAAGAAATCACAAGTTGTCTTGTTTGTGATGACAAAACCAGCAATCTTTATACTAAGTGTGGTCATATGTACTGCGACGTCTGTTTATTGTCTTGGCTACGAAAAAATTATACTTGTCCTTACTGTCGCGAACCCCTTAGTATGAGCAATATATATGCAATTGAACAATAATCAAATACTTTATATATAAACCAACTGATTAGGTTTATATCTAAGAGAAATGTATTTATTAAAACAAGTTAGAGAAACCATACGTGTACTAATATGGATTCATCAAAAAGAACTATCAATGAGCGCATGACTGCGAATACAGTGTCTTCTTCGAAAGAGCAAGTAGAAGAGGAAACACAAAAAAAAGAACCGTGTCAAGAAAAAGAAGGAGTAGAAATAGATGAGGGTTCAAACATAGAACAAATAGTGTCTGATGACAGTGAAAACAACTCTAACCGTGATAAGTCCTGGTATCTACATAAAGATGGTACCATTAATTTTGACCGAGTAAAGGAAGATCCTTCTGGAATGAACGGTATCATAACAAGAGAAGATGTATTTGACGGACTTTATAATTCACTAGGCCCGATATGGAATGAAGATGACAGAACCGAAGATCTCCGTAAATCAAATAGATATCTAGATGAAGACAATAAAATTAATTTTGATAAGATAAGAGAAGATTTTTGTGGATTAGAAGATATCGTACGTAGAAACGAAATACAGAATGCTGACGATAATTTAAGAAATCATTTGGGCATAGAATCAGAGACAACAGAATCTGAACAAAAGCACGATAGTGAAGATGATAATAATGACAGTAGTTCTGAGTCGTTAACGGAAGAACAAGCAGAAGAACAAAGAGAACTTTTGTATGTCGCCTTACTGAATTCACTAATAGGTACTAGCTATAATGAAGAAAACGACGATCAACACAATCAAGAGACATTGTTATCTCCTGATTTGCCCTTAACTACCCCATCCAACTCTGATAAT
>CEUF01017261.1_pt1 | contig 20332 bp, 17 predicted proteins | sample 531461 | NCBI WGS metagenome assembly CEUF01 (sample SAMEA2623350, study PRJEB7988) | marine metagenome | biome: marine biome (ENVO:00000447); feature: surface water layer (ENVO:00002042); material: "saline water (ENVO:00002010), including plankton (ENVO:xxxxxxxx)" | depth 5 m | reverse complement strand
AATTAATTTTATTAAAGAAATGAATTGATTTAGGATCTCCCCCATGTTCTCCACAAATTCCAATCTTTAAATCAGAATTATTTTCTTTGCCCTTTTTCACGGCCCTATCAATTAGCTTGCCAACTCCATGAATATCAATGCTTGCAAAAGGATCATTTTCAAGAATTGATTTTGATAAATATTCTTGAAGAAATCCACCAATGTCATCCCTTGAATACCCAAATGTTGTTTGGGTTAAATCATTCGTTCCAAAAGAGAAAAAGTCTGCATGATTTGCAATATCTTCTGCTACAAGACACGCACGAGGTATTTCAATCATTGTGCCAACCATATATTGGAAGTCATAATTACCTTTGCGATAAACAGAATCTATAATTTCACGCTGATGAATAAACTCCTTATCTGTACCAATTAATGGTATCATGATTTCAGGCTTTGGTTTAAATCCATCTTTAATTAATTGTTCAGTAGCATTAAAAATTGCGGTTGCTTGCATTTTAGTAATTTCAGGATAAGTAATACCGAGTCGACATCCTCTATGACCTAGCATTGGGTTGATTTCATGTAAATCATCTATAATATTTTTTATATTTTGAAAAGAGATTTTCATTTTTTGGGCTAAAGATTCAATTTGTTTTTTTGAAGTAGGTAAAAATTCATGTAGCGGTGGATCTAGCAATCTTATGGTTACAGGATAATCTGTCATGGCCTTTAATATACCATAAAAATCTTTTTGCTGATGAGGTAATAATTCATTTAAAGCCTCCAAGCGCTGCTTTGTCGTAGTGGCTAAAATCATTTTTCTCATAGTCAAAATTCTACTGGGACTAAAAAACATATGTTCAGTTCTACATAGTCCAATACCTTGTGCTCCCATTATTCTTGCAGTTTTTGCATCCTTTTCAGTATCAGCATTAGCACGGACCCCTAATTTTTTATATTGATCAGATAATTGCATAATTTGATTAAATTGATCATTATCATGAATTTTATTCTCGATCAGTGAAATTTTGCCACCATACACAGCACCCAAACTTCCATTAAGGGTTATAGTGTCACCTTCTTTAAATTTATTATTTCCTACTACCATTGTTTTTTTATTATAATCAATCAAAGCTTCAGAACAACCGACAATACAACATTTCCCCCATCCTCTAGCTACGAGAGCTGCATGCGAAGTCATTCCTCCTTTTGAGGTGAGGATTCCATTAGCAGCAAACATGCCATGAATATCCTCAGGAGAAGTTTCTTTTCTAACAAGAATTACACTCTGACCATTATCATGATATTTTTGTGCATTATCAGCAGAAAATACGATTTTACCAGAAGCACCACCAGGTCCAGCTGGAAGGCCCATTGCAATCACGGGCTTGCTTGCTTCTTCAGCTGGGTCAATGCACGGAAGCATTATCTCATTTAAATGATTATATGATATTCTATTAAGTAATTCTCTTTCATTAATCATTTTTTCTCTATTCAAATCAATTGCAATTTGTATAGAAGATACACCATTTCTTTTTCCTCTACGTGTTTGAAGCATCCATAAGTTTTTATTTTCAATTGTAAATTCAATGTCTTGCATATCTCTGTAGTGCATCTCAAGCTTTTCTTTTATTGCATATAAGTCATTATAAATATCAGGATATTTTTGTTCTAAGGTTATGGATTCACTAGAATTACCAGACCTACTATCTTCATTAATGGGGTTTGGAGTTCTAATGCCCGCCACAACATCTTCCCCTTGTGCGTTTTCCAGCCATTCACCATAAAAGACATTTTTACCAGTTGATGGATTCCTTGTAAATGCTACACCTGTCGCAGAATTAGTACCGAGATTTCCAAAAACCATGCTCTGTACATTGACAGCAGTACCCATATTGTGTGGAATATTTTCAATGTTTCTATAATTAATTGCACGCTCTCCATTCCAAGATTTAAAAACAGCTTTAATTGATTCGTGCAATTGCACATAAGGATCATCAGGGAAGTGAGTATTAAATTTTTTGTAAATGATTTTTTTAAATTCTAAACAAATGTTTTTTAAATCACGTCCAGATAATTGTGAATCAGAATAACAATTTATATTTTTCATATATAGATCCATGAAAGATTCTAACTCTGATCTAATACCTAAATTATCATGAATCTGTATATTATTACTTTTTTCCATGACCACATCAGCATACATCATAATTAATCTTCTATATGAGTCATATGCAAATTGATTATTGCCTGATACTTTGGCTAAACCCCTCACTGTTAATTCTGTTAATCCAACATTTAATACCGTTTCCATCATTCCTGGCATTGAAACTTTTGATCCAGATCTAACAGAAAACAATAGCGGATTCTCAGCACTTCCAAACTTTTTCTTCATATGCTTTTCAATACAATTTATATTCGAATTAATCTGAGAAATTAAATCAGGTGGAAATTCATTGTAATTAATAAAATAATTACAAACTTCAGTAGTAATTGTAAACCCTGGGGGAACCGGAAGGCCCATGTTAGACATCTCTGCTAAATTTGCCCCTTTTCCACCGAGCAAATTAGACATCTGAGCATCACCTTCTGTCAATTTAGGACCAAAAAAGAATGTATATTTCATAAATAAACCGCAAATAATTACATTTATTTTATACCATTTTTTTCACAAAAATGCAGTTCAAATTATTTATAAAACTTTACTTTGTAAAATTTACAAATTTTTTCATTAGATTTTCAATATTGTAAAATATATTGCTAGTACAGATATTCAATTGAAATTTTAGTAATTACCTAGTATATTATATGTACACAAATTGAGAGAACTACATTGAAAATTGAAAGAATGAACAAGGGAGAATGGGGAAAAATCAAAGCCTTTTTTGATTTGCGCACAGATGAGGGTTTTGTTATTAAGGGATTCAAGCTAATACATGGTATTAATGGTCTCTTTGTAGGAAATCCCAGCCAAAAAGGTAATGATGGTGAGTATTATGACACCATTTTTGCTGAAAAAGAATTAAAAGATGAATTATCCCAAATTGCAATTGATCACTATGGCCAAGAAGTGATGCCAGAAAACGAACCATTTTCAGACACTTCAGGTGTAAGCAATTCATTTGAACAATCTTCATCGTCAGCCAAAGAAGACGAAAGTCACGATACACCAAGCTTTACCGACGACGATATACCATTTTAAAAAATATTGAAATATTATATTCTTAATAAATATTTAGCAGCTCTTTCTGGCTTATTTTTAATATTGTTTTTGACAGGTCATTTAGCAGGAAATTTACAGCTGCTCATTCCTGAGTCATATGGTGCACAAAAACAATTTAATGATTATGCTCATTTTATGTCTACTAACCCGGTTGTAAAAGTATTGTCAATCGTTACATATATATCCATTATTGCACATGTTTTGGTTACACTGGCTTTAACGATTGATTCTAAGCTCAAAAGACCCAAGAGATATAGATATGCAGCATCGCAAACAAACTCAATTAGCTCAAAATATATGGGTGTTCTTGGCACCGTAATTTTGGCATTCATTATAGTTCACCTAAGTAATTTCTGGTACAAGGCAAAATTTGAAGGTGAAACAGATATATATAATTTGGTAATAAGTAAATTTCAACATTTAGACCAGGTTGCTATATACGTTGTTTCAATGCTTGCTATATTCTTTCATGTTTTACATGGATTTGCTAGCAGTTTTCAATCACTTGGGCTAGTTACTTCAAAAACTAGAAAATATTTCAAAATATTGGGCATGGCTTATGCATTATTAATACCTATTATGTTTGCTATTATTCCTATCTATATATATTTTGGCTTTCAATTAAAATAAATATTGTCTACACAATCCTCCTCACAAAAATTTTGTCTACAAAATAAATATTGAATTTTAGGATTTTATGTAGACAAAATAAATATTGTCTACAATATATATTCTTTGTTATATTTGAGTAGACACAACTGATTGAAAGTTTAAAATGAAGAACGACACATTTGATGTAAGAAATAATTATGGCTATACAGTAGAAAAGTTTCTAGCTTTTTTTAACAAATATTCCCATATACCAAAAGGGTCTTTTCAAATCAAAAAAAGAGGAGATAAAGATTATTGGTATTTTACACTAAGCGCTGGCTCTTCTGATAGAGTTAAATATCTTTGTAAGGCACACACAAATAAAGAAAATGATATCACAAGTTTTGAAGATGCTCTAGATAAGTTAAAAGAAAAATTTCAAAACAAAAATGATAAACAAAATTCATTAAATTCAAATGTTCCGGATGGTGAATTAAAAAATAAATGGATTGATTATAGATCAAAAATTCCACTTGTAAGTCCTGCTAACAAAAAAAAATTAAACGTAATTGTTATTGGCACAGGTTTGGCTGGAGCCTCTGCTGCTGCTTCCCTTGCTGAGCTTGGTTATAATGTTGAGGCTTTTTGTTTCCAAGATAGTGCAAGGCGAGCACATTCAATTGCTGCTCAAGGAGGAATTAATGCTGCAAAAAATTATCAAAATGATGGTGATAGTGTTTATAGACTCTTTTATGATACAATAAAGGGAGGTGATTATCGATCAAGAGAGGCAAATGTTTATAGATTAGCAGAGGTAAGCGCCAATATTATTGATCAGTGTGTTGCCCAAGGAGTTCCATTTGCTAGAGAATATGGTGGCCTACTTGACAACCGTTCATTTGGTGGGGTTCAAGTTTCACGCACTTTTTATGCAAGGGGTCAAACCGGACAACAACTATTATTAGGTGCCTATAGTGCTCTCAGCAGACAGGTAAGTAAAGGTAATGTTAAACTATATACGCGTCATGAAATGCAAGATGTCGTTTTGGTTGATGGGGAAGCAAAAGGTGTCATTGTTAAGGATTTAATAAACGGTCAATACCAGCGGTTTGCTGGCGATGCTGTAGTATTGGCCACAGGTGGATATGGAAATGTTTATTATTTATCTACCAATGCAATGGGTTCCAACGTAACTGCGTCATGGAAAGCCTACAAAAAAGGAGCTTATTTTGCAAATCCTTGTTTTTGTCAAATTCACCCAACTTGTATTCCTGTCAGTGGAGATCATCAATCTAAACTTACTTTAATGAGTGAAAGTTTGAGAAATGATGGCAGAATTTGGGTGCCCAAAAAGAAAAATGATAATCGCAATGCAAACGAAATACCTGAAGATGAAAGAAATTATTATTTAGAGGTGAGGTACCCTGCATTTGGAAATTTAGTTCCAAGAGACGTCGCCTCTAGAGCAGCCAAAGAAATGTGTGACGAAGGGTACGGTGTAGGTTCATCAGGATTAGCTGTTTACCTAGACTTTAAAGATGCAATAAATGAGATGGGCAAAGATACTGTATCTGCTAAATATGGAAATCTTTTTGCTATGTATGAAAAAATAACTGGAGAAGATCCTTACAGTCAGCCCATGAGAATTTATCCAGCTATTCACTATACAATGGGTGGTACGTGGGTAGATTACAATCTCATGACTTCTATCCCAGGATTATATGCTATCGGTGAGTGTAACTTTTCAGATCATGGAGCCAATAGATTAGGCGCATCAGCTCTCATGCAAGGATTGGCAGATGGATATTTTGTATTACCTTACACCATAGGGAATTACCTATCAACACAAATTGCAAAAGAAAGAGCAACTATTGATATGCCAGAATTTGAAAAAGCAGAACGTCAATCTATTGAAAAAATGAAAAAAATATATGACGTTCAAGGTGATCAATCAGTTGAATCGATTCACAAAAAACTCGGTAGAGTAATTTGGGATTATTGTGGAATGGCAAGAAATGAAAAAGGTTTACTCCACGCCCTTGATCTAGTTAAAGATATAAAAGAAGAATTTTGGACCACTGTCAAAATACCAGGAAAATTTGAAACATTCAACAATGAACTAGACAAGGCTGGAAGAGTTAGCGATTTTATTGAGCTTGGAGATTTAATGATTAGGGATGCACTAAATAGAGAAGAATCATGCGGAGGACATTTTAGAGAAGAGAGTCAGACAGAATCAGGTGAAGCCTTAAGAGTAGATGATAAATTTTCGTATGTTTCAGCATGGGAGTTTCAAAATGATCAATCTCCAAAACTTCATAAAGAAAAACTAGAATTTGAAAACGTTAAACTTGCAGAAAGAAGTTATAAGTGATGGATACAATGACATTAAAATTAATGGTTTGGCGCCAAGAATCGTCAGATACAAAAGGTAGGTTTGAAACGTATCAAGTTAGTGACATTGATGGCGACATGTCTTTTTTAGAAATGATTGATATTTTAAATGAGCAGTTAATAGTTAATAATAATGATCCAGTCACATTTGACCATGATTGTCGTGAAGGTATTTGCGGAGCGTGTAGTATGTATATCAATGGTCATCCACATGGACCACAACAAGGAACCACAACATGCCAGCTACATATGAGGCATTTTAATAATGGCGATACTATAGTTATAGAGCCTTGGAGAGCAAAAGGATTTCCTGTTATTAAAGATTTAATGGTCGATCGCTCAGCTTTCGATAGAATTATGCAATCAGGCGGATATGTTTCTGTGAACACTGGTAATGCTCCTGATGGAAATGCTATTCCTATTAATAAAATGAATGCTGATGAAGCATTTATGTCTGCTGCATGCATTGGGTGTGGCGCCTGTGTGGCGGCGTGTAAAAATGCATCTGCTATGCTATTTGTTGGAGCAAAAGTTAATCAATTATCTCTTCTTCCCCAAGGTGGACCAGAGAGATCTTCACGAGTTAAAAATATGATTAATACGATGGAAGAAGAAGGATTTGGTCACTGTACAAATACTGGTGCGTGCGAAGCAGAATGTCCCAAAGAAATATCTATAGATAATATTGCTAAATTAAATCGTGAATATATAAGGGCTCTAATTAAAAAGTAAAAACTATTATTGAGCGTCTTTTAATTTAAAGTTTACTGGAACAGTCATATACACACCAACCCTCATGTCTCTTTGCATGGCTGGCTTCCATTCTGATTTTTTTACGGCAGTAATCGCAGCTTCTTCAAAAACTGGATTTCCCCTAATCATCTGTACGCTATTTGCTCTCACTTTACCCTTTTTGTCTACAAAAAATTTAATAAAAACTTTGCCTTCCAATTTCATTTCTATTGCTAACTTGGGATATACTAGAAAGTCAAATATACTTTTCCCAGATTTTGGAGTTGGAGCTTGATCGTAAGCAACAAACTCAGAATCACCCCCTTCATCTGGAGGTGGTGGTGCATCCCAATCCTCCCAATCATCAAAATCACTCTCAAATTCTTCATAATCTTCATCTGAAAATTCTTCATCTGAAGCTATTGGAATTGATGGTCTTGCTGGAGGTTCTGGTAATTCTATTTGTTCAGTTTCAGGGATTTCGATTGTTTCAATTTCTTCTTGGATGATATATACTGTTTTTTCAGCTTCTCCCAAAGCACGAGGAAAAATATAAAACGCGCTTGAAATACCCAGCACAACTGCAACTGCAACTGCTCTAATTCTTATTGGGTAATCTAAATTAAGAGGATCATTTCGCATAAACTAGTCTGCCTTTGTCATGGCTGCATAACTTAATTTAAGAGCATTTGCTTTTCTTAATTGAGTATGTATATCCATAATTAAATCCATTTTTGCTTTTTGATCAGATTTAAGCGAAACAGTTAACTTGGGATCACGTGAAATTTTAGATGCCATAATCGCTCCTAGTCCATCAACTCTTGTTAATCTATCATCTACAGAAATTAATTTATCTTTTGTTGCCCACACATATGAAGTATGTCGTTTACTTTCTAGCTTTTCTATCATTTTTGCCCTGGGCATCAAAACATCTAATCCATCAAATTCCCTCATAACAGTTGTAACCATGAAAAAAATTAATAACATAAAAATAATATCAGGTAATGATGATGTAGATATTTCGTTACTTTCTTGAGTTTTTCTTTCTATTTTCATTTATTTACGGTGGTCATTAGCTATAGATATTTTTTTAGCCTTAGCTTTTTTAAACTCATCTAATAGTGCGACATAATCTTGGTAGTCTGCACGAGTACTTGTCTTAATTGAAAATATCATATTTTTATTTTTTCTTATTTCATTTTCAACTAAACTTTTTATCTCATATATATTTTTTAATTTTTCATCAAAAACAATGCTTCCATCTGCCGCAAGAACAACATTAATAATATCTTCTGTATTGACATCCTTATTACTCCCTTCAGCTGGAAGAATAATGTTAATACCCTTGTCCATTGAAATAGTTGTAGTAACAAGGAAAAATACCAAAAGCAAAAATGCAATGTCTGCCATAGAAGAAGAGTTTACTTCATCTACTTTCCTTTTTCTTTTACTAATCATTGTTTATTTGTTAGATTTGTCGCCAATAGCTTGTAATAAATATGTTGTAGCTTTTTGCATTACAACAATTTGATTATCAATGATATATAATACTGTATTTTGAAGCACTTGAAGGATTACTGCGACCACTAAACCGAAAGCTGTAGTTAGCAGTGCTACAGAAATACCACCAGCAACAATAGCAGGCGAGATATCGTTTGCCATTTTAATATCATTAAATGCCTGAATCATACCCCATACAGTACCCAAGAAACCTAACATGGGAGCTGTTGCAATACACAGTGAAATCCAAGTCATATTTTTTTCTAGAGATGCCATTTCGATACCACCTGTTTGATCTAGAGCTTTCTCAGCCTCTTCGACGCCTTTTGGGGCACACTCCAGTGCATTATAACACAGATTAGCAACGGGACCAATAGCTTCATCACATTCCGACAAGGCATCGTCAAATCCCTTACTTTTTGTTGTTTCAGCAATTTTAAGTGCAAAACTTTCATTAGCACCTAAACCTGAAATCAAATGATATAGCCTTTCAAAGACAAAAATCAACCCAATGATTCCAATCCCTAGAATTGGCCACATAAAATTTCCACCATCTAAAAATAATTGCACCATAAACTCACTACTCCTTATTTAAGTATAGAAATTAATAACTTTCCATTAATTTCGTAATTATTATTTTAATTTTGATTTAATAAATTTTCCGCATTAATAAATTCACCTAGTGCAGCCTTAACTTGTATATCGTTATATGTCAACGCCCTATAAAAGTCTTCTCTTGTCCACAAGGTATTGGCGATTTCTGCTTTAATTCTATTAATAATGAATGTCCAATCTTTTTCACTAATTACTTCATCTTTTACGTATTCAATTTCATTAAGATCCAACCAGTCTAAAAAATCATTTTGTACAATTGTATAATCAGTCATTAAATCATCAAAACCGGACGGGATATTCTGACTTTCTTTTAATACATTCGCATATTTGAATAACAGTCGATCTTCATGAAAATAAATTTTTCGTGTAGATTCATTGAATTTGACATCATTTTTTTGAACAACGTCAGGTGTAATACCACCACCCCCATAAACGGTACGACCTGACTTAGTGTAATATTCCTTTTGATCTTTCATTGTTGAATCGTTTTTCATATCATTAAGGTAATATTCATCTAGAGCAACGTCATAATCTCTTTGAATTAACCGTCCAGATGGAGTGTAGTATCGTGCAATTGTTACTCTTGCAGCAGAGCCATCTTGTAGTTGATATTGTCTTTGAACTAAACCTTTACCAAAACTTCGCTCACCCACCACGATACCGCGATCTAAATCTTGAAAAGCCCCTGAAACAATTTCACTTGCGCTTGCTGACCCATTATTTATTAGTACTACAACAGGAATTTGCAGATCTCTCGAGCTATATTTGGCGCGATGAACATCATTAGAACCCGGAATTCGTCCTTTGGTAAATACGATAGTATCATTTGATGCTATAAATAAATCTGCCATCTTTATGGCTTGATCTAATAATCCACCACCATTATTTCGCAAATCAATTAACAATCTTTTCATACCGTTATTCGTTAACTTTGATATAGCATCTGTAAATTCATTATAAGTTGTACCTGCAAATCGAGTTACTTTAATATATCCAACTTCATCTTCTAGCATAAATGAAGAGGCTACACTTCTAATAGGGATTTTATCTCTTACCAATGTAGTTTCAAAAGTTTCTTCCATACCAATTCTTGCAATCGTAACAATTACTTTGGTTCCTTTCGGTCCACGTAATTTTTTTACCACATCTTTTTGGGTGATTTTATATGCCGATTCACCATTAATTTTTGTAATTTTATCACCAGAGATAATACCAGCACGATCAGATGGGGTGTCTGGAATAGGAGAAATAACAGTTATATATCCATCTATTAAACTAAATTCTATGCCAATTCCTTCAAAATCGCCTCGAAATAATTCATCAATTCCTTCTAAATCTTCTGCCGGGATAAAGGAAGAATGAGGATCAAGTTCATCTAACATTCCTGTTAACGCTCCATTCAACACTTTATTCATGTCGACTTCTTCAACATATTTATCATATATGATACGCACTAACTGAGCAATCGTTTTAAGTTTATTAAATGGATCGGATGATGTACTACTAAAAGTTATACTAACAATAATTAGCATTATGCACCCAAGGATGTACTTTAAATATTTTTTCATATTAATAATATATAACTATAAATGTGAATCTCTAAATTACTTTTGAATACATGTATTTTTCTTGTAGCTTTAAGGTCGATGAAAAAAAATAATTTAGATGAAATTATTGTTGTTGGAGCTCGTGATAATAATCTTAATCATGTAAATGTTAACTTACCACGAAACAAATTAATCGTGATTACAGGGCTTTCTGGATCAGGAAAATCAACTTTAGCATTTGATACAATTTATTCGGAAGGCCAAAGAAGATATGTAGAATCACTATCAACATATGCTCGGCAATTTTTAGGAGGATTGAAAAAACCCAAAGTAGATCATATTTTTGGATTATCGCCTGCAATATCAATTCAACAAAAGTCTGTAAGTAAAAATCCACGTTCAACAGTTGGGACTATTACAGAAATATACGATTATCTTCGATTGCTTTATTCGAGGGTTGGAAAACAAAAATGCTACAAATGCAATGGAGATGTTTCTAATCAAACTGTACAGCAAATCGTGGATAAAATATTAAAATTACCTCAAGATGAAAAGTGTATAATTTTAGCTCCCATTATTAAAAATAAAAAAGGACAGCATCAGGATACACTCAAAGTAATTAGTCAACAAGGTTTTACAAGGGTAAGGATTAATGGAGAAATAAAAAATTTACATGATAAATTGTCATTAAATAAGAATAAGAAACATACTATACATGTTTTAATTGATAGATTAAAAATCACTAAGAAATCTAAACAAAGAATTACAGAATCTGTTGAATTAGCCCTTAAAATTGGTGATGGCTTATTGAATATTAGTACGGATAAAGAAGAATTATTATTTAGTGAAAGTAAATATTGTGCCAAATGTGATTTATCATACGAAGATCTTGAACCACATAATTTTTCATTTAATTCTCCTTCAGGTGCATGTTCTAATTGCAATGGATTAGGAACTATTGTATCAATTGATCCTAAGAAATTAGTTCCAGATATCAATAAAAATTTTTTAGAAGGTTGTGTTGAGCCAATAGGTCCACAGCCATCATCTGATGCTTATCAAAGTCACGTTTTAAAACAACTGTTTTCAGATCATCAATTATCTTTTTCAACTCCATGGAAATTACTTCCCAAGCAAATTAGATCATTTATAATGCATGGGAATTCAATTGATACACCTGATATTGAATCATATCAAGTATCTTCAAATATGAATTTTGAAGGCGTAATAAATAATCTTGAACGTAGATATAAGCAAACCAAATCTAGCTACATCCGTGATTGGATAGAAAAGTATATGTCAAAGCATAATTGTCATAAATGTAAGGGTAATAGACTTAACCCATCTAGTTTATCTGTGGTAATTAATGATTTAGATATTATATCGTTAACTCAATTAACGGCTGAGCAGATTAAATTATTTTTGTTAAATATAAATTTTACTAAACAAGAAAAAGAAATTTCATATGATATAATCAAGGAGATAAAAGATCGATTGGATTTTTTATTAGATGTTGGGCTGGATTATCTAACATTGCATAGATCTGCCAACACTCTATCGGGCGGAGAATCTCAACGCATTCGACTTGCTACCCAAATAGGAACTCAATTGACGGGAGTAATATATATTCTTGACGAACCATCTATTGGTCTACATCAACGAGACAATCAGAGATTAATTAATACACTTATAAAACTTCGTGATTTAGGCAATACAGTTATTGTTGTGGAACATGATTCAGAAATCATGCATCAAGCTGATTGGATTGTTGATATAGGTCCTCGAGCAGGAAAACAGGGCGGGAATATCATTTTTTCAGGACCCATAGAAAAGTTAAAAAATGAAAAAAAATCATTAACTTCTGATTATTTATTTGGTAAAAGACACATTTCCAACAAAAGTCATGTTAGAAGTGGTTTAGGAAAAAGCTTATCAATAAAAGGCGCTTCCGGAAATAATTTAAAAAATATAAATTGTGAATTTCCATTAGGTACATTCATTTGTGTAACTGGTGTCTCCGGATCAGGAAAATCAACACTGATTAATCAAACATTGTTGCCAAAACTTATGAATAAATTATACTCTAGCAACACCAGCCCATTAGCTTTTTCTGAAATTTCTGGAACAGAATATATTGATAAGGTTATTTCGATTGATCAATCACCAATTGGAAAAACTCCAAGATCAAATCCTGCCACCTACACGGGACTTTTTACTCATATAAGAAGTTTATTTAGCAATCTCCCTGAGTCTAAAGCTCGTGGTTATCAACCCGGTAGATTTTCATTTAATGTTAAAGGAGGTAGGTGTGAAGAATGTCAAGGCGTTGGTGTAATTAAGGTTGAGATGCATTTTTTACCTGATACCTATATTCAATGTGACGGATGTAAAGGAAAACGATTCAATAGAGAAACATTACAAATCATGTATAAAAATAAAAATATTTTTGATATTTTAAATTTATCTATTGATGAAGCTGCTACATTCTTTAAAAATCACAAATTGATTTCTAAGTATCTTAATATGTTGATTCGTGTTGGTTTAGGTTATATTAAATTAGGTCAAAGAGCAACCACATTATCAGGTGGAGAATCTCAACGTGTCAAATTATCTACTGAACTATCAAAAGTAAGTACTGGAAAAACATTATATTTAATGGATGAGCCCACTACGGGCCTTCATTTCCATGATATTCAAGTTTTATTAAAGGTTTTAAATGAATTAGTCGATCGAGGAAATACACTTATAGTAATTGAGCATAATTTAGATATAGTTAAAAATTCGGATTGGATTATTGATCTGGGAGTTGAGGGTGGAGATAAAGGTGGAAATGTAATTTTTTCAGGGGAAACCAAAGAGATTATAAACAACAAGAAATCTTTTACAGCAAAATATTTAAAAGATATGATGTAATAAAATAGTATAAGCTCTTTTAAACAGAGCAATATGATTGTAAATTAACAGTATAATGATTGAATCGTTTAAAGACTCAGATAATAATTCACTAAGAAATCCAGATCCTACAAAGGATGAAATACATGAAGAAGTATCTTTGCGTCCTCAAAAATTCCGTGATTTCATAGGTCAAACTGAAATCTTAGATAACTTAAAAGTATATATAGAAGCAGCACAAAAAAGATCAGAATCATTAGATCATATTTTGTTATTTGGCCCACCAGGACTTGGAAAAACTACATTGTCCCGCATTATTGCAAATGAATTAGGTGCTAATATCAAGGTTACCTCTGGACCGATCTTAGATAAACCTGGAGATTTAGCTGGAATATTAACTAATTTTAGTGATTTTGACGTGTTTTTTATTGACGAGATCCATAGATTAAGTAGTGTTGTAGAAGAATATTTATATTCTGCAATGGAAGATTATAATATTGATATAATGATTGATAAGGGCCCAAATGCAAGAAGTGTCCAGCTTAATCTTAATTATTTTACTCTTATTGGAGCTACAACCCGATTAGGAAATCTGACTTCACCAATGCGTGATCGCTTTGGTATGATTTTAAGATTAGATTTCTATAATACCAATGAATTGACAAAAATATTACTTCGTTCTGCTAAATTGTTAAATATAAAAATCAATAATGAAGCAGCTACGGAAATTGCATCAAGATCAAGAGGTACGCCACGTATAGCAAATCGTATTTTAAAGCGAGCTCGCGATTTTGCTGAAGTTAATAATGCTGGTACCATTTCTGTTGAAGTAGCAAAGGATACATTGTCACGCTTAGGTATTGATGGGTTTGGGTTAGATGAAATGGATCGCAAGATTCTTGATTCTTTAGTAAATACATTTAAAGGAGGACCCGTAGGTCTTGAATCATTATCGGTTGCTATATCTGAAGATGCAAAAACTATTGAAGAAGTATATGAACCTTACTTAATCAAAGAAGGCTTTATTCAACGAACTGCACGTGGAAGGTTAGCACAAACTAAAGCAATAGAATACTTTAATAAAAATTAAGGAGCCATAATGTTTTTTTATACAGTAGAAAAACCACCAAGACTATCAGAATTTGATTTAGAAATACCAGAAAATCTAATTGCAAAACATCCTGCTAAGAAACGAGATAATTGCAAATTAATGGTATTAAATAAAAAAGAAGAAACTATTCAACATATGAAATTTTCTGATATTCATCAATTTTTTAAAAAGGGTGATGTACTTGTATTGAACAATACTAAAGTTTATCCTGCTAGATTAATGGCTAAAAAAGATCGTTCAGATGCAAAAGTAGAAGTGTTTTTATTGCGTGAGTTAGCGAATGATTTATGGGAAGCAATGGTCAAACCGGCACGAAAAGTTAGAATTGGAAATAAATTAATTTTCGGAGAAGGAATTATTTGTGATGTTATTGATAATACCGTTTCTGGTGGCCGAGTAATTCGATTTGATTATGATATGCCATCAATATATCCTTTCATTGATGCAAACGGAGCATCTCCTCTTCCTCCATATATAGATAGAAAACCCGTACCATCAGATAAAGAAAACTATCAAACAGTATATGCGACGGAAAGGGGTTCGGTGGCAGCACCTACAGCTGGCATTCATTTTACTAAAGAATTATTAACTAAGTTAAGACGAAAAGGTGTAAAGCAAACCTACATTACTCTTCATATTGGATTGGGTACATTTAAACCTATTCTTGTTGAAGATTTAACAAGACACCATATGGATTCAGAATCATTTTCTGTACCTAAAGAAACTGCTGAGTTAATTAATTCCTCGAGAGAAAAAAACCGCAGAATTATCACTGTTGGAACATCAACTGTAAGAACCCTAGAAACTGTAGTTGTTTCAGGATTTCAAATTACTCCAAGAAGTGGCTGGACAGACAAATTTATATATCCACCATATGAATTTAAAATGAGTGATATGTTAATTACTAATTTTCATCAACCACAATCTACATTGATGATGTTGGTATCAGCATATGCTAATAAAGATTTTATTATGCACGCTTATAAGGAAGCCATTAAGAAAAAATATAGATTTTATTCTTATGGTGATTCCATGTTGATTATATAATGTTCGATTCTAATTATAGAATAGGAAATGGTGTTGATGTCCATCCATTAGTAATTGGAAGAAAGCTCATATTAGGTGGTCTTCATATTGATCATCATTCTGGATGTGAGGGGCATAGCGATGGAGATGTTCTAGTACATAGTATAATGGATGCACTTTTAGGGGCAATGAACAAAGGAGATATTGGAACACTTTTTCCATCATCTGATGATCGCTATAAAGATGCAGATAGTTTACTTTTGCTTGATGAAATTATATTATTAATGAAAGAAGAGTGTTGGAGGGTTGTTAATGTAGATTCAACAATTATATTACAATCTCCAAAGATTAAACCATTTATTAACACAATGAAGGATAATTTCCCTTCCAATTGGAATCTTTCAATTAAAGCTACAACAACTGATCATTTAGGATTTATAGGTGAAAAGAAAGGTTTAGCAGTAGTTACTACCTGCCTATTAAAGCAATATGATAAGAGTTAGATTTGCGCCCAGCCCAACAGGATACCTTCATATTGGAGGATTACGAACAGCACTATATAATTATTTATTTGCCAAACAGAATAATGGGCATTTAATTCTTCGCATAGAAGATACTGATCGTACGCGACTCGTAGACGGTGCAATTGATAATTTAATTTCTACCTTATCATGGTCAGGCATTGAATTTGATGAGGGTCCACACAAAGAGGGAGATTATGGTCCATATACTCAATCTGAAAGATTAGATATTTATCATAAACATACAATAAAATTAATAAAAAGTGGAAATGCTTATCCATGTTTTTATCCTAAAGATAGATTAGAAGCTATTAAATCAAAAAATATATCTAGTGAAATTGTAGCAGAATATGATACACGATTTAGGGATTTAGATATTGATGAGTCGATTGAAAAAATGAAATATGAGAATCATATTGTTAGGTTAAAAATTCCTTCCAAAGGTTCCATTTCAATATCTGATACTATTAGAGGCTCTATTGAATTTGATTTAAGTCTTATTCAAGATCAAATAATTCTTAAATCTGATGGTTTTCCAACATATCATTTAGCTAGTGTTATTGATGATCATTTAATGAATATTACACATGTTATAAGAGGAGAAGAATGGGTAGCTAGCCTTCCTAAGCACGCCCTTTTGTATCAAGCATTTGAATGGGAAATGCCAACTTTTGTTCATCTGCCACTATTGCTTAATAAGGATAAATCAAAACTATCTAAAAGACAAGGTGATGTTGCTGTAGAGGATTATAAATTAAAGGGATTTGTAAAAGACGCACTAATAAATTATGTAGCACTTTTAGGTTGGCATGGTTCTGACAATAAAGAAATTTATGATTTTGATGAATTAATTCATTCATTTTCTATAGAGCGAATTAAAAGTAGTGGTGCGATATTTGATGTAAAAAAATTAATTTGGTTTAATCAACAATATATTAAAAATTCAGATTCAGAAGCTTTATTAAATCTTATAAATCAGATGGTTCCCACTGAATGGAATCTAAAAATAGAAATGATTGATTTGCTAAAAGACAGTGTTGAAACTCTTAATGATTTTAAAGATCAGCTCAACTCTTTTTTTGTATATTCGCCTATCAAAATTAGTTCAGATAATCATCTTTTTTCCGATACTATCTATAATTTTTTAAATCTTTTAAAAGAAGCATTATCAAAGCAAGATGATATTAACGCTAATATTTTTAAAGATCTTATTAATAATATAAAAAAAGAACATGCTATTTCAGGCAATATATGGAAACCTATTCGAATAGCATTGACAGGCACTGAACATGGTCCAGATATAAGTTGCTATGCTTCAATTTTAGGATCAAAAACATGCGTTAATCGTATTCAGTTATTTTTAGATTTAAATGTCGATTAGTTTAGTATCCAATGCTAAGTTAAATTTAGCACTTTCAATAAATTATAAAAGATCAGATGGTTACCATGATATTTCTAGTATTATGCAAGAAATAGATTTACATGATACTATTGACATATCAAAAAATAACTCAAAAAAAATTCATATAACATCGCAGGGTATTCCTGTACCTGAGGATTCTACAAATTTATGTTATATAGCTGCTGATATATTTTTTTCAGAATTCAATATTCAAGAAAGAGTAAATATAACTATTAATAAAAAAATTCCTGTTGGAGGTGGTTTAGGGGGAGGATCTAGTAATGCTTCAACTATTTTAAAAGGATTATCTCAATTGTTTGACATTAACCCTAAACAAGAATTATTACATGCCATTTCTACAAAAATTGGAGCAGATGTTGCTTTTTTCAATAATGGTGGGCTGCAATATGCTCAAGGCATAGGTGATAAATTAACACCACTTCCAAATTTAATGCATGGATTTCACTTTTTAATTATATGTCCACAGATTTCCATTTCTACCCCTTGGGCATATAGTACATATAAAAAATATTTGGAAAATAAATTAAATGAATCTAACTTTGTGCCCCTTAGTGGTAAATTAGATTTTTCACTTTGGAATAATGATTTTGAAAAGGTTGTTTTATCAACATATCCAGAAATCAATGAAATAAAGCATATGTTAAAAAGAACAAATACTTTATTTGCAAGTTTGTCGGGAAGTGGCTCGACTATGTTTGGTGTCTATGATAGCCTTGAATCAGTTACCATTGCGCGTAACCAATTCAAAGATTTCCAAACCTATATAGCACTTCCTATATAATTGTTTTTTATGGGGGATCGTATAATGGCAGTACACATGGTTTTGGTCCATGGAGTTGGGGTTCGACTCCCTGTCCCCCAGCATGAAAATATTTAGTGGAAGAGCAAATAATCCATTAGCATCTGAGATTGCTAGTTGTTTAGGTACGACTTTAGGTAAGATACAGCTATATAATTTTAGCGATGGAGAGTTACGGGTAGCTTTTGAAGAAAATATTAGAAATGAAGATGTTTTTATTATTCAATCAACAAACCCACCATCTTCTAACGTCTTAGAATTACTTTTTATGCTTGATGCTGCTCGCAGAGCTTCAGCTAACAGAGTTATAGCAGTTGTCCCTTATTTTGGTTATGCTCGTCAAGATAGAAAAGATGAACCAAGGGTTCCAATTTCAGCAAAAGTGTTACTTGATTTAATGAATGTTGTTGGTATTAATCGAATCATGGCAATGGATTTACATTCACCTCAAATTCAAGGGTTTATAAATACACCATTTGACCACTTGTATTCTAGTATGGCTCTTTTTGATAGACTAAAAGAATTTAATTTAAATTTTGAAAATGGTATTGTTTTAGCTCCTGATGTTGGAAGTGCAAAAATCAGCCAATCTTATGCAAAAAGATTAGGTGTAGGATTTGCATTGATTGATAAGCGTAGACCAAAGCCAAATGAAGCCAAAGTTGCACATATAGTTGGAGAGTTAAAAGATAAGCATGTAATTATTATTGATGATATGATTGATACAGCAGGTACTATATGTAATGCAGCTGAAACAGCAATGAACAAAGGAGCAAGTTCGGTAACTGCAGTTGGAACACACCCTGTTTTATCTGGTGAGTCAATAAGAAGATTATCAGATTCACCAATAAATAAAGTAATAGTATGCAATACAATTGATATACCTGAAGACAAGAAGTTTGATAAGTTAGAAATCATTTCGGTAGCACATGTATTTGCGGAGGCGATTAAACACGTAACAGATGGAACTTCACTTAGTTCCATGTTTACATAAATTAGATGAATAAAGGAATATTATAATGGCAAAGCAATTTAAATTGACAGTAGAGAAAAGAGATCTTAAGGGCAGTAAAGATCTTAGACAGTTACGACAAGATATGAAAATCCCTGGGGTTTACTATTCATACGATGGAAGTAATATATTATTTCAAATTTCAAATAATGAAGTAAAAAATGCGATTCAATCTGGTGCTAATATTTTCACAGTAAATGTTGGTGGCAACGAACAAAATGTTGTATTTAAATCTGTCCAGTATCATCCTGTGACTGAACAAATTATTCATATTGACTTATATGGCGTTGATATGAATAAACCTATATCTATTAAAATTCCAATTGTTTATGTAGGAACACCATTGGGTGTATCAACTGAAGGTGGGGTTGTCGTAACTAATCTAAATGAGATAGAAATATCGTGTTTACCATCTGATATTCCAGAAAACATAGAAGTTGATATATCTAATGTTTCAATAGGAGAAAATATTCAGGCAGGCGATGTTGATTTAGGTGACAAATTTAAATTGGTAACACTGGAAGATTCAACATTGATGTCAGTAACACATGTTGTAGTAGAAGAAACTCCTGTTCAAGACGAGACAGAGGGTACGGATGAGGCAACTGGTGATTCTGATGCAGAAGCTGCTACAGAGCAGGGTTCGGATGATAGTTCGGAAGGTGCTGAATCTTAAAATATTTTTATGTTAGTTGTTGGACTAGGAAATCCAGGATCAAAATATAGATTAACAAAACATAATTTTGGATTCTGGGTGTTAGATGAGTTAGTAGAAAAAAGTTCTTTGAAATGGCAGTCTGGTTATGGTGATTATCTTTATGCAAAACAAAAAGATTTAATTTTTGCAAAGCCTACAACATTTATGAATAATAGTGGCTTGGCAGTTAAATCATTATGTAAGCATTATAGTCAAAATGACGTAATCATCATCTATGACGATATTGATTTACCTCTTGGAACTATT
>CEUF01039436.1_pt1 | contig 20386 bp, 22 predicted proteins | sample 531461 | NCBI WGS metagenome assembly CEUF01 (sample SAMEA2623350, study PRJEB7988) | marine metagenome | biome: marine biome (ENVO:00000447); feature: surface water layer (ENVO:00002042); material: "saline water (ENVO:00002010), including plankton (ENVO:xxxxxxxx)" | depth 5 m | reverse complement strand
CTAGTGCTATAGATCTTCTCGAATTTGATGGAGATGTATTGCTTATTTTAGATTCTGCTGCTGGTGGTGGTTCTAGTCCAACATTAGACGTTAAGTTAACTGAATCTGATGCAAGTGGTGGCACTTACACAGATCTCTCAGGAGCTACTTTTACACAAGTTACTGGTTCTGCATCAATGCAAACACTTGTAATTAACAAAGATACTTCTAAGCGTTATATCAAGATTGTACAAACAATCGGTGGTTCATCACCAACATTTACTTTCAGCATCAACCTAGTTGGCGTTAAAAAGTATAGCTAAATTTGTAGCCCTATTTTTAGGGCTTTTTTATTATGGCATTTACTGAAAACTTAGATACTTTTTTAGCTGATTTTGGAAATTTAGTTGTCAGTAAAGGTGCAAGATATAAAGGTATTTTAGATCAACCAGATGAAATAGTTGCTGATGGTTTAGTAATGACTACTGATTATGAGCTTACAGGTCTAACAAGTCAGTTGGGGTCATTAATTTTCGATGATATTATTTCTGTTGATGGCGAAAATTATAAGGTCAGACAAACAAGAAAGATAGATGACGGTAAATTCTGTATAGTATCTCTAAGTAAGGAATAAAAATGGCAAGTAAAAGAGAGCAAATATTATCAGCATTACAAACGACATTAGCAGGTACTACAGGTGTATCTACTAGGATTTATAGATCAAGAATAGAACCTATAACGAATGGAGAATCACCTGCAATTGTTATAGAACCTGTTACTGATGAGCCATCTATAAATAGTACAAGTTATTTAAAAATAGATTGGACACTTAGAGTAAGAATTATTGTTATTGCAAGAGGAACTATTCCTGATAAGGTTGGCGATCCAACTGTTGAAAGTTTATTTTCAAAAGTTTTAAATGATCCAACTGTTGGCGGTCTTGCAAAAGACATAAGACCAGCAAGTCAGACTTTTGAAGTACTAGAGGCAGATCAACCAGCAGGTTTTATAACCTGTGAGTTTGAAATCGATTACAGAACTTCATATAACAGTTTGAGTACATGATTTATAATTAGGTCATACCCTAACAACCCCAAGCGTTTAATATGGAGTATGAAATCCCAAATGAGGGTGGAACTTACATCCTTAATCCAAAAACTGGCAAGGCAAAGCTAGTTCAACAAACAAAACAAGCTGAACCACCTAAAGAGGTAACAACTGATGGCACTACTGACAAGAAAGAGAGTAATTCTGATTGAAACAGAAAGTTCTTATGGAACTGACCCTACTCCATCAGCTACTGATGTAGTTTTAGTAACTGATCTGAGTATTACACCACAATCTAGTGATGTTGTTAATAGAGATGTTGTAAGACCTTATCTAGGATCTTCAGAGCAGCTTTTAGCAAACACTAGAGTTGAATGTACTTTCAGCGTGGAACTTGCAGGGTCTGGAACCGCTGGGACGGCTCCTAGATATGGAAGTGCCTTGAAAGCCACTGGACTTTCGGAGACAGTTTCAAGCGGAACTTCTGTCACTTACGCTCCTGTTTCAAGTAGTTTCTCATCAGTAACTATCCATTACAATATTGATGGTGTAAGACATAAAGTCACTGGCTGTCGAGGTACTTTTACGATCTCAGCGGAGGTTGGTTCAATTCCAACAATTGATTTCACTTTTACTGGAATCTATAATGCCCCTACTGATACTGCTCTACCTACTGTTACTTATGGTAATCAAGCGACACCTCTAATATTTAAGAATGGAAATACAAGTGGTTTTTCTCTTCTTTCTTATTCTGGTGCATTACAATCCTTAACCATGGATTTAGGTGTATCAACAGTTTATAGAGAACTTGTTGGAGGTACTAAAGAAGTAATAATTACTGATAGAGCATCTAACGGATCAGTAACTATAGAAGCACCAACAATTGCACAGAAAGATTATTTTACTGCTGCATTATCAGATTCATCATTAGGTAACTTAGCATTCTTACATGGAACTACAGCAGGTAATAAAGTACAACTAACAAGTTCTAAAGTTGATATAGGAGATGTAAATTATGGCGAAATGGATGGAGTAGCAATGCTTGAAATTCCATATACACTTGTTCCAAGTTCAGCTAATAACGAATTTAGCTTAATATATACATAACTATTGACTTCCTAGCTAAAGTATAGAAGTATATATATTATTTAGTTTTTTATGGCATTTGTTCGTAAAAAGACCAAGGTTTATCCTTGGCCTGTGGAAGTAAAACGTCCTTCTGAAAAAAAACCAGGCGAATTTGAAAAATATGAATTTAAGGGAAAATTTGTAAGACTTTCTAGAACAGAACTTGATAAGTTTGAGGACGAGGATGAATTTTCTGCTTTAGAGAAGATATTAGTAGGTTGGGAGGATGTTAATGAAGAAGATGGCACACCTATAACTTTTAGTAAAACTGCATTAAAAGAATTTTCTGAGGATGTTGATTTTGTTAAGGGAGTATTAGAAGCATTCAGAGGTTTTTATGGAAATGCTCAATCGGGAAACTAACTGATGCTGCCATATACTGGGCTTCGGGTGGCAGAAAAACGATAGATAGTACTCAAGAAGATGCAAAAGCTTTTGGGATACAAATCGAGAAGCAACCAGAGATAGATGATGATTTTGAAGTGATGGATGATAATTGGGAAATTGTTATGATGTTTTTAAGAATACAAACACAATGGAATATGTCCTTTGGAGGTGTAGTAGGATTAAAATATGAAGTCCTATTGCTTGCTGGAGGACTATTTGACCTTTACAATGTAACTAACCGCAAAGAAATGCTAGAGGGCTTACAACTTATGGAATCTGTAGCTCTAAGAGAGGTTAATAAGGAGAAGAAGAGTGGCTAAAAAAGTAGGTAAGTTTGTCTTAACAATTGATGTTGAGGGTTTAAAAGATCTCTCTGGATTGCAAAGGCAACTTAAAGGACTTGAAAAATCTGCTAATCCTACAGCTAGACAGCTTAAATCATTAGGACAAAGTGTAAGACAAATAACTAAGTTTACACCTAAAACAATAAGTCAGTTTAAACAAAAAGAAAGAATATTAAAAAAGTTAAGACAGGAAGTAAATGTTAACTCAAGACAGTTCCAAATATTAGGTAGAGCAATTGATTCTAATAGGGTAAAACTCCAAAAATTCAATAATACAGCTAAAAAAGGAACAGGTTTTAGCAAGCTTGGTACTGGCTTTGGAAGTATTCTTGCTTCTCAAGTTTTACCAGGTAATACATCTCAACTCGCATTGGCAGGTGCAAATATAGCTGGGCCAAAAGGAGCAGCTATTGGAGCAGTTATAGGTGCAGGGATGGACTTTTCTAGTCTAGCAAAAGACGCTGCTATATTTTCTGGAGAAATTAAAAGACTAGAGGTCGCATTAAAGGGTGTTACAAAAACTGAGAAAGAATTTGCAAAAGCACAAAAAGTTATTGCTTCAGTATCAAATGAATTAAATGTTCCTATCAAAAATGCTACTAAGCAATTTACAACTTTATCTGCATCTGTAATTGGTGCTGGAGGAAGTGTTGATGATGCAGAACTTGTATTTAGAGGTGTTTCAGAAGCTATTAAAGCAACAGGTGGAGATGCTGAAGATGTGCAATCTGCGATTCGAGCGATGTCGCAGATCTTCGGTAAAGGTAAGGTGTCGGCCGAAGAGCTCCAGGGCCAACTGGGAGAACGCCTTCCAGGGGCCGTGGTTAAATTTGCCGATGCTACAGGACGAACATTGCCTCAGTTACAGAAAGACTTGAGAGATGGAACTGTAGGTCTTAACGATGTAATGAAATTTGTTGTGAAGTTAAGCGATGATCATGCACAGGCAGCAAAAAATATGGCAAATTCTACTGCTGATGCAGGTGCAAGAATGCAAGTAGCTCTTGATAAGTTAAAGAAAAGTTTTGGAGACTTCTTCCAACCTCTTGGTGCTATGTTCCAAGACTTGATAACAAATTTTGCAAATATGCTTAACGCAGCATTAGAGACAAGAAATATTATCAAAACAATTGAATTAGAAAAAGGTAAAAATGTATCTGGAACAGTATCTAATAAAGCATTAAGAGATGCGGAAAAACAAGCATTGAAAATTGCAAGATTACGAGCAGGTGTATTTACGGAAGAAGATTATAAAGCAGGTAATGTGCATCAATTAAGTATTGGTAGACAGAAACCAATAGATGAAAATGAATTTAGAAGATTAAGAGATCAAATTTTTAAGGATAATTTACGACAATATGGATACGAACAAGGAATATTAAAAGGACCTGTAAGTGTTAGAGATCTGACAACATTCCAAGGGGTTACTCCAGAGGGAGATAAAGGAAAAGAAGCAGCTACTTTAGATAAATATAAATTAGATTTAGGAATAATAAATCAGAAAGAATTTGAAGCTAGAGAAATAAGAAGAGAAGCTAGCGTAATTCTTGAAAAGATGAAATTAGATAATAAAGAGTTTGATATGGATTTAGGGCAGATTATTGCCAAATTAACAGAGGCTAGAAGTGGTGCATTTAATTTTAAAGAAGAAATGAAAAAAGTTGCAGAATCTGCATTGGATTTAAGAACAAAAATTGGAGAACTCGCTGTTAGTTCTGTTAATAAACTAGCTGATGGATTTGCAGAACTTGCTGTATCAGGTAAAGCTAGTTTTGGAGACTTAGCACGATCAATATTACAAGATTTACAAAGAATGATTGTTAAAGCATTATTCTTTAAAGCAATATTTGGGTTATTCCCAGGTTTACAAAAATTTTTAGGATTTGAAAAAGGTGGTGTTGTTGAGAAAAGTGCTAAAGGTAATGTATTTGCTAAAAATAAAATTGTGCCATATGCATCAGGGGGTGTAATTGATAAGCCAGTAATTTTTCCAATGGCAAAAGGAATGGGTTTAGCAGGGGAAGCTGGGCCAGAAGCTATACTTCCATTGAAGAGAGGTAAAGGAGGAAGACTTGGGGTTGAAGCTTCTGGTGGTGTTGGTAATATAGTTGTTAATGTAGATGCATCAGGTTCTAATGTTGAAGGTGATGAAGAGCAAGGTAGACAGCTTGGATTAGTTATTTCAGCAGCAATACAATCTGAATTAATACAACAAAAAAGACCTGGAGGATTATTAGCATGACACTTCAAGCATTTCCAAGTACTCCTCAACCTAGTTTTCCTGTCAAAAAAAGTTCAAATCCAAAAACTAAAACAATACGTTTTGCTGATGGTTATGAACATCGTATTCACTTTGGAGTAGCTGCACATCAAAACCCCAAAACATTTAGTTTTACTTGGAAAAATATTACAGAAACAGAATCAGATTCTATAGAAAATTTTCTTGATGATCGTGCTGAAGACAACAAGGCGTTTACATATCAGCCACATAACGAACCATCTTCTATGACTTTTGTATGTGAACAATGGAGTAAAGATATGAGTGTTCCTAATAGAGCAACTATACAAGCAACTTTTAGACAAGTTTTTGAACCTACAACCTAATGACAACTGTTTGGTCTGCTAATGCTACTTTAAGTCTTAATCAAGTTGTAGCTCCAACTGATTCAAGAAGAACTGATGGTTTGTTTTTTAAAGTAACTCAAGCAGGTACGACAGGATCATCTGAGCCAAATTGGGGTAAAACAATTGGACAAACAATTTATGATAATAATGTTCAGTACGTTTCTTTTAGTAGTACATTTAGCGATGTTCAGTCTTTAAACCCATCAGCAATTATTGAATTATTTATATTAACCCTTAAAGAAGGTATTCATTATCCACAAAGCAATCCAAGTAATGAAACAGAAAAATATTATTTTCATGCTGGAAGTAGTCTAAATGCAAACGGTAAAATCGAATGGCAAGGACAAGAATATCTTAGGTTCCCTGTTGAGGCTACAGGATTTGCTTTTAAAAGAGGACAACTACCAAGACCAAAACTTGTTGTCAGCAATGCTACTGGTTTAATATCTGCAATTTTATTGACTGTTAATGAAACGACAACAGGAAATGATCTTACAGGTGCAACAGTAACTAGAATAAGAACTTTAGCAAAATTTCTTGATGCTGCAAATTTTGCTGATAATCAGAATTCAACTGCTGATCCAACGGCAGAATTTCCAAGAGAAATATATGGTATAGATCGTAAAGCTTCAGAAAATAGAAATGCTGTTGAGTTTGAATTAGCTGCACCAACAGATTTAATGGGAATAAAAATCCCTAAACGTACAGCGACTCGTGATGAGTTCCCAGCTATTGGTACTTTTTCTTAATGACTTGGCAAAAAGAAGCATTAGTTCATGCTAAAAAACAACTGCCTAAAGAAGCAGTAGGTCTTGTTTTAAATATTAGAGGAAAATTAAAATATCATCCCTGTAACAATCTTGCGATAACTGATCATCAATGTTTTATTTTAGATCCCGAAGATTATGTAAAAGCAGACAATAGAGGTGATATTGTAGGCATATTTCATAGTCACCCTGTGAATCCTCCAACTCCTAGTCAAGCAGATAAGGTTAGTTGTGAGGCTAGTAATCTGCCTTGGTATATAGTAAATCCGACCTCTGAAGAATGGGCATATCTTGAGCCATGTGGTTATAAACCACCTTTACTTGGCCGTCAGTGGGTATGGGGAGTTACAGATTGTTGGAGTCTAGTAAGAGATTGGTATAAAGAAAAAAAGAATATATCTTTGAGAGATTGGGACAGACCACTTACACCACAAGAATTTAATGACAACCCATTGTTTGAGCAATGTGCAAACGATACAAATTTTAGAGAATTAACATCTAGTGAAAGACTCGAAAATGGTGATGTTTTATTAATGAGTATTATGTGGCCGACACTGAATCATGTCGCATTATTTTTTGAAGGAGATGTTATTCATCATTTAACCGATAGACTATCTTGTAGAGAGCCTTATTCTGAATGGCTGTTAAAATGTACAGGAAAGAGGTATCGTTATGTCTCGTAAAATAAAGCTGTATGGGCAATTAGCAGAATTTGTTGGTCATAAGGATTTTGACGTACAAGTAAAAAGTGTTGGGCAAGCTGTAAGTTTTTTAATAAATAACTTTCCACAGTTAGAAAGTTATATGTCACCAAAATATTATCAAGTTAAAGTTGGAAATTACGATATAAATGAAGAGGAAGTTAATTACCCTACTGGCAAAGAAGATATACATTTTATTCCTGTAATCTCTGGTGCAGGTAGAGGTTTTGGAAAGATATTATTAGGTGCTGCATTAGTAGGTTTGGCGTTTGTAGTTCCTGGAGGATTATCTTTTGCTGGTTTAAAGGCTGGAGGAATAAAAGGTGCGTTGGCTGGTGCTACTACTTTGAGTAAAATTATGGCTGGGACTGGTGCTTTTTTAGTATTAGGTGGAGTAAGTGATATGTTATTCCCAATGCCACAAGATGATTTTTCAGAAGATCCACGTTTATCTTTTAATTTTAGTGGATTGCAAAATACAAGCAGGGCTGGGACTAGTATTCCATTAGTATATGGTGAGATTTTGACAGGTAGTATTGCTATAAGTGCAGCAATTGACACTAACCAAGTTGAGGCTTAAATATGACTATGAATCGTAAAATCATAAGAGGTGCTGGAGGTGGTGGAGGCAGTAAACCTCATGTTGACCCAGATACCTTACATAGTCGGCAGTTTGCTACTATTCAAGATCTAATATCTGAGGGCGAAATAGAAGGTTTTTCTACTCCATCGAAAGCTGGAATTACAAATAAAGCGTCTGCCGAATATATCAATGCTTCTTTAAAAGATGTATTTCTAAATGATACTCAAATACTTTCATCAACTGCTAATAATGCTAGTCCAGCAGCAGCAGATTTTAATTTTAAAGATGTCACTTTTAAATTTAAAGAAGGTACAAGTAATCAAACTGCTGTTACTGGTATGCCTATTACAATTGCAAGTCCTTTAGCAGTTTCAAGTGCTGTTGTTACAAAATCATCAGGAGTTGGGATAACTAAAACTATAAGTCAATCTTGTGATGCTGTAATTGTTACTTTGACTTGGGCAGAATTACAATTTCAAGATGACAAGGGAAATATTCATGGTTCTACGGTTCAATACAAAATTTCTCATAAATACAGTGGTCAATCATCTTTTACAGAAAGAATTAATACATCAGTAACTGGTAGATCTGCTGACCCTTACTCAAGAGAACACAGAATAGATTTAGCTGGAGCTAGTTTTCCTGTAGATATAAGAGTAGAGAGAATTACAGATGATGCTGATGTAAGTGGTTTTATGAGAGATACTTTTACATTTTCTTTCATACAAAGAGTAATTGATAGTACAGAAACATATCCAAACAGTGCTTATACAGCATTAAGATTCGACAGTAAAGTATTTAGTTCTATACCGAAAAGAGTATACAAAATAAGAGGAATTAAGGTAAGAATACCAGGCGCAGGTGCTAATAATTCTGGAACGCCATCAGTTGATATACAAACAGGAAGAATAGTTTATCCAAACAACTATATATTTAATGGGACAATGCAAGCTGCAAAATGGACAACTTGCCCTGCAATGATACTTCTAGATCTTTTAACAAACCAAAGATATGGGCTAGGTAATCATTTAGCACCCGATTATAATTCTGCAAGTCCAAGCGATTCTGATCTATTTGCAAACCTTGATTTGTTTAGTTTTTATGGTGCTTCAAAATTTGCAAATGAACTAGTAAAAGACGGATCAGCAGCAGGTACAGAAGAAGCAAGATTTGCTTGCAATGTAAATATTCAAAGTCCTAAAGAAGCCTTTGCAGCAATAAATGAATTAGCTGGTGTCATGAGATGTATGCCTATATGGTCTGCTGGAAGTATAAGTCTTGCTAGAGATGAAGCAGCACTTCCAACTTATCTTTTTAATCTTGCCAATGTTGGAGAAGAAGGATTTAACTATCAAGGAAGTAGTTTTAAACAACGTCATTCTGTAATTATTGTTAGCTATTTCAATATGGAATCACAAGAGATTGATTCTGAAGTTGTAGAGAGTTCAACGGCTAAAGCAAAGTTTGGAACTTCTGTAAAAAAAGTACAAGCATTTGCGTGTACTTCTCGTAATCAAGCTGCTAGATTAGGCCGTGCAATACTTTTTGCGGAGGAACATGAGACAGAAACAGTTTCATTTACAACTTCTATTGATTCTGGATTAGTCGTTAGACCAGGTGCGGTTATTGAAGTTAATGATCCAGTAAGGGCAGGGGCAAGAAGAGGAGGTCGTGTTGTAGCTGCAACGACAACAACTATAACAATAGACGCAAAAGCTTCAACTTTACTAGTACATACATCAGATGGCGTAACAACAGGCCCTGGTATGACAGACATTTTAAAAATCTTAGTTACCATGCCTGACGGTACTGTTGAAACTAGAAATGTACAAAGTGAAAATTTAGGTGTATTAACATTAAATTCTGCTTTACCAGCAGTTCCAAATGTTGGAACTCCTTATCTTCTTACAAGTACAACATTACAAACACAGCTTTTTAGGGTTGTTGAGGTACAAGAACAGGATGGGATTAATTATGCGATTACTGCATTGAAATATGTTGAAGGAAAATATCCATACATAGAATCGAATGTTCCTTTACCAGTAAGAAATATTTCTCTTTTAAATACAAAACTGTCGCCTCCATCTAGTTTAGTGGGAGAAGAAACAACCATTGTTATAAACGGTATTGCAAGAGCTAGATTAATTGTAAGTTGGCAAGAACCATCAAAGTCATTTTTTGCAGACAATGGAACAACATATGAAAAACCACAAGGTCCATCAGGTTATCAAGTAAATTACAGGATTACATCTGAGGCTGGTAATACAAGTAATTTTATAACTATTGATGTTGTAAGTAATGATTTCGAGATCATGGATACAACAAAAGGTTTTATTGAATTTGAAATATATTCAATTAGTGCAAGCGGTAAATTATCATCACAACCTTTAACAGGTACGATCAACACAGTTGGAAAATCAAGCGTACCTGATAATGTAATTAATCTAGCTGTTGAGGCGATTGATGAGAAATTAGCAAGACTTACATTTAATCAATCAACTGCTCTAGACGTTTTATATGGTGGATCAGTATTTGTAAGACATACAGCAGAGACAGGTAATGCAGCTACATTTGCATCAGGGCAAAATATTGTAGAAGCAGCACCTGGTAATGCTACTGAAGTGATTGTTCCAGCTTTACCAGGCACTTATCTCGTTAAATTCCAAGATGATACAGGTAACTTTAGTTCCGCAGCAGCAAGAGTTGAATTAACACTTGTTGATATATTTGATTCAATTTTAGTAAAACTAGATGAGGAGCATAATGATTCACCAGCGTTTAATAATTCTAATTCTAGTCTGTTTAGCAATACAGAGTACAGCAATACAAGAGGTGGTCTTATAATCTCAAACCCAGCACTTGTAATAAATGGTACTTATACACAGTCAGGTACAACTATTACTTGCAATATTAATAGTCATGGATTGGTAGTAGGTCAAACAAAACAATTTACTTTTTCTGTTAATGGTGCAACAAGTGGTCCTTATGTAATTACTACTGTAAATAATGCAAATCAATTTTTGGTTACATCTACAACGTCTGGTAATTTCTCAGGCACTGTTTCTGTGGCTAAAGGTAAAAATGGTACTTATGATTTCCCTGCAACTTTAGATTTAGAAGGTACATATTCATTAGTTTTAAAAAGACTTATAAGAGGTGCTGGTTTCTTTCCGTCAGCCTTATGGGATGACAGAGTTGGTCTTGTTAATGACTTCCCTGATTGGGATGGTGTTTTAGCTGAAAACGCAATAGGTAAAGTTTTTGTTAAAACAACAACTGATAATCCAAATAGTGGATCACCTACATATACACCTTTTACTGAATTTTCAAACGGTACATTTAAAGGCAGAGGTTTTAAATTTCAAACACGTTTAGAGACAACAGATACTGCTCAAAATGTTGTTATTCAAGAAGTTGGCTATAGGGCTGAGATGCCAGTAAGAACTGAGCAGTCTGTTGAATTAGAATCAAAAGATCCTCAGAATCCAACTGTTCCAATCCCTGTAAATGTAACCTTTCAGTTCCCATTCTTTACAGGAACTACAGCTTTACAAGCACAAGGTTTTACTTGTCCAAAACCTATAATTAATATTTCTGCACAAAATATGCAAACTGGAGACTTTTTTGAATTAACAAATATATCAGGAACTGGTTTTACCATTGAATTTAAAAATGCAGCAGGTGCAACACAAATTAGAAAATTTAATTACTTAGCTGTTGGTTATGGCAAAGGCGTGTAGAATATGATTAAAATTTTCTAGTTTTTATGTCTAGTTTATCAGTTACTAATTTTAATATTGAAAATGCGTCAGGCCAAGCAGTAAGACAAGATATAGAAGCCTGTTTGTTAGCTTTGCAAGGTCATAGCAGAGAAGCCCAAGATACTGATATAGCTTCAAGTCAATGTGTTAAAGGTATGTTTTTTTTAAATGATACAAGTAATGTTTTAAAAGTTAGAAATTCAGTTAATAATGATTTTACAGACATAGGAAATATAGATCAAGCAAATTTAGGTTTACTTCCACGATCAGGCGGTAGTACTGCTCCAATGACAGGACAATTTTTAGCTGATGATTCCAATAGTGCTTCTGCTCCAGCTATATCATTTGATACAGATCAAGATTTAGGTTTATTTAGAAAAGATGCTAACCAAATGGGTTTTAGTGCTTCTGGTCAAGAGCAAATGCAATTTGATGCAAATGGAATAACACTACATAATGCTAATGAATTAAGAATGCACGATGGTAATAGTGCTGGTGCTGCTGGATCTACATATATGGCTTTAAAACCAGCAACTAATATAGCAAGTAATTTTACTCTTACTTTCCCTGCTAATGCTGGTACAAATGGTCAGATCTTAAAAACTGATGGAAATGGTAACTTATCATGGGGTGATTCTGGTGGTGGTACTCCTACTTTTACAAGTGTTACAGCGACAAACTTTGTTGCAAACTCAGCTTTAATAGGTCCACAAAATACAACTAGACCACCATACTTTGCTAGTGGTGCAGGTGAATTTGCTGGTACTCTTGTAAAAATACATTGCAGATTTACTGGTACAGGTACTGTTCATGTAAATCACTCTGATGCAGTTTCATCAGTAACTGATAATGGAGTAGGTGATTATTCAGTTAATTTTAGTTATCAGTTGAAAGCTTCATCTACTGGTAATGTAACTAATAATTTTTCTGTATCTTTTTCAATATCAGGAACAACATTTAATCAACCTGGTCAATTAGCACACACTCATGCTTTTATAGTTAGTCAAAATAATGCTCATGTTAGATTTGTTTGTCATAAAACTGAAAACTCAGGTCAAAAAGCTGATCAAGCATTTGCAAGTGTAATTGTGGCTAACTGAAAAATAAGGATGTATAATGTAAGAAAAAATTATGGCAAATTCAGACAAAAGATTTGTTTATACAGATGATGACGGTAGTTTAAGAATTGTTGTTCCAGTAGATGAGGATATTTGTGGCTTTACTTTAGAACAAATTAAAACTAAAGATTGTCCTAGTGGTAAAACAGTTTATACTGTAGATAAATCTGCAATTCCTACTGATAGGAGTTTTAGAAATGCTTGGACTTATACGAATTAAATTATGGGATTTGGAGTTGATATGGCAAAAGCCAAAGAAATACATAAGCAAAATATTCGTAACGCAAGGGAACGAATATTTAAAGAATTAGATATAGAGTTTCAACGTGCAATAGAAACAAAAGATGAAACAAAACAAGCAGAAATAGCTACAAAAAAACAGGCGTTAAGAGATGCACCTGCGGACACAGATATTACTAATGCTACTGATACAGATGCTTTGAAAGCACAATGGAAAACTGATATATTAGGATCATCTCCATATAGCTAATGGCAATACAACCAGCTACTTACAATTTTGTAGTACAGAGAAGAGCAGATCATAGTATCACTCTTGTTTTTAAAGATTCAAATAATAATGCAATAAACTTAACAGGATTTACAGTCGCAGCACAAGTTTGGGAGGAAACAAGAACTACAAAATATGCTGATTTTAATGTTGTTTATACAAATAGATCTACAGGAACAGTAGAAATATCCTTGACCGATGATCAGACAGCTACATTCGCACCTAATACCTTGTCTTATGACGTATTGTTAATTAACGGATCTGGTCTAAAAGAATATTATTTGGAAGGTATAATAACGGTAAGCGAGGGTTACACAACAGTATGAACTCTATTCAAGTTACAGAAACTAAAAATACAGTATCAGTTAGCCAAACGACTAATACTGTTACTATTACAGAAGGAGTCGCTGCTACTGTTGAACTGACCCATGTAGGACCTCAAGGACCTGCTCCTTTTGGATTTATATTTGATGGTTCGGATAAAGTAAATGATTCTGTCGTTTACTACCACAGTTCATCTGGTACATTTAAAGCAGATTCAACAACTACGAAACTTACACTCGTCAATGGGGGAAATTTTTAGGCCATGTCTAACATAATTCGATTAAAGAAAAGATCAGCATCTGGTAGTGCTGGCGCACCTTCTAGTTTATCTCCTTCAGAAGTAGCTTTTAATGAAAATGATTTAAAATTATATTATGGTTTTGGTGATGATGGTCAATCTCCACCTGCTGCAAGTTCAATAATTGCTATTGGTGGTGCAGGTGCTTTTTTCAATAAAACAGATGTAAGAAATGCGAATAAAGTTTTAGCAGGGCCAGTATCTGGAAGTGATGCTGCACCAGTATTTAGAGCTTTAGTTGCTGCTGATATTCCTTCTATTCTTCATACAAAAATCAGTGATTTTGATGCAGGGGTTCAAACAAATAAACTCAACGAACTAACAGCACCAGATGGCGCAGTTAGTATGTCAAGTCAAAAAATTACAAACTTAGCTGATCCTACTGCTGATAATGATGCTGCAAATAAAGCGTATGTTGACGGTGTTGCACAGGGATTAGACGTTAAAGATTCTTGTAAAGTTGCAACAACACAGGCACAAACACTTGCTAGTGATTTTACAAACGGAGATACAATTGACGGAATAACTCTTGTTACTAATGACAGAATACTTATTAAAGATCAGTCAAGTGCATCAGAAAATGGTATTTATAAAGTCAATGCTTCGGGCGCACCCACAAGAACTGATGATTTAGCTGCTGGTGCTGACGCTGCTGGATTTTTTACGTTCATTGAGAAAGGAACGGTTAACGCAGAAAATGGTTTTGTTTGTACATCTGATAAAGGATCTGCTGTAGTAGGCACAAATGATCTTGCAATTTCTCAATTTTCTGGTGCTGGTCAAGTTATTGCTGGTAGTGGAATTGATAAGTCTGGTAATACTCTTTCTGTTGATTTAAAAGCAAATGGTGGACTTGTTATTGAATCTACTGAAATTGCTGTTGATCTTGGTGCTAGTTCTATAACAGGAACTCTTGCAGTTAGTGATGGTGGTACAGGATCTACAACAGCTAGTGGTGCGAGAACAAATCTAGGAGTTGTTATTGGTACAGATGTAGAGCCTCATTCCGATAAGTTGACAGAACTTGCAACTATGGCACAAGCAACTGCTGATGCTTTAGCTGATTTATCTGCTACAGAAGTACAAATACTTGACGGAGCAACAGTTACAACTGCTCAGTTAAACAGAGTAGATGCTACATCTAGTATTCAAACTCAATTAGATAACAAACAACCACTTGATGCTGAACTTACAGAACTCGCAACAATGTCTAGCGGTACAGCTTCAGCACTTGCAGATCTTACAGGTACTGAAGTAGGAATACTTGACGGAGCTACATTAACAACTTCTGAATTAAATATCCTTGACGGTGTTACTGCAACTGCTGCTGAATTAAATATTTTAGATGGAGCTACATTATCAGTTAATGAATTGAATATTCTTGATGGTGTTACTGCTACAGCAAATGAAATCAATTTACTTGATGGTGTTACTGCAACTACAGCAGAATTAAATTTTGTTGATGGTGTTACTTCTGCAATTCAAACTCAATTAAATAACAAGCAAGGACTTAACGCAAAACTAACTGAGTTAGCAACAATGTCTACTGGTACTGCAAGTGCTATAGCAGATTTAACAGGAACTGAAGTTGCTATTCTTGACGGTGCGACTGTTACAACTACTGAGCTAAATATTATTGATGGTGGTACTTCTGCGACATCTACAACTTTAGCAGCAGCAGATCGTATGGTGGTCAATGACGCTGGCACTATGGTTCAAGTTGCTTTTAGTGATCTAGTAACTTTTCTTGAGGATGGAACTACAAGTGGATTTGAAATTGATGGGGGTACATATTAGAAACAATATAAGAGCTAGGAGGTATCACAAATGGCAATTCAGATAAAACTCAAAAATGCAAGTGGTAGCGATCCAAGTGCTAGCGATTTAGTTGTTGGTGAAGTTGCGATAAGAACTGATAATGGTAAATTATTTACAAAAAAAGATGATGGAAGCGTTGCTGAAATAAGCGGTAGCGGTGGTGGTGGTGGTGGTTCTAATAATATTGATATTAATACTCTATCCTCTTCATCTGGCACAGGTGGTGGTAGTGCAACATTTAACGGAACAGCTTATAGATTTACATTAAGCAGTCCACCAACTACAGCACAAGAAGCTTTAGTTTCAATTAGTGGTGTTGTTCAAAAACCTAATTCTGGTACTAGTCAGCCATCTGAAGGTTATGCTATTGATGGTAATGATATTATTTTTTCTGCTGCTCCTCCTTCTGGAGCAAGTTTTTTCATTGTTACTTATGGTCGTTTAGGTGTTGGTACACCATCAAACAATACTGTTACGTCTGACAAAATAGTAGACGGAACCATTGTTAATGCTGATATAAATGCAAGTGCAGCAATAGCAGCTTCAAAGATTGCTGGTTTAGCGACTTCAGCTACAACAGATACTACAAACGCATCAAACATTTCTTCTGGAACACTTGCAGCAGCTAGAGTTGCGACTCTTAATCAAGATACTACTGGCAATGCTGCTACAGCTACAACTTTAGAAACTGCTAGAACTATTGCTGGTACAAGTTTCAATGGTTCTGCAAATATTGATATTGACTACAATAATTTAACTAATAAACCAACATTGACCACAGGTCCGACAGGCCCCACTGGCCCCACTGGCCCTACAGGTCCAACTGGCCCAACTGGCCCAGCTGGTAATGATGGAGCAGATGGTGCAACAGGACCTACTGGGCCAGAAGGCCCTACAGGTGCAACAGGACCTACTGGACCTCAAGGACCCGCAGGTAATGATGGTGCGGATGGCGCAGATGGCGCAGATGGTCAAGATGGTGCGACAGGTCCAACTGGCCCTACAGGTCCTCAAGGTAGTACAGGATCTGCTGGATCTGCTGCGACTATAGCTGTAGGAAGTACTACTACAGGCCCTGCTGGATCTAATGCTTCTGTATCAAATTCTGGATCATCAAGTTCTGCAACTTTTAATTTCACAATACCTAGAGGAGCAACAGGTCCGACTGGACCTACAGGCCCCACAGGGCCTACAGGAAGTACAGGATCGTCTGGATCTGCTGCAACCGTTGGAGTTCACAGTACACTCACAGGATCGGCTGGTACAAATGCCTCTGTTGTTAATTTAGGAACATCTACTAATGCTAGTTTTCGTTTCACAATACCTAGAGGACCTACTGGTTTTACTGGCGGTACAGGACCTACAGGTCCTCCAGGACCTACAGGAGCTACAGGGTCTCCAGGAGGACCTGGACCTGCTGGACCTGCTGGTTCTACATCTTACAATGCTGGTCAATTAAGTGGTCTAGGTATTTCTCTTTCTGGTAATCGTTACGGAGTAATATTGCATACCTCTAATGCTGGTGTATGTGAACTAGGTCGTTATTTAGATTTTCATACTTCTGATGGTAGCACTGGTGATTTTGAAGGTGGAAGAATAAGCGGTGGTTCTAGTTTTATTGATTTTTCAAAAGGTGTTCGTGCGCCAAGTTATACGACAAGTTCTGATCGTGATATTAAAAATACAATTGTAGATTCTGATTTAGGTCTTGATTTTATTAATAAGCTAACTCCTAAATCGTTTAAATATAACCAAGACATAGATGAATTAGGATTTGATTCAAAGACTCATTATGGTCTTATTGCACAAGACGTTGAGGATGTAATTACTGGATTAGGAAGAACACTTGATGATATTTCTATTGCTGTTAAAACTGAAGATAAATTCCAAAATGGTAATATTATGCCAATGTCTGTTGATTATATTCAATTAGTTAGTGTTTTAATAAAAGCTGTACAAGAGTTGTCCGCTAAGATAGACGTATTGGAGGCTAAGTAAATGGGTCTAACAAAAGTATCATCTGACGGTATAGAAGATGGAAGTATTGTTAATGCTGATTTGCATAATGCTGCTGCAATAGATAAAAGTAAATTAAATATTTCTAATGCAACAACTTCTGCTGCTGGTTATCAGTCCGCAGCAGATAAAACAAAATTAGACGGCATAGAGAGTAATGCAACTGCCGATCAAACAGCTAGTGAGATAAGAACTCTTGTAGAAGCAGCTACAGATTCCAATGTATTTACTGATGCTGATCATACAAAACTAAATGGTATTGAAACTGGAGCCACTGCGGATCAAACAAACGCAGAAATAAAAACAGCTTATGAAGCAAACTCAGACACAAATGCTTTTACTGATGCTGAAAAAACCAAGCTCTCAGGTGTTGAGAGTAATGCAACTGCTGATCAATCAGCTAGTGAGATAAAAACTCTTTTACAGTCAGATAAATTAACTGTTAATGAGATAGCTGATGATGCTGTTACTAGGGATAAGGTAAATTTTGTTTCTACATCTTCTGAACCAGCTATTGAAGCAAAAGGTGATGGAAGTATGCAAGATGGCTATTTACAACTTAATTGCTCACAAAACAGTCACGGTGTAAAAATAAAATCTCCTCCTCATAGTGCCAATGCAAGTTATACATTAACCCTTCCAGATGATACAGGTTCGGCCAATCAAGTTTTAAAAACTGATGGATCGGGTGGACTCGATTGGGTTGATAATACGGCAGGTCCTACTGGGCCTACTGGGCCTACTGGACCCACAGGACCTGCGGGTAGTAACGGAACTAATGGAGCAGACGGAGCAGACGGAGCAGACGGAGCTACAGGGCCAACTGGACCTGTGGGGCCAACTGGACCGACAGGACCTGCTGGTAGTAATGGCTCTGATGGAAATGATGGAGCAACAGGACCAACAGGACCAACAGGACCTGCGGGAACTTCTGCAACTATCGCAATTGGTACGGTGTCTACTGGGCCTGCTGGTAGTAATGCAACCGTCACAAACTCTGGCTCCTCTACTGCTGCTACATTTGATTTTTCAATCCCAAAAGGAGACACAGGCCCAACGGGTCCAACAGGTCCCCAAGGAGCTACAGGACCGACAGGCCCTGCGGGTGGTTCTGGAGATTCTGGAGGAGATGGCCCACCTGGACCGACAGGCCCCACTGGCCCAACAGGACCCACAGGACCCACTGGGCCTTCGGGTACAGGCCCAACAGGACCAACAGGACCAACAGGACCTACTGGTTCAGCAGCTACTATTAGCGTTCACAGTACAGTCACAGGATCTGCTGGATCTAATGCTTTAGTACAAAATTTCGGTTCATCATCTAATGCTAGCTTTAGATTTACAATTCCTAGAGGAAATACAGGCAGTACAGGACCGACAGGACCGACAGGGCCAACAGGGCCAACAGGACCGTCAGGAGGAACTGGACCTACTGGTCAAACAGGAAATACAGGGCCACAAGGACCTGCTGGGCCAACAGGTCCTACTGGACCGTCAGGCCCACCTGGGCCTACTGGTGGACCTGGGCCTACAGGACCACAAGGACCTGGAATATATTCAAGCAACGTAACGAGTATTATTGGTATTGGAACTGCATATTTACAAATTGGTACAACTTACGGAGCTTGGGGTGTTAGCTGGTGGCCATCAGATGTAAACAAAAAAGAAAATATAGTTGATACTTCTTATGATGCAATCGCAGCAATCAAAGCTTTAAAATTTAGAGACTTTGATTGGAAAGCTGGCGAGCCAGAAACTGGAAGCGTTCAATGTGGAGTTATTTCTCAAGAGGTTGAGGCTGTTGATAGTAGTTTTGTAATTGACGTTGCAGACGTAGAATATACTGATAGCGATGGCAATACACAAACTGCAAAAGGATCTAAAGGTGTTAATCCAAACAGGATAATTACTGTTTCCGCTAGGGCAATACAAGAATTAATTACAAAAGTAGAGATTCTTGAAGCAGAAGTAGCCGCATTAAAAGCAGGTAGTTAAATAACGGTTTGATCTTGACAGTAGTACCAAGTCACTGCGACTCTTTTCTTGCCTGATATTACAGGTGTTGAACAATGTGTAAAACACCAATTAGATGGAAAAAATAATGCCCTTCCAGCTTTAGGTCTAAAGTCTTTTTTCGGAAGCATTTTAAATTTTGTAGCTCCTCCTTCAAAATCATCTTTTAAATAAAGAACAATAGAAGTACTACGGTAGTAAAAAGAACTTCTTGGGTCAGTACAGGTATCAAAATGCCAGTTATATCTTTGTTCTGATGTGTATTCTAAAACTTGTATTTCCTCCCTGTTTGAACTTGTACCATTACCACCAATTAGAGGCCAATTATTTAAAACAAGATCTTTTTTTAAAAGATTATCTCTATACAACAATAAAGCGTTATTAAGTTTTTCATGTAGTAAAGCTGTAGCTGCAACATCTTCCCGCATCCAACTGCCAGTACTTGATCTTACACTTGGTACAACTCTTGTACTTTGTTCTTGTCCAAAAACAGTATTAGGATTAAAATCTAAAGTATCAACATATTTATTGATTATTTTTAATTCAGTAGCATTAAGAACAGGTAGGTTTTGGATAAATTCTTTCATTAAAATTATTATTTACTTTTATATTACCTGATGTTACATTGAGTGAAACTCATTATTAACATGGCTCGTAAAACAGACGAAGAATTAAAACAGCATATTCAATTTTTACAAACTAAACAAGAGCAAGCGGTTCAGTTAGCTAATAATTGTCGTGATGAAATTATGTGTCTTAAACACGTTTTAGCAGATAGAGCAGAGGCAGAAAACGAAAAAAAGTCTTCTGCGAAATAATAGAAAAGGAGTGTAGATGCTGCGGTAAAATGTTCTCTACCACAGAACAAAGAAGAAAATATTGTTCTAACGCTTGTAAAACTAGATTTTATCGAAGAAAAAAAGCTACTTAGTTTCTGTTGTCATTTGCCTTGTCATTAAACTCATAGTG
>CEUF01028445.1_pt1 | contig 20539 bp, 19 predicted proteins | sample 531461 | NCBI WGS metagenome assembly CEUF01 (sample SAMEA2623350, study PRJEB7988) | marine metagenome | biome: marine biome (ENVO:00000447); feature: surface water layer (ENVO:00002042); material: "saline water (ENVO:00002010), including plankton (ENVO:xxxxxxxx)" | depth 5 m | reverse complement strand
GGTTCTTTTGATTGTACGCTGCTGAGCATTTCTGGGAAGAACGAACTGTCATCTCTGTACTTGAATCTATGGCCTTTTCTACTATATTTGCTTGTCAATTCATTTAGGTGTTCTAGTATTTTTTCTCTTCCTTCCACACGAAGCTTATTAATTAATTTGTCTAACCTCTTATATGCCTGCTGCATAAATGCTAATTTTTTGAATTTTGGATCATCTGGGTCCATCATATGGAGCTTTTGAATATTTGCTTTTTTGTCTTTAATATTTTTTTTGATTTCTTTTAGTTTCTCTGAGGATATCGCCTGGTAGTGTGTTAAGTTAAAGTGATCAGTCGAAAGCTTTTCTCTTTCCTCAATTAATTTGCTTATGTCTTTGATTTCTAGGTCTTTTAATTCATCTGAAATCTTTTTTAGTCGATCATTTCTTTCTTTTATTTCATTTTCAGCATTTTCAATATTTTCGGCGTATACGTCATAATCCTCCTGAAATTTTTTATTGTATGTATCAAATGATTCGAACAGTGCAAAAGATTTTTGTCTCCAATTTTCCATATCTTCCGTTTCAGCGGTTTCTTTGATTTTTTCGATATTTTTTTGTTCCTTACTGTCTGCTTCAAAATCTCTCCCACAGATACAAGTACCTCTATCTAAAATTTTATTAACAAAAGGTTCTGATATTTCACCCGGGATAAGATCTTCGCTTTGCATTGTTTGAAAAAGCTCATCCATGGGTGCTTTCATCTCATAAGCTAAAACATAAAATGAATATGAATTAAGCAGATTCTTTTGATTATCTTCGTTTTCAGCAATTCTTGTTTTAGCACTAGCGATAATTCCTACTATTGCATTTCTTTCGTTTTCTAGTGCTTCTGCTTGATCAACACCTGATTCGTTAATTTGCTTACTGATTTGATTCATTCTGTTGAAAGCTTTTTTATTATCAGATTTATATTTTTCTAATTTTTTTTCCTCTTGCTCTTCTTCTTTTTCTAAGCTTGCGATTTCTTTACTTAATTGTTCTGCTTTCCCTTTACTTGTGCTTGACTTTGAAATTTCCATAGTCAGCAATTCTATTTCGTCTTCTAATTCTTTAAAAGCTTCATTGGCCCACTGAAGACCTTGAACATTCTCAATGGATGTTTTCAATGTATTGTCACCAGAATGCAATTTAAAATAATTTTTAGCTCCTTCTCCACTAAAAAGAAAAAAGCTACTTAGTACTTTGGGAAGAAGTCTATCCACTAACAACGCATAGCTACCTGAATATTTTCTTGGCTTATCATTTCTGCCATTTTCTAGCTCCATAGCTATTGCCTCAGATTGTGCATCATTAGCTTTAAGTTCCCTACTTAACAAATATGTTTTATTTTCTCTTGGATCTATTATTTTGACTTGAACTTTTGCCTTTAATCTTTTTACACCAGCTGAATCTGTAATTATTTCTTCTTGAGTATTAGCATTTGGTGGCAAATCATCATAAAGACACCAATAAATTGCCTCCATTAAATTACTCTTACCAGTGCCGTTTTCAGCTATTATTAAATTAATGTTTTTCTTTGGATCAGTTGAAAATTTGATATGCTCCTCTCCTTCATAGCCTCTCCAATTTTGAAGGTGCAATTGCTCAATTTTCATTGCTATCTCCCTCTAGTTCATTTTCCCAACCAATAGCTCTTTCAAAAAAATCGTCAATATTTTTTTTTCTTACATTTCTTCTTTGCTGCCTTGTTAAATTTTCCAAGTGCGCAGTTTTAGTAACCTTGGTTAAATTTCGTATGAACTTATCTGTAAGACTAAGTTTGGACATTTTCAAAACCTATTTTAATTTCCTTAATTAAATTATAAATCTCTTCTTCATTAATTGCTCCTTCAGACATCTCTTCCATCCTCTCAAGCTCTTTATGGATTAGTCCTTTACCTTCTTCGCCCTTGTAGGGAGCTGGCAAAATAATAAAGTCATATATTACAGCAAGTTTATTTTCATCTTCTGATTTCCTTAAGACTCTTCCTCTTCTTTGAACAAACTGCCTTCTGTTTGCTGAGCTTGCTAATATTATCGCCGTTTCAATAGCAGGGATATCAATACCCTCATCTAAAACTCTTATTGCGTTAAGACATTTTATATTATTTGATTTGAATTGTTTAATGAAAAAATCTCTGTCCTCTCTGCCTACTTCTGCTGTTATTTTTGTGCTTATAATTCCCCTAGAATCTAAAATCTCTCCGGCATACTCTACTTCTCTTTTTCCATTTTTAAGTTTTCTTTCACCGCAAAAAATTACTGCTTTATCCAAGCTGCCTAATTTGTCCAGCAAACTATTAAATTTTTCAAATTTTTCCTCGGAAATAGAGATAATTTTCGATATTTCTTTAAACTCAAAACTTTCCTCATCCAAGAATCCATCATCTTTAATTTTTTGATCTATTTTAAGATTCCTAATTGCAGCGTGCCACTCAGTAAATTCTTCACTATTCAAGTAGCATAGCAATGGCTCATATTTATACTCACATAAATATCCGTCATCAAGGGCTTTTGATATTGAGTATTCATGGATGGTACCATCAAAATAATCACTCATAAGTTGTTCTGCTTCAGTTTTATTGTTTTCATCTATAAAAGGAGTTGCCGAGAGACCTAAACGGAATTTAGTCTCGAGCAGTGAGTTAAAGTTAATTTTACTCGTGTACCTATGACATTCATCTCCAATGAATATCGTTTTATCTAAGTCTATGAAGCTTCCATTGAACCATTTTTGAAAAGAATCTTCACTAAATGTTTTATTCACAGTTACATATATAGACAGATGTTTTTTTGAGTCATTATTGGACTTTCTGAACTTAAGCATTTCCTCACCTACTTCCTTCTCCCAAGCTCTTCTTGAACCGTAACATTCAATTACTCCATTAAATTTATGTGTTTCATAATTTTTAAAAATTTCATTTAGAATTGAAACCCATTGATCAGCCAAAAAAACATAAGGTACACCAACCACAACTGATAAACTTTTATCCTCAATCAATTGCTTTACTAAATTAATAGATGTAAATGTTTTACCAGTTCCTGTTGCATGAGCAATTATGCCTTTACAATCATTATCAAACCAAGATTTAATAGCTTTTTCTTGATAGGGTCTTAATTTGTCCTCATTAGTTTTAGTTTGGTCTATATATCCACTTTCTTTTAAATAGTCTTCGATTATTTTTGTGACATCTTCTTTAGAAGTATTTCGTTCTGACTGTTTTATGGCTTCAATAATTTCATGATCGGCTTCAAAAACTTTTCTATACTCATATTTTTCTTCCCAAATATTATCAACTATATCCTGCCATACCTTCAAATCGCTGAGCTGACTTGGCTCTGAAGATTTATGAACTGTAACTTGCTCTCCACCGTTAAGTAGCGCAGTATCTGATTCATTAGCGCTACCTTCGAAAAGTACATACTCTTCATTTTCCTCAAAATAAAAATATCCAATTTTTTCATGAGCTAGAGCAACCTTGCCGTCTTCATTCACTGCTGCTGAAAATTTTATTTCGAGCTGTTCATTTGCTATAAGGTATCTCATTATTTGTGATAACTTTGCTTCAGATCTATCTCCACTATTAAATTCTTTAATATTTTGCATAGTTTTAGAAAATTCATATTTAAGAATCCTGTCTTTTTCTTTTGGATCAGTTGCTTCATTAATTCGCTGCACTATTTCATGACTGTTATCACTAATACCCATTAATATCTCTATTTTTGTTCCGTTTTTAACTATGTCTTTGAGTGCTGGAGACCACCTGCGAAGTACCGATGGCCTAAAAAAACCAGTTGCTCTTCTAAATAATTTACATTTCTTAAGACAAGGGACATATAAATCTTTCCCTATATTGTCTTGGGGGCCAAAAAGATGTCTTGGAATATTATCCAGTGCCATGCTAATTTTGTAGTGAAAAATTTGCTTTGCTGAATTTCCAGAATTCCATTGAAATGCCTGCATCTGGAGATAATCTTTTCTGATCATAGCTCACTTTTTTTTGCCAGTTTAAAAGAGCACCGTATTGAAGGTTTTTAAAAACTGAAGTTTTATTTAACTTTGCACTATGCAGATATTGCCTTAATTGTGCTCTATGATTATCTTCAAGTTTAGTGGAATACTTTGTTTCTATAATGATTGGTTCCTCTAAAGTGAAAAATTTGTTTTTTTGTATAGGAAAGAAAAAATCTATTTCACCAATACCCACCATTTGATCTTTATAAAATAACTCAATTACAGTTTCTCTTAGGTAATCTATTTTTTTTTCCCTCAGTTCAATCGCTAACGCTTTTTGGTATATATCCTCAGAAAAACCATCACCTAAATTTTCATAAACCTCCTGCGCTAAGTTCTCTATAGTGGAGAGAAATTTGATATGATTCTTATCCATTAAATTTTTAATGCAGTTTTTTTATTTGCAATCAGTGCTGATATTTCATCAAAGTCAGCTTGCATAAATTTTTCGTTGTCCTGTGAAACCATTTTTAACATTTCTTCTATGGTTTGAAAATGTTCTGATGTTTGTGCATCCCTAATGGCCTGTACAAAAACTCTTTTGATCCAGTCAACATCCGAGTAACTTGAGCTTTCTGATATTGTCTTCAAAGCTTGTATTTTTGTATTGAAATTATGATCTTCATCTAGTTCATAAGAATCATCCTTTGCTTGCAATAGAGTATATTCACCTGGAATTGAGTAGCCATCTGAATTAAGTAACTTAAACTTAACATTAAATAACGCTGAGAGAGTTTGCTCTACTTCCCGTACGGTAAGATTGTTTTTCAATTCAAAATTTTCGATATTATGGGGTTTGTTTGGGGCATTAACTTGAACAAAGCTACATCCCAAAGAGTGATGCTCTTTGAGATATTGCTTTATTTGAACTAAGGAAGTATCAGTTGATACTATCACTAATTAGTCGCTTGATGGCTTTGGTGTAGCTTCAGCTGTAAATGTCTCAATTGGGACAAAAACAGATGCAGTTACGTTGATTGTGCCGTTCTTAATTTTTCCTGGTTTTAAGCCCCAAAAGCTTGGCTGAAAGGTCTTTGATGACTTAGCAGGTAGAGCTTCGTAATCCATAGTATCTTCTAGCTGAGCATCTCTTTGATCCATCAACTTAAGCGTTGTTTGAGCTCGAGCAATGTAAGAATCTGAAGTATTTCTGATACTTGTGACAATTTCAAATTCGGCATCACCATCATCTGAATCTTTCATTCTTAAAACACTCATGCCCATAATTTCTGCAACACCTCCAATTGAGATATTTTTCTTTATCTCATTCATGTCGCCTTCATTTTCAGGCACATCTATGACGCCTACTTTAATAAACTCTCTTCTATAAGATGTCATATGAACAACTGCTTTACAATCTGCACCTGTTCCAGATCCAAATTTATCTTTGTGAACGCTTGACCAATTAAGAAGGTCAATATCACCAGAATCTTTTGAGGCTATGAAAACTCTATCGTCTTCATCTTCACTGCCGCCAACAGCAACATCATTTTCGTTAAGCATAATGACTGAAGTCTTAACAAATTCAACGTCATGATCAGAAGTATTTTCTAGCACTCCTTTCATTTCGAAATTAATAGTCCCGTAATCATTATCAGGTTTATCGTAAGTAAATTTTGATACTTTCATGTGTAATCTCCGTTATTGCCTTTTTAAGGGCGAACATTAATTTTATGTATTTTTAGAAAACATTGCAACGAAATCTGAAGCAGTTTAGCGGGAAATTACTAGTCTAGAAGCTTAGTTGGGTCTTTTTGTGAAACTTCCCAGCGATTCTTTACATAATTACAATGCTGACAGTTTTTTGCTGATTTTGGCATATCCCCTTTTAGGGTTTTAAGTGCTGCTAGAATAGCATCTTCTACCCAGTCGCAGTTGCACTCAAGTTTAACTAAGTGTAAATCAAACTCTAATCTCTGATTGAACATAGGTTCATTTTTTTTGCCATTGTAGTAAACCAGGTAAGCTTCTGGTGCGACTTCAAAACCATTTTTTTTGAATAGCCATTGGTACATCTCTAATTGTCTTTGATACCCTTTGGCGTATTCCCACTTTGAGTAAGTATCTTCCCAATCAAACACTTTTTTTGATGTTGCTTTGACATCAACAATAATTAATTCACCTGAGGGCTTTTGCCAAACATCATCGACGGCACCCCCAAAATTGAAACCTGCTGTTTCATCAATATACCTAATGCCTCGGTAATTCTCTCGCCATTCATTCATCTTTTCATGAGCGAAAGGAACAGCGTCAATATCATGCTCAAGAAATAGGGGATGAGGCTCACTTTTAGCACGATAGTGATCAAATTCGTTTTTACAAAGATTATCAACAGCACTATTCAAAGTGAAGGGCATACTAAATGGTCTAATCTTATGCTTATAACCTAGATAAAAGCATTTTTGACAATTTATGTGTTGCTCTACAGCAGATCGACTAATTTTTTGCATCTTTTAACATCTCTATATGAGGTATATTGTCTTCTAAGTATTCCTCACTTGCTTTAAAAAAGCCAAACTTTTCGTAATATTTTTCTAAATAAGATTGAGCAGAAATTCTAATAGCTTTTGGATTATCGGCACAAATATGATTAATTGAATGCTCAATTAGTGTTTCGGCAAATCCCTTGCATCTATAGTTTTGTTTCGTCACAATTCTGCCAAGAGAAGGCTCCAAGAATCTAGAACCAGCAGGAGTAATTCTCAAATAACTTACAATTTCATTTTGATCCTCTATCCACAGGTGTTGAGATTCTTGATCTAAGTCATCTAAATCTGGATAAGGACAATCTTGCTCAATAATAAAAACTGCTATTCGAAGCTGGACTATTTGATAAAACTCAGTCTTGTTTAATTCCTCAAAACTTTTTATTATGACTGGTCCGATTTTATTGATCATAGAGAAATTATGAAAGAAACTGTTTACGATTACAAAGTCAAAGATATCGATGGTCAAGACATCTCAATGACAGATTATAAAAATAAAGTTTTACTCATTGTAAATGTCGCTTCTACTTGTGGATTCACGCCACAATACAAGGGTCTACAAGATTTGTATGAAAAATACTCTAAGGATGGTTTTGAAGTGTTAGCCTTCCCATGTAACCAATTTGGCTCACAAGAAAAAGGCAGTGAAGAAGATATTAAAGAATTCTGCACCAACAATTATGCTGTAACCTTTCCTATCTTCAGTAAAGTTGAGATAAATGGCGCTAATGCAGAGCCGCTTTTTAAATTTTTGAAACAAAAAATGAAAGGCTTTATGGGTACTGAAGCAGTTAAATGGAATTTTTCCAAATTTCTTATTAATAGAAAGGGGGAAGTCGTAAAAAGATATGGTTCGCTAGATTTTCCTGAAAATTTAGAAAATGAGATTAGGACCCTTTTAGACACATAATAATTGCATCCTCTCTGCCGTTCTTAGTTTGGTAATAATCTTTTCTAATTGAAAGTTCATGAAAACCGTTTTCTCGATAGAAATCTTGTGCAACTTTGTTTGACTTTCTAACTTCAAGCAAAATGCTCGAAATGCCAGACAAGCTCGTTCTTTTTTTAAGAATATCTAACATAAAATTACCTACACCTCGTCGACGCATAGCTTCAATTACAGAAATATTTTGCAAATGACATTCATCTAATATCTTATGTGCAATACAAAATCCCACTATTTGAGAATTTTCAATAACAACAAAACTCAAAGATCTCTGCTCTAATATTTTCTCAAAGGTTTGTTTTGACCACGGAGTGGGATTAGCATGTATTTCAATCTCCATCACATCATCTAAATGATGTTCTGAAAAATTTTCAATAATGTAATTATTCGCCCGTGAAATTTGGTTTTCTTTTCTCAACAAAAGCTGTTACACCCTCAATATTGTCTTTCCGACCAACCATATCTTCTTGTGTTTTGGCTTCATCTTTAAGATTTTGTTCATAAGATTTATTAAAACTGTCTCTCATTAAGTGTTTTGTTTTGAATATTGCTCTTGGAGCTAATTCAGCGTAATGTTGGGCTAATTTCATGGCTGTATCTAAAGCTGAGCCATTCTCACAAACTTCTGTACACATTCCTAAGTTTTGACACTCTTCAGCAGAGACTCTTTTAGCTTCAGCAGCCATTCTAAAAGCTTGCTGATAGCCAACAACTTTAGTTAAAAGCCAATTTGAACCACCATCTGGAATTAAAGCAATCTTAGAAAAACCAATTTGAAAAAAACTGGATTTTGCCATTACTGCTATATCTGAACTTAAGTAATAAGCACAGCCGATGCCTGCGCAAGCACCCTCTACCGCTGCTATAACTACTTTGTCCATATAAATCATATTATTCAAACCAACGTGATAACCTTCGTTGAGAGCTTGCTCAACACTTTCCCAACCCATGCCATCCTCAGATGCTGCAGCTGTGATGTCAGCACCACCACAGAAAGCACTTTCATCTCCAGTCACTATAACAGCTCTGTATTTAGGATCTTTTGCCTTCTCTGAGAATTCATTGAACATCATGACCGTTTCTGGATCTAGTGCATTTCTTTTTTCAGGTCTGTTCAGTTTAATCACAGCAACGTTGCCATGATCTTCGAATAATACTTTTGGTTCACTCATTTATTTTTTCCGCGGTTAGATAATTGTTAATTTTGCTTAAGATAACTCCTGTTTTCTCTGCATCTTCTCTATAGAATTTTATAGTAGGATTAGTATTCTGTCTTGATTGAAAGAAAGATTTCTCTAACTCTTTCATTTGCCTCTCATTAGGAGAGGTGAAAGATTGCTGATCAAGCCAAATACGAATCATTTCAGATCTTTCAAAATAATCTAGATTTTTAAGTTTATCCAAGAGTAAACCATCTTCATCACAGACATCTTTTAATCTCTCAAGAAGAAGACCATGGTAAAGTGAACTTTGTTTTGCCAGAAGATTTGCCATTCTTGCAGTATTTTTCTTTGCACCTGGCCATCGCTCAACAATTTGAGGGATAATTTCGTTTCTTAGAAAGTTTCTACTGTATGCGTTATCATCGTTTGATTGATCTTCAATATATGTAAGTTTTTGATCAATAACATATTTTAAAATTTCTTCTTTAGTTAAATGCAGTAGCGGTCTAATGAAATCTTTACCATTAATATTCATATGTCTTCTCATACCACTTAAACCTTTAAGGCCAGTGCCCCTTAAAACTCTAAAAAAAACTGTTTCAACTTGGTCGTCTAGATGGTGACCCAGAATTATTACAGTGCCCACATCTAAAGAGTTGTAGATTTCAAGTCGTGCCGAACGAGCTGCAGCTTCGAATCCTTGGCCTGTTTCTTTTATATCTACCGTTTTACAGAGAAAATTAATTTGGTGTTTCTTGCAAAAGCTTTCGCAATATTTTTGCCAATTTACACTGTCTTTTTGAGTCTGGTGGTTCACATGTAAAGCTGTTAAATCTTTTTTATTTTTATGCTTTTCAAGAAATTGTTTTGTTGAGGTTAGCGCCAATGTGGAATCAACTCCTCCACTAAAACCTACAACAATTTTTTTTGCATTAAGCAGGATTGATTGTTCTGATTTATTGAAGAAGTCCAACTTAAACTCCAATATTTTTAAATTTTTCGTATCTTTTTGCTGTTAAATCTTCTAATGAATGCTTTGATAGCCCCTTTAATTCATCCAAAAAATATTTTTTCACTGCCTTATAGGTTTCTTGGTGGTTTCTATGTGCTCCACCAATTGGCTCATTCACTACATAATCTATTATTCCAAGTTCAACTAAATTCTCAGCATCTAATTTGAGTGCATCTGCTGCTGCTTCAGCATTTTTTGCCGTTCGCCATAAAATTGAAGCACATGCCTCTGGTGAAGCTACTGAATAAATTGAATACTCTAACATTCCAATTCTATCTGCAAGACCAATCCCAAAACCTCCTCCAGATCCACCCTCACCGATTACTAAATTGACTATAGGGGTTTGCAAATCTGACATAATTTCTAAACTTTTAGCAATAGCTTCATGTTGGCCTGAATGTTCAGCTTTTACCCCTGGATATGCACCAGGCGTGTCTATAAGAGTGAGCACTGGTATAGAAAATTTTTCTGCAAGCTTCATTAATCGATTAGCTTTTCGAAATCCTGAAGGATGTGGCATTCCAAAGTTTCTTGCAACTCTATCCTCTGTTTCTCTTCCTTTCTCGTGTCCAATGACAACGACTGGATAGTTATCTAAAAAAGCAAAACCGCCTACTATAGCCTTATCGTCCTCACTTAAACGGTCGCCATGCATTTCTTCGAACCCATCAAAAACATTTACAATGTAATCAAGTGTGTGTGGTCTGTTAGGATGTCTTGCCACTAGAACTTTTTGCCATGGTGTAAGATTTGCATATATTTTTTCTGTTTCCTCGTATGATTTACGTTCTAGTGCTGCAATTTCATCAGCTAAGTTAGCTGGAGCAGGTACAATTTTTTTGAGTTCTTCTATTTTTTCAAGACAAGTAAAAATTGGTTGCTCAAAATCTAAATGTTGGTCCATATTTTAAAAAAGCTTATAGCTCTCATCTCCAAATAACTCATTAATTTTTTCGAACGTACTATCCTCTAAAGAAATCTTTAAAGTGTCAACTTTTACTTCGCTAGAAATATTTAGGTCATCGTCCTTCAAATTTAGAACAACATCAATACCATTAGGATCATTAAGTCTTTGAAGCTCATCAAATTTACCATTGCCGATCTCTTTTAATTTTTTTCTTGATACGTCCAGTCTGATTCTAGAAGTTAATGTTTTACGGGCAATTTCAATTGGCATTACGTCTGTAGCTCTAATCTTAATGCCTACATCTTCAAGATTTCCTCTCCTGTAATCATCAGCAACAACTTTTCCTTTAATCATGACCACTGAGTTTTCCTTGAATAGTGGTTTTTTTTCATCATGCAATTCAACTGGGACTGAAACATCTATCAGTCCGGTTTCATCTGATATCTCTAAAAAAACAAATACATTGGCGCCTTTTTTAACAATTCTCTTATGATTTATAAGGGCCGGAATATATTTTTCATTTGATGTTGTAATTAATCTATTGATTGGTTGGATTTTTGAAGATAAAGTTTTACGAACTAAAGATATTGGGTGCTTACTGTAATAGAATCCAAATGATTGTAATTCCATCTTTAATTTTTCGGATTCTGAGAATGTCTGTAATTTATAACCTGTAACTTCTAGATCCTTTTCTTCAGTGAACATTTCCATTACAGCAGATTCTTTTGACTTAAACTTTTGCTCTGATGCCTCTAAATAATTCTTAATTGAGCAAACAGCCTCATCTCTAGAACAAATCTCATCAAACACACCTGCTTTAGCCATACTTTGTAGGGCTCTTATCCCTCCCTTTCTAAGATCTATTCTCGAAGCAAAGTCCATTAGACTTGAAAATTTACCATTTTTTCGCTCTATACAAACCTCTTCAACAAATTTTCTACCTACATCCTTGAGAGCTGCAAGACCATACTCTATTTCATCTTTTTCGTTAACTATAAATATTGCATAAGAAGTATTAATATTTGGTGCAAGAATAGTTACCCCCATAACTGCACAATCTTTAACATGTGGTTCAAGCTTATCTGTTTTATCTTGTTCTGATGATAATACTGAAGCAATAAAGTGTGATGGATAATGAGTCTTTAAAAAGGCTGTTTGATAGGCTATCAATGCATATGCTGCAGAGTGAGATTTGTTAAAGCCATAACCTGCAAATTTCTCAATGTTGTCGAAAATCTCGTTTGCTTTTTTCTTTCCGATACTGTTATTTTCACAACCATTAACAAAAACACTCTTTTCTGCTTCCATAACATCAGCTTTTTTCTTACCCATGGCTCTTCGTAAATTATCAGCATCACCTAGAGAATAAGCTGCTAAAACCTGAGCTGCCTCCATCACTTGTTCTTGATAAACAAAAACACCATAAGTCTCGTTAAGGACTTTTTTTAAAGCGGGGTGCTGATAGGCAATACTTTCTCTGCCATTTTTTCTATTTATGTAATCATCTGCCATACCAGAATTGAGAGGACCTGGTCGGTAAAGCGCTACAAGCGCTGTTATATCTGAGAAATTTTCAGGCTTCATTCTTTTAATTAAATCGATCATCCCACTAGATTCAAGCTGAAAAATTCCTTTTGTTTTCCCAGAGCTCAATAAATTAAAAACTTTTGAATCCTCGTACGAAATGTCATCTAAATTAAAATTAGGATTAATTTTTTGGACTGATTTCACAGCATTATTTATGACCGTTAATGTTCTAAGCCCAAGAAAATCAAATTTTACCAATCCAACATCTTCAACATCATACATGTCTAATTGAGTCGCCATTGAATTGGTTTCTAAATCATAGTGTAAAGGTGTAAATTCATGTATATCGTTTGGAGCAATTACTACCCCTGCAGCATGTTTCCCAATACTTCTAGCACAACCCTCAAGTTTTAAAGATAAAGCTAAAACCTCAGATGCTTCTTCATTATCATCTTTAATTTGTTTTAACTCCGGTGATTCATTTATGGCATCTTTGAGTTTAATTCCGGGAGTAAGAGGGATCATCTTAGCTATCATGTCGCCGAACCCATAGGGCTTGCCTAGAATTCTAGTTACATCTCTTGTTACTCCTCGAGCTGCCATAGTGCCAAGTGTTCCAATTTGTGCAACAGATTCAACTCCATATTTATTTTGCACATACTCAATAACTTTATCTCTACCCTCAATACAAAAATCGATATCAAAGTCAGGCAATGACATCCTTTCAGGATTTAAGAAGCGCTCAAAGAGCAACCCATGTTCTAATGGATCTAGTGCCGTTATTGATAACATATATGCGACCAAAGAACCTGCTCCTGATCCTCTCCCTGGCCCAACTGGTATTTCTTGTCCTTTAGCCCACTTAACAAAATCCATTACAATCAAAAAATATCCTGGATATCCTTTTTCAGTGATAATCTTTAATTCTTTTTCTAATCTTTCCTGATATAAATTTTTATCTAATTCTTTATTTTCATTTAAATATTCATCGAGCTTGTTTCTAGAAAGTTCTTCTAGATGCTCTGATAATGACTTATTTTCATGCACTTCATATGAAGGTAGGTAATATTGGCCTTCTTCTAGGAAAACATTGCATAATTTAGCAACTTCATAAGTATTTTTCATAGGTTCAGATTCGTGATAGTTCCTCAACTCTTCTTCAGTTTTGAAGTACTGCTCATTTGAAACATTTGGATTTGCAATTTCATCTTTTAAGAGAGTCGCATTGTTAATAGCAACCTTAGCTTGATGTGCTAAATGATCTTCTTTTTCTAAAAAAAGGACATCATTGATAGCTACAGCTGATATATTATTTTTTCTTGCCAAATTAGAAGCTAGAGCTGTTGCAGAATCATAACCATCCTTTGAGAAACTTGATACACCGATGAATAAATTCTCTGCAAAAGCTTTTTGATATTTTGCATATAGATTTAGAATCAGAGACTCTTGTTTTTTTTCAGCAAAGTTTCTTAAATTGATAGATGAGGCAGGCATAATGCAAACAAGTTCCTCAGAATTATTAAGTATGTCTTGTTCGGAGATACTTTTTTTATCTGAACCTGACTTTATAAATGATTCAGTGCTAAGTTTAAAAAGATTTTCTAAGCCTTTTTTATTTTTTGCTAAAAGAATTAAATTTGTGTAACCGTCATTTACCTTGACATCAAAATCGACTCCACAGATTGGTTTAATGCCCCTACTTAGTGCGTAATTATAAAATTTTACTAGGCCAAAAAAGGTATTCTTATCTGCGAGAGCAACAGCTTTCATGCCTGATTCAACAGCTTTATCTACAATTTCATTTGTTTTTGGCAAACCACAGGAAATACTGTAGTGGGATTTTGTTTGAAGATGAATAAAATTAGACATCATTAAATTTTAAAACTTTTTCTGTGAATGTTTGATAATCCTAAATAATTTATGGCTTTTTTATGATCTTTTGTTGGATAGCCTTTATTTTTCTCAAAAAAATACCCTTCATATTCTTTTGCATAGTTCAGCATAATCTGATCTCGAAAACATTTTGCAACTATTGAAGCTGCTGCAATCTCTTGATGACATTCATCACCTTTCACAATTGCTTCAGCATTCTTTAGCCCTATTGGAATATGTATGCCATCAATTAAGATCTTTGCTGGCTCAACTGGAAGATTCCCAATAGCTCTTGTCATAGCTAAATGAGAAGCTCTTAAAACATTTAATTCGTCTATTTCATAAGGAGATGCAATACCAATTCCGACGTAAAAATTTCTTTTTATATACTTGGCTTGTTTTATTCTGTTTTTTTCAGATGTTTTTTTTGAATCTCTAAACAAATATTCAGGTTTGTTTTTTCCAAATATTATTGCTGCGGTTACTAAAGGTCCTGCCAAACAACCAACACCTACTTCATCAACCCCTGCAATCTTCATATAGCCTATTTGTGAAGAGATCTAAATTTGTTTTTACCAATTTTGCTTTTACAGATTGAATAATTTTTATTCTAAATGCGTAGTCTGCCATATTTGAATTAAGATCATGAGCAATATTTTCAGAAGTAGCATTGCCTTGCAGCAATTCCAGAAAAATCTCTTCGTCAGCAACAATATTCGGTATACTAACAAATTCACTCATCATCAAATTATTTAAAACAAAATGATTAAACCAGTTTGTTTTATAGATAACTGTGGTAGGTACCTCTGCTAGGAGTGCTTCAAGGGTTGCTGTACCTGAGCAAACAATAGCTGCTTTAGCTTTTTTGAGAATTTCTGATGAATCTACGTGAGCAAATTTTATATGCTTATGACCTTGAATTTTATGCTGAATAAGATATTTATCCTCTTCTTTATAGATTGGAATTACTGCATTAAATTTTTCTTCAAAGTTAAATTGATTAAAACCATTAATCATGACTTCGAGATTGTTTTGAATTTCTGATTTTCTGCTTCCTGGCATAATGCAAATTAAGTTTTCTTTCTCATGATTCTCATAATCGTTCCTCTTTTCTAGCAAAGGGTGACCAATGCAAAAAGCTTGCTTGTTAACATTTGCACAATATTCGAGCTCGAATGGAAATAAGCAGAGCATGTAATCAACATACTTAAATTTCTTTACCCTCCCTGGCCGCCAAGCCCAAACTGATGGACAAACAACATGAACAGTTTTTATGCCTTTTTTTTGTAGTTTTTTATGTATCTCAAAATTAAAATCTGGAGCATCGATCCCAATAAAAATATCTATTTTTTCATCGATAAATTTTTGAATTAAATTGTTTCTGTAGCGACTTATTTTTTGAAAATTAAGGATTGGATCAACAAGACCCATGATTTCAAGCATTTCTCTGTCAGTTGAAATGTTGTGCTTTGCAAGAGGGCCATTGCCAACTCCTATAACCTCTAAATTTTCAAATTTATCATTTAGTTTTGAAAGAATCCTTGATCCTAGCAAATCACCTGATGGTTCAGCTGAGATTATACCAATCTTCAATTATCTCAAGACTCCCCTTGTAGATTGTTTAATTGAATCTATAAAAATCTTTAATTTATCGTCTGAAATGCATTCCTGAAGAATTTTTTCTACTGCTTCCTCAACTTTTAAACCCTCTCGGAAGAAAATTTTGTATGCTTTTTTTAAATTTATTATTTCATCTTTTGTAAATCCGTTTCTTTCAAGACCAATAGCATTTAGACCTGCTTGTTTTGTAGGTGTACCGGCTACTCTTGTAAATGCAGGCACGTCCATAGTTATATGAGAAGCTAGGCCCGCAAAAGAATAGGAGCCTAACTTACAAAACTGGTGGATCAATGTATAACCACCCAAAGTAACGTGATCACCCAAAACAACATGTCCAGCCAAGGCTGAATTATCAACTAAGATATTTCCATTACCAATAACGCAATCATGAGCTATCATGACCCCAGGCATTATTAAGTTGTTATCGCCTATTTCTGTATAGCCTAGATCGACCTCTGTTCCTCTATGAACTTTGCAGAACTCTCTAAATGTATTATTTTTCCCTATTTCAAGGCCAGATTTCTCTCCTTTATATTTCAGATCAGGAGTATCTTCACCAATTACACAAAATGAGAAAAATTTATTACCTGGTCCAATATTGGTTGGACCCTTCAGTACTACATGAGATTTAATCTCACAGCCCTCTGAAATCTTTACATCTGGACCAATTACCGAATAAGGACCTATTTTTACGCTATCATGTATTGATGCTGATGCATCTATAATTGCAGTTTCATGTACATTACTCATTTAAACTTCTATCGGCGCACAAAATTTCAGCAGAGCAAACTAATTTATCCTCAGAATATGCAGAACTTTTGAACTTCCAAATACCTCTTTTTGAACTTATAACTGAAGATTTAAATATCAGAGTATCTCCAGGTAAAACTTTTTTCTTAAATCGTACTTTCTCAACACCACATAACAGATACATTGATTTTTCATTTGCAGCTTGACTCATAATATGCGAACCAAGTAATGCGCAGCTTTGAGCCATTGCTTCGAGTATTAGAACACCTGGCATTATTGGGAAATTTGGAAAATGTCCCTTAAAGAAATCTTCATTAGGTGAAACAAATCTTTTTGCTTCTATAAATTCATCGTTTACTTCTAATACTTCATCAATAAAAAGGAAGGGTTCTCTATGTGGAAGGCGTTTTCTTACTTCTGAGTTATCCATCATTTTTAATTTTCGCTATAAATTTTAATGAATCTTTGTGTTTTTGAATTGGCATTACACCACTGTAGATACCAGATTTTTTTAAAGATTTTGTAACAAGAGTTTTTGCCAATACTATAACATTATCGGCTATTTCTATATGTCCAACTATGCCAACTTGTCCTGCAATTTGACAATTTTTACCAATCTTAACTGAACCGGCCATACCTGATTGGCCAGCTATAGCAGTGTTTTCACCAATATGTGAATTATGTGCTACATGAACATGATTATCGATTTTCACACCATCTTCTATGACAGTATTTCCTAATGCTCCTCTATCTACTGTAGATTTTGCTCCGATTTCAACATGTTTACCTATTTCTACACCTCCAAGATGTTGAATTTTTTTCCAACCTTGTTTTGATGGAGAATATCCAAAGCCATCTGAACCTATGACAGCACCAGAATGGATAATAGAATCATTTCCAATTTTTGTACAAGAATAAATGGAAACATTGTCATGTATGACTACATTGTCTCCAATGACACAGTTAGAATTTATTACCGAATTTTTTCCAACCGAAACATTTTTTCCAAAAATAGTCTCTTGGTTTTCGTTTTCTTGTGTATAGTTTTGATAGAAAATATTTGTTGCTTCTGCATATCCCAAATAGGGATCATCAACAATAATAAAATTTTTTACATTCTTAAGTTTTTCAGCTATTTCTTGTGATGTAATAACTGCCCCAGCATCTTTACTCAAACTTTCAGAAAACTTATGATCTTTAAGGTAGCAAGCGGAGTGCCTATTACACGTTTTCGAATCTTGGAGATTAGTGATAATAGAATCAGTTGACCCTAGAGGAGTTCCACCTAATAAATTAGCTAGCTTCTCTAGAGTAAATGATTCCATTAAGATAGATTACTACTATTCAGACTTTTCGGTCAAAGCATTATCTAGGTAAGCTATAACCTCTTCAGTAATGTCTAAATCAGGATCTGCATAAATCAAAGAGCCTGGAGCAACTATCATTTCATATTCTTTTTGAGCTATCAATTCACCCATAACCGTCTGGTAAGTAGGTGTTAATGCTCCTATAACTCGCTGTTGAACTTCTTCATATTTTGTTTGTAGTTTATTAGATATAAACTGGCCATCTGTTTGTTTATCTTGAAGTTGTTTTTGCAAATCTAACTTTTCTTCATCGGATAAAATTTCCTGATCCTTCTGAAATTTCTCTACTAATCCTTCTATTTCTGCCTGTAGTAACTCTAATTTTTCTCGATCAGCAATAAAACTTGCATCTTCTTCAAGTTTTTTTAATTCTTCTTGAGCGAATTGTGTGCTAAGCATGGCAGCATTTGAATTCAGAACTACAATCTTGGCATTAACTGGAGCTGAAAATGCTACAAGCAATAATGTCAAAAATAAAACTTTTAATTTGTTCATAATAAATCCTTAAGTTTCGCTATTTTATATGACTTTTGAGAAAGAATCGACATTTTTTAGAACTTATTACCTACTGTAAATTCAAAACGTTTTGTTCTATCGAGGGGGTCATTATTGAATGGAACAGCAAAATATACACTCACAGGTCCGAAAGGAGTAATAGCTGAACCGCCAAGACCATAAGAACCACGAAGATCTTTAAAATTTGGGGTAAAACATTGAGTTTGATAGTTATAACAGAATGTTGAAAAAACATTTCCTAAATCAATAAAAAATGCTGTTCGAAATTGACTTTGATCTTCAATAAATGGAACTTTAAATATTAGATTTAAACTGGTTTCTAATAAAACATTACCACCTATCGGCCTATTGATGCCATATTGGGCATAGGAGTTATAGTATGGAGCATCAGGTTCACCATCAAAATTATTGTCAATTAAAGGTGGACAGTAATCCTCAGCAGAAACATAGGAATAACAAGGTACAGGCGTTATCCTAGGTCCTAAACTATTTGTCTCATACCCTTTTATTGAGTAAGGTCCCCCAGCATAAAAATATTCAAAATAAGGAGGCACCTCACTATCTCCGAATGAATCAACATAACCAACTCTGGATGCAGCTTTAAAAATAAGATCTTCTGTAATTGGTTGATAGAATTCATTCTTAAAATCTAATTTAAAATAATTCAAAGATGATCCTGGGACTGTAGTTTGTAGAGAAACTTGGTTGAGTGTTCCATCTGTTGGGAATATACCTCTGTTTAAAGTAGCCCTTGTCCAAAAACCTTGGATTTTAAAAGTATCAAAAATTTCACCTTCACTTTCCAAAAAATCTAATATTTCTCTCGAAGCTAATGATCCAGATTGTAACTCAGTATGGTCCGCAGAAAGATTAATACCGATCCTTTGAATTTCAGATATAGGAATTCCAAAACTCACTGAAGCTCCGTAACTTGCAGTGTTATAATCCGTTAAACCAAATGAAGAATAGTCGAATTCTCTAAAATTTAAAGAATAACCACGACTCGCTCCGTCAACTGTAAAATATGGATTTTCATATTGAAGAAAGATATTAGTTGAATAGTCACTTACTTGCGCTCCAATTCCCACAGTATTTCCACTTCCAAGAAAGTTTTGTTGCTGAACATTAAAATTAAATGAAAAGCCAAATTGAGAGTAGCCAAATCCAGCTATAATATTGCCGTATTGCTGTTCCTCAACATCAAATATAACGTCAACTAAATCTTCTTCTCCAGCAACTGGAACTGTTTCCACATTGACTGTTTTAAAAAAACCAGTTCTTTCCAGTAAAAGCTTTGATTGTTCAATCAGCTGATTTGAAGCTGGGGCTCCTTCAAATTGTCTCATTTCACGCCTTAAAACTTCATCAGTTGTAAAATAATTTCCGTTAAAAAGAATTCGTCTAGTATAATTTTTCCTTCCAGGGTTAAATACAAAAGTGATATCAGCTATATTATTCTCTTCATCTATTGTTGGCACACCTTCGATTTCAGCAAAAGTATATCCATCATTACCAAGAGCATTTGCATAAAACTCTTCATAACTTGTTATTAATGATTCTGAATAATAAGAGTCTTCCTGAATATTAATAAAGCTTTCTAAAAACTCTCTCTCCAGAGGTAATTCACCAGATATTTTTATGTCCCTTAGCTTATACCTTTTGCCTTCATTTAGAACTAATGTGACATATAGCTCTTGTAAATCATCGCTTATGGAAACTTGTGAAGAAGAAATCTGAAATTGTAAATAGCCCCTATCTTTATAAAAAGACTCCAAGTTCTCTAAATCTGTTCTAAGCTTTTCTTGAGTATATCTATTGTCATTCGTAAAGATAGAAAGAATTGACCCTTCGGTTAACTCAAATACTCTTTTGATTTCTCTATCAGTGTAGGCGTTATTGCCAATAATCTCTATAGCTGAAATTGCAGTGCTGGTTCCCTCATCCACTTCAATATCAACTTCAACCCTATTTCTTGGTCTATCTCGCTGAGTGACTTCTACAGAAGCGCCATACCTGCCCTGCTGAGAATATTGTGCTTGCAAACCTCTTGTAATCAAGTCAAGTGTAGCTCTTTTTAAAACTGAGCCCTCATTAATACCTTCTCCATTTAGGGCTCTGAGGAGATCTTCAGTTTTTATGGCAGAATTTCCATCAATATCTATACTTGATATTGTTGGTCGTTCTTCAACTTTAATGTATAGAATATTACCATCTGCTCTAAGCTGAATATCATCAAATTGACCGGTAGCAAATAGAGTTTTTATTACACGCTGGTAATCTCTTTTATCAATTCTGTCACCAATAGTTACAGGCACTGTATCTAAAACACTTCCTAATGAG
>CEUF01031266.1_pt1 | contig 20547 bp, 20 predicted proteins | sample 531461 | NCBI WGS metagenome assembly CEUF01 (sample SAMEA2623350, study PRJEB7988) | marine metagenome | biome: marine biome (ENVO:00000447); feature: surface water layer (ENVO:00002042); material: "saline water (ENVO:00002010), including plankton (ENVO:xxxxxxxx)" | depth 5 m | reverse complement strand
TCCGCTATCCCCCATAAAAATCTTTGCTGGATAAAAATTATACATGAGAAAACCAAAATTAGATGCGATGATAATTGCTAAAATTATAAGATCAGAAGAATTTTCATATGTAAGAAAAAACAAAGAATAACCAACGCAAAATATTATTGAGGAACCACAAGCTAAGCCATCAAGACCATCTAGCCAGTTGAAAGCATTTACTATACCAACGATCCAAACTACTGTTAGCAAATAACTTATTATTAGTGATATTTCTACATTATTTAAGCTATCAATAAAAGGAATATTTAAAATGTCTATTCTTAAACCAAGAAACCAAGTAAAGGATGCAGCTATAATTTGTAGTATTAACTTTTTTAAATTAGATATATTTAAAAAATCCTCTAAAACTCCTATAGAAAAAAATAAAGAAGTATTGAATATAAATATTCTCAAGAAATTAAGATATTCAACATTAAATAAATTTAAAAAATAAGATATTATTGTGGATATAAAAATACTTAAAAATATCGCAATTCCTCCTAATCTAACTATTGGAATTGAATGAGATTTTCTATTACTAGGATTATCAAATAAATTGTTATTGTGTCCAAATTGATTTATAAGTGGAACTAATTTAAATGATGTAAAAAAACTAAATAAGATAATAGGAAATATCATAAAACTCATATTAAAATTATGTTTAAATATTTAATTTATGAATTAGGGATTTATAAATAATTTAATATTACATTATTAATATATAGACAAAGAAATAGATTAAAGTTTTTTCTTAAAAATTCGACATTTTTTGTTCACTCTAATTTTGAGGATAAATCATGTATTAGCTAAGACTTAATGCTATTTTTCAGCTTTCTATTCAGTAACAAGTAATTCTGGAAAATATTTTAAAAATATACATTTATCTATACCTTCATTATTAACTCTTTGTTTTATTTCATCAAAGAAATTCCAAGCCAAAGGTATTATACATAATTTAGAAGTCTCAGTCTTGAGAGTACTAGCTGGTAAAATTTTAATTTTTGATCCTGGTGTGAATAAATTATGTTTTAGAGGATTATCATCAATAATATAGTCTAAATTTATCTTGGAAAAATTTATAAATGTATTTCCCTTAGCTGCCGCCCCATAACCAATGACCTTATATCCATTTGCTTTTAGTTCATCTACTTTTATAAAAGTATTAGAAGCTATTTCTTTACATTTTTCAGAATAATTATCAATTATTTTTTTATCTAATGTTTTTTCTCTTATTATAAATTCTTCTGATTTATCTTTACCTTCCGAGGATAATACAAATAAAAAACTTGTTCCATGAATAGGAGTTCTTGAAATATTAATAACTTTCAATCCAACTTTTTTAGCTAAAGCGCAGAATGACTTCACACTAAAAAAAGATATGTGTTCATGATAAATAGTATCAAATTGAAAATTTTCAATCATATCTGCCTGGGATGTTTGAATAAATATGTATCCATTTTTAGAAAGTTTTGATTTGCAAGTATTTAAGAATTCCTGTGGGTAAGTATTATGGGCAAATACATTCTGAGCAATAATAATATCGAAATCAATATTGAAACTAGAAATACTTTCTTTGTTTAAATAATCGCATTTTACAAGATGATTTTTTGAACTTAAAGGATATAAATTAGTAGCAGGATCTATACCATAAGTATTAAATTTCTTCTTTTTAAATGAATTTAATTGACTTCCATCATTACAAGCAATATCTAAAACATTTTTGCCATTTGTGAATTTTTGGCAATATTCTACAAACCAATCAAAATAATCCCTGCCAGTTTTTGTTGTACCGCTTACATATAAATAATCTCTAAATAATATATCAGGATTTACAGCATGTGTAAGTTGAATATGAGTACAATCAGTACAGAAATTTATCCCTAAAGGAAATATATTTTCTTCTTCATTTATGTCCTTAATATAACTATTAGCTAAGGGTTGTTCATTGAGATTTAAAGAATAATATAAATTTTTACTATCACAACACAAACAACGATTAATCTTTTTATACATAAATAATTATCCACTATATAAAAGATAACAGAAACTTATTTTATAAAAAAAAATTTACAAAAAATTTATTAATTTTTGAAGTCAAAGCATTTTCATGTCTAATTTATTTTAAATTCAATAAAAAATCATATTCAAATATAACTTTAATTAAATTAATTTAATTTTTAATAATAGATTGATAAAATTTATCTAAATAATCTAAATTTAATGTCTTTAGAAAAAGTTTCACCAATAAGCGAAGAAGAAAAAAATTATTGGCCAAAAAAAATTATTGTTGATTTAGAAAAACCATTTACCGATGAAAGAGGAGTTTTGCAGCCCTTGGTAGATACCATGATGAAAAGCGCGGTATTGATTCAATCCAATAAAGGTTCTATAAGAGCTAATCATTATCATAAAACCGATTGGCATTATTGTTATGTATTGTCTGGGGAGATTGAATATTATTTTAGAAAAACAGGTTCGCAAGAAGAACCCAAATTAATACATGTAAAAAAAGGGGAAATGGTTTTCACACCTCCTTTAGTAGACCACGCTATGAAATTTCCTGTAGATACAACTTTCTTGACGCTATCAAGGAATCCTCGAGATCAAGAAACATATGAAAAAGATGTTGTACGTATTGAAATGATTAATACTGATGGCTTATTATCTTGGAAACCTTAATTAAAAATACAACTTAAATTATATTTAAGTTTTTTTTAATTACTATTTTTTTAATTGAAGTCTAACTAGTTTGATGGATAATGTTAAATTAGGTTTAATTGGTGTAGGCAAATGGGGTACTAATTATGTAAAAGCCATTAAAGGGATAAAAAATGTAGATTTAAATTACGTTACATCAAATAATGATATTACTGAAAATCTTCTAAATAAAGATTGCACAATAGAAAATGACTGGAGAAAAATAATTTCTTCCAATAATGTTGATGGGATAATTGTTGCTTCACCTCCTAATACCCATTACGAAATACTAAAAGAGTGTATAGATTTAAGAATTCCAGTTCTTATAGAGAAACCATTCGTTCTGAAAGTTGAGGATGCTCAAAAAATAATTAATTTTGCAAAAAGAAAATATTCTCTGGTTTATGTTGACTATATACATTTACACCACCCTGCTTTTTTGAAACTTGAACAAGAAATAAAACAAAAAAATGATTTTATAGATATCAAATCCATCTCTGGAAATAATGGACCATTCAGACCAGATGTTAGAGCCTTATGGGATTGGGCTCCTCATGATATTGCAATGTGCCTAAAAATTATGGAAGAAATGCCAAAAGTAAATAAAGTATGTTATCTAGAAAAAAATTTTGACTATAGTATTCCTGGTGAACTAATAAATATTGAACTCTTGTTCCCATCACGTATAAAGGCTAATTTAACTATTGGCAATTTACTCAAAAGAAAGAAAAAAGAATTTTCCGTCAATTATGAAGAATATTCTTTAATCTATGATTCCAATAGTAAGTACTCACTAAAAAAAAGCTTTATAAACGAAAAGGATATTTATTTATATGCAGGGTTTGAGAAACCTCTTACAAATTTGGTTCAGAAATTTGTAAATGCGATAGTTTTAGAAAAAATTGATTTTAAGGATTTGGATTTATCTTTAAAAGTTACTAAGCTAATACAGGAAATAGAAATGAATTTGAAATTAGATTCAATTTAACTTTCTTTTGGAAAATTGAAAATTAATTTATAAATTATTTAGATACCAGTTCACTGTTTTTTCTAAACCTTGATCAAAATCTGTTGAAGGAGACCATCCAGTTTTATTTTTTAATTTTGTGGAGTCAGTTCCATATCTAGAATCTTGTCCAGGCCTAAAATATGGAGCTGGGTGAACTTCATCCTTATAATTTATCCCAATTAAATCATAATTTTTTCCGAGTAAATCTAAAATTTTTTTAGTAACTACTATATTTTGAAGCTCACAATCTCCGCCAATATTAAATTTATCATTGATTAATTTATCTTCTTCTATCTTCCAAATAGCCTCACAATGATCCTTAACATAAATCCAATCTCTTATTTGATGTCCACCACCGAACATAAAAGTTTTTTTATTAGATAATGCATTTTTAATAACCCTTGGAATAAGTTTTTCGTGATGTTGATAAGGGCCATAATTATTTGAACAGCATGTAATTATATATGGAAGGTCATAAGTATTATTCCAACTTTTAACATAATGCTCTGCTGAAGCTTTACTTGCTGAGTATGGATTCCTTGGATCAAAATTAGTATTCTCTTTGAAAAGTTCGGTATCTTCGTAATCTAAAGTTCCATAAACTTCATCAGTTGAAATATGATGAAACTTTTTTAAATTACATGCTAAAGAAGCGTTTAAAAGATTTATTGTTCCAATAATATTTGACTCAAGAAATGGTCGATAATTTTTTATTGAATTATCTACATGACTTTCAGCCGCGAAATGAAAAACTTTACTTGGTTTATAGTAGTTAAAAATATAGTTTATATGCTCTTCATTAGAAATATCACACCATAAAAATTCAATAAGTGATGATTTTGGGATATTGTTTATGTCTGCGGCATAAGTTAATTTATCAAGCACTATTATCTTTTCGTCAACCAAGTTCTTGATATAATTTACAAAATGGCTTCCAATAAATCCTGCCCCTCCAGTAACTATTATGGTCATATTATTTCTTTCTTTACAAAGAATTTAGAACAAAATTTTAGGAAATTCTAAAAATGTTTGCAATATAAATTAATCTTTATTAATGTTTACTCTTGTGATAAGGCATGTTTATTATTTGGTATAAATAAAAAATTTTTATGATTAATAAAAAAGATAATAAATTTTTACTAGCGTGTGTTGGGAATGCTAACGATATTTCAACTTTTAGTAATGTTCCATATTACATCTTAAAAACAGGTATAAAACAAAATTTATTTGATAAATATTCAGGACTTGATCTTCAACCAGAAAAATTATTATATAAAAAAATATTTTGGAATCTTTCTAGGTACCTTAAAGGCTATAGGCACGGAGGTTTTCAATATTCAGAATTTTTTGCAAGAGAATTGATGAGTCAAGTAGATATCCCTAATGGGTCATCTATTTTGAGCCTACAACCAATATTGCCTGCTTGGCCATGGCCTAATCATTGGTCAGTTTCCTTATATATTGATGTAAGCACAAGACAAAATTTTGAACATTATGGAGCTAAAAAACGACTATCGAAACAGATACAAAAAAAAGCTTTACTACAAGAAAAAAATGCATGTTTAAATGCAAAACATATTATTTGCATGACAAATTGGTGTGCAAACTCATTAATAGAGGAACATAATATTAACCCAAATAAAATTAAAGTAGTTTTGCCTGGTGCTAATTTGGATGAAACGAAATTAGATTTGCCTTTTAATAAAAACTATCCAAAAAAACCTAGTAAAAATGATCCTTTAAGAATTGGTTTCTTAGGTAAAGATTGGATAAGAAAGGGAGGCCCTTTTTTACTTGAAATAGCTAAAGAACTAAAAAAGAAAAATATTCCAGTTTTAATTAGAGTAATAGGCCCTGACCATAACATAGTTCCCAAAGAAAGCTATGTTAATTATTTAGGAAAAATAGATAAATCAAAAAGTCTTTATAAATTTGTAAACGAACTTAGAAGTTGGCATTTTGGAAGTTTATTTTCAAAAGCTGACGGTTTTGGTATTTCCAATTTTGAATGCATGATTTTAGGAGTACCAGTAATTGCCAATAGAGTTGGGGGAATTCCTGAAGCATTTCCATATCCTGAATGCGGTAAATTGTTTGAACCTAATAGGCCGCCAGAAGAAGTTGCAGAATGGATAAAAAGATACACTTTAGATTACAGTAATTACTTAAAAAACCGAAAGAAATTATCTAATCTTTGGAATGAATTTACATGGACAAATTCAATAAGAAAAATTTCTGATATTTTGAGATCTTAATTTTTTCCTTTTTTTTTATAAATAAATTAACGTAATTATGAAAATAGTTAATCAAAAATTTAATTACTTATACACTCTCTAAACCCATTATTAATTACTAATTACATATATCATCAAATACAATATCACTAATTATCATTTAATTTATTAAATCACATATAGACTAAATCTTCCTTATGCTACTTATCAAAAAAAAATTTTTTGTATATATTAATAATGAAATAAATAGCTTTGAAATAATTAAATAATGAAAAATCAGAATCAAAACGGTATAATAAAAGATATTACTTTTATATATAATTTTCTTAGTAATAAGAGAAAAAAAGATTTAATATTTGTAATCTTTACAACGATTTTAGGTGGGTTTTCAGAAATTTTTTCTGTCGTATCTGCTTTACCATTTTTGTTGGTTTTAACAAGTCCAAATAAGGCATTCGAATCATCTTACGTAAGATTTTTTATAGATATTTTTGGTTTAAGTGATAACGATAATTTAATATTACCAATTACTCTTATTTTCTTAGCAGGAATTATTATTTCATCCTGCATCAGATTATATAATTTATGGTTAAGTATTTATCTCTCCGCTGATATTGGCAGTGAGCTAAGTTGTGAAGCTTATAAGAGAACTATATCTCAACCCTACAGCATCCAAATTAACAATAACACTTCAGAAATAATTGCGACTATTACAGCGCAAGTTCAGTCAACTATTTTTGCTATATGTAATTTTTTGCAATTAATAACATCTATATTTATTTCTATATGTCTAATTTATAGTCTTATAATAGTTAGCTGGAAAGTTGCTATTAGTTTAAGTATTGCTTTCATCTCTGGATATATATTTTTGGGTAAAGCTACAAATCAAAAATTACAAAATAACAGTATTATTGTGTCAAGTGCAACCAAAAATCAATATAAGGAATTAAGGGAAGGTTTTGGTTCAATTAAAAATATATTACTGGATAGATCACAAAATTTTCTTGTAGATTCTTACAAAATAACCGATAAACTAGTTAGACAAAAAACTGCAAATAGTCAATTTTTAGCTGCCTTCCCAAGATATATATTTGAATCATTTGGTTTATGTATAATGACGATTTTAGTCTTAACTCTATCAATATTCAATAAAAATGGTACAAATATAATTCCATTAATAGGTTCATTTACTTTAGGTGCTCAGAAAATACTTCCATCATTACAGCTAATTTTCTCAAGTTGGGCAGGAATTAAAGCAAGAGTAGGAGATATGAATAGTGTTATAAATTTATTATCGCAAGAAATGCCGAAAAGTTTAATTTATAAAAAGAATTACAAACCAATCAATTCTTTTGATGAAATTATTTTTGAAAATATTTACTTTAGATATCAAAATTCAAGAAAAGATATTTTAAGAAATTTAAATTTAAAAATTAAAAAAGGAGAAAAGATTGGAATATTTGGAGATAGTGGAAGTGGTAAAAGTACTTTTTTAAATATATTAATGGGACTTGAAAAACCAACTCAAGGCAATTTGTATTTAAATGGAAAAAACTTATTTGATAAATCTAATATTGGACTTTTAGGCAGATGGCAGTCATCTATATCTTTCGTTCCACAAGAAATATTTATTAGAGATAAATCTATTAGCGAAAATATAGCATACAATACTAACCCTAATTTGATAATTAAAAGTAGAATAATTGAAGCTGCAAATAAAGCGAAGATTTCAAATTTTATTGAGAGTTTTCCCCTAGGTTATGAGACTATTTTTGGGGAAGATGGTAAAAAACTTAGTGGAGGTCAACGTCAAAGAATCGCTATTGCTAGAGCTTTTTATAAGAGATCAAAAGTTTTATTAATGGATGAATCTACTTCTGCTTTAGATATCAAAACTCAGAAAAATGTATTAGATACTATTAAGAAACTTGATGAAAATATTACAGTAATTATGATTTCTCACAGTAAAGAAGTTATGTCGTATATGGATAGATGTATTGATTTCTCAAATATTTGAATAAAATATTTATTTATTTAAAGAATGATAAATTATTTAATAATCTAATAAATAATTAGATATGAATTTTTTGCAAAAAAAAAGATTTTGAATTTGAGATATCCATCTAAGATGTTAGTATAAATTCTATTATTTATAGCTTAATAAGTTTTGTATTTTTTTAAAGAATATAATTATTATTATAGATTTGAAAGATTATTTGATGAAATAGTTAAAAATAATATTTTACTTAAAGATAAAAAAATTTTAGATATTGGCTGTTCTCGGGGTTTTCTAGAAAAAAATTTAATAGAAAGAGGATGCAATAATATAGAAGCTTGGGATTATGAAGATCTAAGGTCAAATGACGATATATATAGAAGCGAATGGAAATATAAAATAGTTAATGCAGAAAATGAATGGCCAGAGAAAGATAAGAAGTTTGATATTATTTTTGCATTAGAGATTATTGAGCATATGATTGATACAGATAAATTTATAGAGCAATGTAAAAATAAATTAAATCCAAATGGTTTTCTAATTATCTCAACTCCAAATATTGCCTCTTTAAAATCAAGATTAAAATTAGCATTTGGGAAATACCCTTGCGCAATGGAATATCGAAATAATGATCATCATGTCAGAATGTACACTGTGCCAACTTTAAAATCACATTTATCAGAGTACGGTTTTGAGATAATTTCCTGCATTGGGCTGAATTTTTTACCTATTAATTGGCATAAAAACAAACCACTAGAAATTTTTTCTAAATTACTAGCAGATAATTTTGCAGAACTTTGTGGAAATTTCATGTTAATTGCAACCTTAGATGATAATTCAATAATTTGATTTCAAATAAAAAAAGTAAAAGATTTAAGCGCAATTTATTAACTAAAATTTTTCCCTCAAGATTGAGTTTATTTTTGTGAGTTCTTCTATTTCACTTGGGATTATTTCATAAATTTTTTCTCTACTAAGAGTTTTACTTGTATAAAATAAATTTTTTGATGATTCTTTCTGAATAAACTGAAAATTACGATAAGAAAGAAATTTATGTTCTGGAAATTTATTGGATAAAAATTTTCTGTAATTATTTGATGAAACCAATTCTTCAAAAGAAATAACTTTTATTTCTCTAATCTTTGAAAGTTTTTCTAAGAAGTTAAGTCTTCGTCTTGCCATATTTAATGCAATCTCGGTAACATATTTAAGTCTAAATATATGGTCATCATAATAATCTGTTTCCGATTTAAGCACATTCGCAAATCTATTATCATTTATATCTTTAACATGAAAATCAAGAGCAGTTGACAATTGATCTATAGGATTTCTTGTAACAACAATATACTTAATCTTATATTTATTAAAAGTAGTTAATTTGTAATCTGATATATTATGATTTTTTAAATCATGACAATTATGAAATACGTTTTTATTCGAATAAATTGAATATAAATAGATTAATTTCTCAAAATTAATATTATTTTCTGATAAGCCACTTTTACAAAGGAAACGTTTTATGAAAATTTTGCTTGAGAAACTAATTATAGAAATAAAAATCTTGTAAGAATATCTCCAATTATTATACAAACTATAGTATTCTCTCTTACTATACTTTTTTAAAACTCTTCTTTTAATAATTAACTTTATTATAGAGAAAATGATATTTTTACATTCCAAAATTATATACAAATAGCATCTAATTAAAGTAAGTTTTGATTTTGTATTCCCAAGTTTTAATAACCCATATTTAGATCTTAATATATCAAAATCACCAAATTGAACAGAAAAATTATTGTCTTCTAAAGCATCAAGAATTGCAGTACTTCCTACGTAGAATCCAGCTATTGTTATGTAAATATATTTTTTCATTATTATATAATTATAATATAATAAGATTACAAGAAATAATGTTGTTTTTAATTTTTGTAAATTTACAGATATTTTTATAACAAATCTTTGAAAAATTTATATGTCAGTAAGGAAAAATAAGAAAAAAATTATAATACTTTTCACTATATTATCAAATCACTCATTTTCTCTTTTCGAAAAAATTAAAATAAATAGCAATAGAACATTAGAAATTTTTACTTGGAGTAACAATGATAAATTTTCTTTTGGGAACTATTTCAACTATCCAGAGAATGAATTAATAATTCATAAATTATCCTTAAGAAACTATATTTATAATTTTAAGAAAATATTGATCACTTTATTTAATAAAGATGTAGAGGTTATTTTCATCCCTGGATGGCAATACTTTGCTTATATATTTTGCATTGTTTTAGTACGCATTTTAAAAAGAAATGTAAAAGTCATTTCAGGTTTTGATGATATTTATTTCCCAAATAAAATTAAACATAAATATTTATTACCTCTGTTTGGGAAGTTTTTTAGATTAATTGCACCATTTGCATGGGTGAGTGGTCATTATTCAAATTTATTTGCAAAAAAAATGGGATATAAAGATCCAGAAATAATTCCTAATGCTTTATCTGCATCAAATGATTATGAATATGTAGATGCACATAGTAACACCTTTATATTTATTGGAAGAGAAGATTATATAAAAGGACTTGATATTTTAATTAAGGCTTGGAAGGTATTTAGAAAGGAATTTAGACACTGGAAATTAGAGATAGTGGGAACTAATGCATACAATGATAAGAAACTAAATATATATTCTCATGGATATAAAGATCAAAAATTTATTAGTAGATTATTTTCAAATGGTGGTTTTGGCATCGTGCCAAGTAGAAGAGACCAATGGTGTGTTGTTGTACATGAATTTTTATCTTCTGGAATACCAGCTATAGTCTCCTCCAGCGTAGGATGCATTCCTGATTTCTTTGATAATGATTATCCACTAAAATTTGCTCAAGATTATTCTCATGAAAACTTATTAGAAAAGATGAGATTTGCAGCCACAATGAATAAAGATGAAATTTTTTTATTAAAAAAATCTTGTTTTAAATCTTCCAAAAGCATCAATAGTACTAAATCCGCTAATTTATTTGTTTCTTATTTTTTCAATGAAAATCAAAATGGAAAATAGATGTTTAATAATAAATAATTTGAGAACTATTTCAGGTGGTGGAATAATACATCTTTTGGAATTAACAAAATTCTTAAGTACTTATAAAGACAATAAACTAAAAATAAAAATATATTGTCATTCTTCTTTAAAAAGAAAATTAGAAAAAAGATATAATTTATCAAATATAAAAGTTATTAGCAATAAATTTTTTGATAATACTTTCTTTAGTCTAATTATCGAATTGTTTTATTTTGGATTTTTATATGGATTTAGAAAAAACACATTTGTTTTTAATACAGATGGAGCTTCATTATATTTGTTTAGAAACCAAACAAGATTGTATACTGATCTATTAGCTTTTGAAAAAATTGGATATAAGACTGGATATACTGAGGGTATTTATTCTTTATTGAGATTAATATCAATTTTTTTAATCCAAAAATTTGGACTTTTAATTTCAGATAAAGTTGTTTTTCATACTAATTATTCAAAAAAATGCATAACAAAAGGCTTGCCAAAGTTTTTGTTGCCGAAGATCAAAGTGATTCCGCATACAACAAATATTTGTGTATCTAAAGAAAAAGATTTTAGTGAGGAGGTTAATTTTAATATCGCAGATAAAAAAATAATTAAATTACTTTATGTGTCTCCTTTCTATGAATATAAAAGACAAGATGAGGTGATAAGAGCATTTTATTCTCTTTTGGATAAAGGTTTAAATTTAGAATTAACTCTTGCAGGTGAAAAAAATACTAAATATGCTGAGAAATTATTTAAAAAGGTAGAAAAAAATAAACATTTTCGAAAATTAAAAATATATGGAGCTCTTCCACATAAAAAGGTTTTAAGTTTGATGCAAGAGTCTGATATTTTTATCTTTAATTCTGCATGTGAATCATTTGGTATTACTCTCTTAGAAGCTGCTGCATCTTATTGCCACGTTGTATGCTCAAATTCTTCAGCTTTACCTGAAGTTTCTATGAATCTCAATAATATTTATTTGGTGGATGGTTCTAAGACTAATGAAATTGAAGAAAAAATTAATTGGATAATAAAAAACAATCCTCCTCTTAAAAGATTTAATATTGATGCATTTCCCTCTTGGGAAAAAGCAGAAGACGAATTAATATCTTTTACTCTTGATACTAAACCTAATTAATTCTAGATGAATGTGAATTACTTACAAAATAATAAACAAATTTAATTATGCAAAAATCCTATAACTATAAAAATAAAATAGATTGCTTTCTTTTTACGTACAATTCCTCTAAATTTATACAAGCTAATATTAAATCATTATAAAATCAAGAAAATGTTGAATTAAACTTGAAAGTATTTGATGATTGTTAAACCGATAATACTTTATAAAGTTTAGACAGTTTGATTAAGAATCAAACTTTTAGGTGATACACTCAAAAAAAAAATAGCGGGATAGTAAAACAAATCGCATATTTAATAAAATGTATATAATCCAACTATTTAGTAATTCAACCTTGAGATCATATTAGTAATCAAAAACGTTTTTCACATCAATTAAAAGTATTAAATAAAAATCCTGATGTAGTTTTCCCCTTTGCGATCAAATTGTTTTTAATGAAAATACAATTCCAAGAATGAATCAATTTAAAAATTCAAAAAGAAAAATATCTTTTTTTCATTACAAGATCTTTCTGACTTTAAAACAATTATTTATGGTAAGGCGATATACAGAGCAAAATACTTAAAAAATTTAAAACTTTTCGAAAATATGATCTCATATGATCCTCAAATTAATTATTTAACTCTTGAAAATATTATTGCTTCTAAGGATAGATTCATAGGCTATTATTATAGGGTTAATTCCTCGGGATATTCTTCTAGGTTAATGGGAAAATTACTTGCACAACACTTTGAAATATTAGAAAATCATGAATCTAAGTGGTATAAAACAAAAAATTTTAATATTAAACTGCATACTTCTTTTTTAAATTATTATTCAAATTCAGAAAAGTCGAATTATTTGCATTATCTTGCTAAAACTTTCTCAAAGTTTAATATAAATTCTTTTTTGAAAATATTTTTAATTTTGCTTTTACCCTATTGGCTATTGCAAAGACTACGTAAGTTTAAATACTTTCTCAATTATTAAAGATATTATTAATGGAGTAAATTTTATTCTATGAAGAAATTGGCCCAAAAATACAGGATATGTAGAAAAACAGTCATGGATACTTCGGATCCTGGAATAACTTTTGATGATGATGGGATATCAAATCACTATTGGGAATACCATAATTTTATTAAGCAAAATTGGTACCAAGGAGATGATGGTAGAAGAAAACTCAGTTCAATGATCGAAAAGATTCAAAAGTCAGGAAAAGGTAAAGATTTTGATTGCATCCTTGGCCTAAGTGGAGGTCTTGATAGTTCTTATATGCTGCATAAAGTTGTAACTGAATATAATTTGAGACCTCTTGTATTTCATGTAGATGGTGGCTGGGATACAGAAATTGCAGTTAATAACATTAATTGTTTAGTAGATAAATTATCTCTTGATTTATATACAGAAGTTATTGACTGGGAAGAAATGAGAGACTTTCAGTTGGCGATGTTTAAATCAGGAGTACCTCACTTAGATGTTCCTCAAGATATGGCTTTTATAAGTGTTTTGTATAAATTTGCTAAAAAAGAGGGCATTAAATACATCCTTAATGGGGGAAATATATCAACAGAATCAGTATTAATGCCGTTAGAAATACTTTATTGGCCCTCAGATATGAGACAAGTTAAGAGCATACTTTCTAAATTTGGCACAGTGAGAATGAATTCTTATCCTTTTACTAATATTTATTATCACAAGCTTTATTTGCCTTATATAAAAAAGTTAAAAGTATTTAAACCTTTAAACTACATACCCTATAAACAAAAAGACGCTGTTAATGAACTAATAGTAAATTATGGCTGGAAGCCATATTCACAAAAACATTTTGACTCAAGATTTACTCGTTTCTTTGAGGGCTATTGGCTACCAAACAGATTTGGTTATGACATGAGAAGAAATCAATTCTCAAGTCTAATTCTATCTGGACAGATGACCAGAGAATTAGCATTAGAAAAATTGAAGATGCCATCTCTATCGAAAGAAGAGGTAAAAGAAGAATTTATTTATATGTCTGATAAATTACATATCACTTTGGAAGAACTTAAATTCTATGAAAAAATGGATAAAAAATATTATTGGGATTATCCGAATAGCAGATTTATTTTTAAAATTGGAGAGAAGTTTTTAAGTAAGTTTGCAAAAACCCGAAGAGGTGGAGCATATTAATTTGTTGAGTATCTTAAATTACGGTTCTGGTAATATAAAGGCCTTTTATAATATTTTCAACCGATTAAATATTGATATTTCTATAGTCTCAAACCCAAATGAACTTTCTAAATCAACAAAAATAATATTACCTGGAGTTGGTTCTTTTGATAGTGCCATGACTTCATTAAACAATTCAGGTTTGAGAAGTGAACTAGAAAATCTAGTATTGAACAAAAAAGTGCCCGTATTAGGCATATGTGTAGGTTTTCAAATGATGTTAGAAAGTAGTGAAGAAGGTAAACTTGCTGGTCTTGGTTGGATAAAAGGTAAAGTAAAAAAGTTTAATCAGAGAAGTTTGGGACCATTATCATCTGATTTAAAGAATTGTTTAGATTCAAAATCACTTAGAAAATATCCTCAATTGCCACATATGGGATGGAACAAAGTTCAAAAGATTGGAGAAAGTAAATTAATTTCTAATTTAAATGAACCTTTATTTTATTTCTTACATTCATATTATGTTGAACCTTTTGATCAAGAAAATATTATCGCTAAAACTGATTATGATTTAACATTTTGTTCAGCTATATGCAAAGATAATATCTTTGGAGTTCAATTTCATCCTGAAAAAAGTCATAGTAATGGTACTTATCTTCTTAAAAATTTCGCAAAAATTGAATGTTAAGACCAAGAATTATTCCATGTCTGCTAATTCATAAAGGTGGACTCTACAAAACAATAAATTTTAAAGAGCATAAATATGTGGGTGATCCTTTAAATGCAGTGAGGATTTTTAATGAGAAAGAAGTTGATGAATTAATAGTTATAGATATTGATAAAACAAAATTAAATCAAGAGCCAGATTATGAATTTATAGAAAAAATAGCAACACAATGTCGAATGCCTCTATGTTACGGAGGGGGTATAAAAAAGGTAAGTCAAGTTGAGAGGATAATAAGCCTTGGAGTAGAAAAAGTTGCTATCAGTTCTGGTGCGATAGAGAATCCTAGTTTAATTTGTGAAGCTTCAAAAAAAGTTGGAAACCAAAGTATTGTATTTATCATGGATATAAAAAAAAATAGATTTCGTAAACAAAATTATCATCTATACACTTTGAACGGCACTAAAAATACAGGTTTAGATCCTTTAGAAGTTTCAAAAAAAATGGAATCATTGGGAGCAGGTGAAATCGTAGTTAATTCTATTGATAGGGATGGAACCCTAAAAGGTTACGATGATTTTATTTTGGATAAAATATACAGAAATGTTTCTATTCCTCTTACAGCTCTAGGAGGTCTCGGGAGCGATAAAGACCTTGCTTTTATGATTAAAAAATACGGATTGATTGGATTATCGGGAGGTAGCTTTTTTGTATTTAAAGGCAAATATAGAGCAGTATTAATACAGTACATATCACCTTTGCAAAAAGAAAATCTATTTATTGAATCCAATAAGTAAATTACAGCTGTGGTAAAATCTAAGATATTAGATTTCTCTAGAGCTATTAAAGATTTAGAACATGATCCAAAAGTATTCCCTGCAGAGGATATCAAGAAAACAGTTGCATGTATGAAATGGTTTTATCGCATTAATTCTTAAGGATTTGGAAAAGAAGAATTTAGTTTTATTCACTGACAGCTTTTATTTTGAAGATTCAACTTCTCAATACAATAGTCAAATTGCGAAAAATTTATCTAAAGAAAATAACGTAACAGTAGTATGTGCAAAAAATATATTTTCAAAAAATCCCACCTTTGAAAAGGTTAACAAAAATCTAAACATTGTTCGATTACCCTCTCTCTTTACAAATTCAAAAATAATATCTTTGAAGTTAATAAAATTTATTAGTTTTTCTTTATCAATAACAATATATTTATTTTTTAAAAAAAGGAAAAAAGAAGTATTTCTCATTTGTACCTCTCCTCCAATAATCCTACCTCCAATAATTTTAATTACTAAATTAAAAGAACTATTTAAAAGAAAAATTATAAAGAAAGTTTTGCTAGGACAGGATATATATCCAGATTTATTGGGAGAAGAAAAAAACTTAAAAAATATAAAAAATATTTTTATAAGTTTTTTGAATTTAATTTATAAGAAAACTTATAAGGAGTTTGATGTGGCTATTTCTTGTTGCGAACCAATTAAAGAAAAGTTAGTTAGGAAGTATAATTTAGCTAATGATCAAGTGAAAGTAATAAATAATTGGAGTCTTGTTGATAAAAATTTTATAGATTCACATATCTCAAAAAAGTTGACGGATAAAACCAAAATAAAAATGTTTATAATTGGAAATTTAGGAAAACCTCATCTCTATAAGCAAACAACAAAATCATTAGAAAATATTCTTAAAAAAAGTAAGCTAATTGAAGAACTTCATATGTATACAAGAGGTTGCTATCACATTGATGTTTATAATCAACTAAAAAAATTAGGAAATGTTTATCTGCATAATATTATAAAAGCAGATGATCTTTCCAAAGTTTATGCGGGGCCATCAATTACTATTGTTCCTTTATCTCAGGTGGTTAGTCTTTGCGCATTTCCAAGTAGAATAGCCACTGCTGTATCTCTTGGATCTCCTATATTAGTGATAACAGATTATTTAGAGAATAATTATTTAGCTTATTTTGTAAAAAAGTATAATATTGGTTTAGTAATTAATAAATCCATTGAACCTAACAAAGATGACTGGATATCTAATCAATTTAAATTAAACTTTAATATTTATCAGGAAAACTGTTTAAATTTATATAAAGAATTATTCACTAAGGAAAAAAATCTAGATCAAATTTTGAATATAATTCAAAAACTATAATGATATTTAGATTGATTAATCTAGCCTCTTAATTCTTGATTTTTTTGTCTATTTTAAATAAATGATTATTAAAAATAAATTTTTTTCTAACTTTTAAAAGAAAATTTTTGAAAGATATAAATTTTTATTAAGTGAAGTTATTTTGATAATTAATTTTTAATTAACCACCTTGAGGCTCCTTATTTTTTAATCAAATCTCTATGTATTTTAAATAAAACAAATAAAATATATTTCATGAAAATAAAGCTGATATTTGATTAATTGTTAGATTTGAAAAATCTTTTGAAGTTATTTTTACATCATACTTATGCGTGAAATCTTCTAATTTCTGCTTTGTATAGCCATAAATGAAGACGAATTTAGCATCTATTTGAAAAGCGCATTCAGCATCATGAAGAGAATCACCATATAAAACTATTTTTCTATTTATATTTTTATTTCTAATATTTTTGACAATCTCTAACTTTGGTAAAGGGGAGCCAAATATATTTTCCTCCTTTATACAAAGTTTATGGTGTTTGATAAGTCTTTTTATTTGATCCGTTTCGCCTGCAGAGGCTACATAAATATAGTTATTATGACTTTTAATTATTTCATTAATATAGTCCTTAACTGAGGGGATTAAATCCTCCTTATACATTTGTTTTTCTACATAATCTGCAAAATCTAAACATGATGCATCCACATCAAAATCATCTAATATAAACTTTTTCTTAATATATTCAAATTTTTCCCATCTTGATTTACCACCATTTTTTAAATGAAAATCCAATAAATAAGGTATATATTTTTTAGGCAAATTCTTCTCTGCTACTTTTTGAAAAGCTATTTTCTTTAAGTTATTAGTATCAGTGATAACTCCATCACAATCAAAAATATGAGTAATCATTTTATAATTAGCAAATGATCTTTGAAATAGCGCCCTCATTATTCTATGATAAATTGGTAAGATATAATAAATAAAGATTAAAGAATATGACCATAGCTAACAAACCCTTATCATCATTAAATGTACAGGGCTTTGATAAAAAATTTGAGAATATTTTGCAAACTAAGGAATGGAATAAATTGCAATCTGACTTTAATAGTTGCAATAGAATTCTGATCGTGGGTAATGGAGGTAATCTTGCTGTCGCAGATCATGCATCAATAGATATAGCTCGTTTGACTAACAAATCGGCTGCTGCTCCAGGGAGTGGGATTCTAGCTAGTTCATTAATTAATGATATTTCCCATGATGATTGGGTTCAAAAGTGGGTTGATATTTCATTAAGAGGACAGTTTCCTGAAAATCTTTCAAAAACAATGCTAATTGGTATAAGTAGTGCAGGGAATTCTAAAAATATCTGTCTTGCTCTGGATTATGCTTTATCAAAAGGACTCAAAGCTGGATTAATTTGTGCAAGCTCTCCAAAAATTGAAGGAAACTACAATGTTGTTTCTTTGTTCTTAAACGAATATCATACAGGGGAAGTTCTTACCTTATTGCTTTTTTATCAATTAATTCATGGATCTGGGTTTATCTGCCCATCAATAGACAAGGCGACAGAAAATCCAAATGAAAGGATAGATTATTCAGCTTAAAAAATTCTAGATATCAACCTTTAATTTTTTATACATAAATTCAGCCATTTCAAATTGAACTTTTGTATCCACATCAATGGATTCAATTTCACTTATAAAATAAGGATAAAAATTATCTCCAAGAATAGATTTTGTTTTAATCATTTCTATCTTGGGTATGATATTTATTGCAAAATTAAGAATATAGTATTTATCAAGATCTTGAGATCTTGGATGATTTTTAGGATCGTAATTAATAGCTTTTCCTTCAAACCAAATATATTTCATAATATGTTCTACTGATGCTAAAGAACTAAATTCAGGACCAAGATTCTTATAAATATTTATACTCTCATTTAACGTCTCAATTTTTAATAATGGGCTTGTTACATGAAGGTAAACAACATGATCGCAATCTAAATTTTCTGCTAAATGTTTATATACCTCTTTCATTTCAATTGAATTGGAACAAAATTTGGCAGGTCTTTTAATGGTTTTAACATTAAATGAATTTGCCAGATCTAGCATTTCATCTGAATCTGAACTCACTAATATTTCGTCAATTCCTTTAGCTGCTAAAGCTTGCTTAATTTTTATTTCTAGAAGAGAAGAACCGGCAAAGTTTCTTATGTTCTTTTTATGAATTCTTTTTGAACCTTCTCTTACTGCAATTAGAGCAGTTGTTTTCCCTCCTCTCATATTTAAAGTTGACCTCCATTCACATCTAATGTGGAGCCAGTTATGTATGAGGCAGCACTAGAACATAAAAATAAAATAGGTAAAGCTTGTTCTTTTGGTGAAGCAATTCTGCCAATAGGAATTGTATTTTCTAAGTTTTTTTGTTCCTCCTTAGTCATAGATGCCTCTAACATTTCGGTCAATGTTTGGCTGGGACATAAACAATTAACTAAAATATTATCTTTTGATACCTCTTTTGACAGTTGCTTAGTTAAACCAATAATTCCATATTTACTAGCAGTATAGTGGACGCCACTAACTAAACTTTTGGATCTACCTGCTATTGAAGAGACATTAACGATTCTCCCCCCATTTCGCAATTTCATTATCGATATTACTTTCTTACAAATTTTATAAAAGGATTTTAGATTGACATCTAAAACTCTATCCCATTCAGATTCGCTTATATTTTCTATCTGTTCACATAAATTTGTACCTGCAACATTTATACAAAAATCAACTTCTTTTACTTTCTTGAATAACATATCGATATCTGAGGTTTTTGAAATATCGCATTTTATATTAATAACTTTATTTAAGTTACAGGAAGTTCTTGAAACAGAATATACAAGTGCTCCTGAATCAACAAATTGTTTGCAAACTTCTTTCCCAATACCCTTACTGCCGCCAATTACGAGTACTTTCTTTGATTCAAAGTTAAATGAAATATTATTGTTCTGTTTCATAAACATGATTAACGTCAGGTACTGTTATGGCATATCGTACTCCTGGCTTGTCACCAATACACTTAATTAAATGCCATGTGTTTTTTGGGACAACTATTATATCACCCTTTTTTACTTTTTTTGTCCCAACACCATCTATCCACCATTCCCAAGTGCCATCCATAATTACCCAATTTTCATCAGCATCAGGATGATAATGTTTTCTATTTCCTTCACCTGGCTGTTGTTGAATTATCACACCACCAAATTTATTGTTATATGCAATTCTGAATGCCCAAGATTCATTGCCATGTAATTCCCTAATTCTATTTAAACTCACACACTGATTTTCATATAAATGAAAAATAGATAATTTTTCACTAGATAAACCATCATTAGCTAAAACTCTAGTTACATTTGAGTCGCTTTTACTCATGAAAATTAATGCTCTTATTAATTAAGAATAGCATTCCTGACTTT
>CEUF01126637.1_pt1 | contig 20738 bp, 14 predicted proteins | sample 531461 | NCBI WGS metagenome assembly CEUF01 (sample SAMEA2623350, study PRJEB7988) | marine metagenome | biome: marine biome (ENVO:00000447); feature: surface water layer (ENVO:00002042); material: "saline water (ENVO:00002010), including plankton (ENVO:xxxxxxxx)" | depth 5 m | reverse complement strand
GGAAAAGTTTATTATTCAGCAACATCAGCACATACTTGCACTGGTGACGGGAATGCGATGGTTTTAAGAGCAGGTTTGCCTTTGCAAGACATGGAATTTGTACAGTTTCACCCTACAGGTATTTACGGAGTAGGATGTTTGATAACAGAGGGAGCAAGAGGTGAAGGAGGTTTTTTAGTAAATGGTAAAGGTGAGAGATTTATGGAACGATATGCTCCCAACGCAAAAGATTTAGCTTCAAGAGATGTAGTCAGCAGGTCAATGGAGATGGAAATAAATGAAGGCAGAGGCGTAGGCAAAGATAAAGATCATATTAATCTTCATTTGGATCATTTAGATAAAGAAGTTCTTGAAGAGAGACTTCCTGGAATTACTGAGGCAGCTAAAACTTTTGCTAACGTAGATGTAAATAAAGAGCCGATACCTGTAGTACCTACAGTTCATTATAATATGGGCGGAATTCCAACTAATTACAAAGCCGAAGTATTAACATTAAATGGATCAGAAAAAACTGTGCCAGGTTTAATGGCAATAGGTGAGGCAGCGTGTGTTTCTGTCCACGGAGCAAATAGACTAGGATCAAACTCACTAATTGACCTTGTAGTATTTGGACGTGCAGCTGCTAAAAGAGCAGCTGAACTTGTTACACCAGGCGCAGCACATGAAGAAGTTTCTAATTTAGAAACTGACAAATGTTTAGATAGATTTGACAAAATAAGAAATTCTACAGGTTCTACTAAAACATCCGAACTGAGACTTAAAATGCAAAAAACTATGCAATCGAAATGTGCAGTTTTTAGAACGGAAAAAACTTTAAAAGAAGGAGTGGATCAGATTAGAAAACCTTATGAGGGCATGAAAGATATTTCGGTTAAAGATAAATCTTTACTTTTTAATACTGAATTAGTTGAAACCTTAGAATTCGATAATCTTATAAGACAAGCTTTAACAACAATGGACTCTGCTTATCACAGAAAAGAGAGCAGAGGAGCACATGCAAGAGAAGATTATGGTAAAAGAGATGATAAAAATTTTATGAAACATACTTTAGCATGGCAAAGTGATAAAAAAGTTGAGATAAAATATAGAGATGTTCACTCACGAACGCTTACAAATGATGTACAATATTTTCCGCCAAAGGAGAGAGTTTATTAAGAATGGTAAAATTTAACTTACCACAAAATTCTAAAATAGAAGTTGGTAAGTACTATAAAGATCAGACAAATTCTAAAAATTTAAAAAAAGTTAATGTTTATAGATGGGACCCCTCTACTGGACAAAACCCTAGGGTAGATACTTTTGAGGTTGATATGAATAAATGTGGACCAAAAGTGTTAGATATATTATTTAAAATAAAAAATGAAATTGATCCATCAATTACATTCAGAAGATCATGTGCTCATGGTGTTTGCGGTTCCTGCGCTATGAATATTGATGGAGTAAATACCTTAGCATGTATTAAATCACACTCTGATATTAATGGAGATTTAAATATTTATCCGCTCCCACATTTAAAAGTAGTTAAGGATCTAATTGGAGACCTGACCACACTCTATAAACAATACGAGTCTATTAAGCCGTGGCTAGAGACAGAACAAACTGGAAAAGAAAAAGAGGAATTAAGACAATCTCAAAAAGACAGAGAAAAATTGGATGGATATTATGAGTGTATACTTTGTGCTTGTTGTTCAACATCATGCCCAAGTTATTGGTGGAATGGAGACAAATATTTAGGTCCAGCGGTTTTATTGCAAGCATATCGATGGATTAATGATAGTAGGGATGGAGATAAAAAAGAGAGGTTAAAGAAAGTCGCAGACGAGCTAAAGTTATATAGGTGTCATACAATAATGAATTGTACTAATTCTTGCCCAAAAGGTTTAAATCCTGCAAAAGCTATTGGATCTATCAAGAAAATGCTTGCAACAAGCTAAAAGCTTATTTATTCAATATCATCATGAAAACTATTGAACACTTTGTTAGTGGTAAATTATTTAGTGGCGACTCGAAAAGATCAAGTAAGGTATTTAATCCTGCAACAGGAGAACAGAGTTCAGAAGTAAAACTTGCTAGTACGAAAGATGTTAACCAAGCTGTCGAAGCTGCAAAAAAAGCATTCGACGCATGGTCTAATACTCCCCCACTTCAAAGAGCAAGAGTTATGTTTAAGTTTAAAGAATTAATTGAAAAAAATTATGATGAACTTACAAAAATTATAGTTGCAGAGCATGGTAAAGTTTATGAGGATGCTAAAGGCTCACTAACCAGAGGTTTGGAAGTAGTCGAATATGCTTGTGGTATTCCACAAATGCTTAAAGGAGAATTCACGGAAAATGTTGGAACTAATGTAGATAGCTGGTCTATAAGACAGCCGCTAGGAGTTTGCGCGGGAATAACACCTTTTAACTTTCCTGCTATGGTTCCAATGTGGATGTTTCCCATGGCGATAGCTTGCGGAAATACTTTTGTACTAAAGCCTTCAGAAAAAGATCCATCATGCTCAATGCGCCTAGCAGAGTTACTGAAAGAAGCGGGTCTTCCGGATGGAGTTTTTAATGTAATTAACGGAGATAAAGAAGCAGTCGATGCTTTAATTAATAGTAAAGATGTGGTTGCTATGAGCTTTGTTGGCTCTACACCAATAGCTAAATATATATACGAAAACTGTGCAAAAAACGAAAAAAGAGTTCAAGCTTTAGGTGGAGCAAAAAATCATTGTGTAGTCATGCCTGATTGTGATCTTGATCAAGCAGTTAATGGTTTAATGGGAGCAGCATATGGCTCTGCAGGCGAGAGATGCATGGCTCAATCAGTTGCCGTCGCGGTAGGGGGTATCGGAGATAAACTCGTCAATGCTTTAGCAAAAAAAGTTGAAGCTTTAAAAGTCGGACCTGGAATGGACAAACAATCTGAAATGGGGCCGTTAGTAACAAAAGAGCACCTAGATAAAGTAAAAAACTATGTTGATATTGGAGAGAAAGAGGGAGCTAAGTTAGTCGTAGATGGAAGGAATTTTAGGTTACAAGGCTATGAAAATGGTTATTACATAGGTGGATGTTTATTTGACCATGTGAAAAAAGAAATGAGAATTTATAAAGAAGAAATTTTTGGACCAGTTTTATCAGTTGTAAGGGCAAAAGATTTTAATGAAGCGTTACAATTAGTTAATGATCATGAATTTGGAAACGGTGTAAGTATATTTACTAGAGACGGAGACTCTGGAAGAACTTTTTCTAACAAAGCAAAAATTGGCATGGTGGGTATTAATATCCCAATTCCAGTTCCGATGGCTTTTCACAGTTTTGGAGGATGGAAAAGATCTTTATTTGGTGATCAACACATGCATGGTCCTGAAGGCGTAAGATTCTATACGAAATTAAAAACTATTACTTCTAGATGGCCGTCTGGGTTAAGATCTGACCCAGAATTTGTAATGCCTACAATGAAATAAAGAAAGATATTAATGAGGAAGAAGATTACTTTAATAGGGGCAGGACAGATAGGAGGAACCTTAGCCCATTTAATTGCTTTAAAAGAATTAGCAGATGTTGTTTTATTTGATGTGGCTGCAGGAATTGCAAAAGGAAAAGCATTAGATATAGCTCAATCATCACCAGTCAATGGTTTTAATGTTAAATTATCTGGAACTGATAATTACGAGGAAACGAAAAACTCAGATGTAATTATAATTACTGCAGGAGTTCCAAGAAAGCCAGGCATGACAAGAGACGACCTGCTTGGTATTAATTTAAAAATTATTAAACAAGTTGCAGAAGGAATAAAAAAAACTTCTCCTAATGCTTTTGTAATATGCATTACAAATCCATTAGATGTTATGGTTATGGCCCTGCAAAAATATTCAGGTTTACCAAAGAATAAGGTAATAGGGATGGCAGGAATATTAGACTCATCCAGATTTATATATTTTTTATCTGAAGAATTAAAAATTCCAGTTAGTAATATAAAATCTTTTGTTCTAGGAGGTCATGGTGACAGTATGGTTGCCATGTTAGGGTCCACAGAAATTGGTGGAAAAAATATATTTGAGCTGGTTAAAGAAGGTAAAATATCCAAAGAAAGATTAGATCAAATAGTTGATAGGACTAAAAAAGGTGGCGCTGAAATTGTAAAATACCTCGAAAAAGGATCAGCATTTTACGCACCCGCTGCATCCGGGGTTGAAATGGCGGAATGTTACCTTAAAGATCTTAAGAAACAATTACCTTGTGCTGTTTATTTAAATGGAGAGTATGGAACAAAAGATATATATGCTGGCGTGCCAGTAATTATTGGATCTAAAGGAGTTGAAAAAGTAATTGAACTAGATTTATCAGCAGAAGAAAGAAAAAATTTTGATAATTCTATTAAAGCTGTGAAAGAATTATTTGATGCTGCAAAAAAAATTGATCCCGACTTACAATAATAAAATTTTATTATTTTTTTTAGCAATAATAGCTTTTTTTATAAATTACCATTATGGTTTTATTGGCATAATGCCAATGGATAATACTGTTTTATTTAATGGTGGTTATAGAGTATTGAATGGATACACACCTTTTACAGATTATTGGCTTGTCACTGGTCCCTTATTAGATTATTTGAATGCATTTTTTTTTAAATTACTTGGTATATCTTGGAGCACATTCATAATTCATTCTTCAATAATTAATTCCATATTAGCTATATCTAGTTTCTATTTTTTTTTAAAAATTAATTTACCTCCAACTTTTTCATTCATTTATTCATTTCTTATTTCGGTTCTATTCTATCCTGTAGTTGGAACACCATTTGTAGACCATCATTCAACTTTTTTTATGATTTTATCTTTTTATGGTTTAATTATTTCAATTAAGACCAATAATTCAAATTATTTTTTATTAATACCTAGTTTGTTATGTTTATCTTTTTTGTCAAAACAAACACCAGCTGCTTATGGAATTATTATAATTTCTATCTTTATATTAATAATCTACTTTTTTGGAAAAAATAAAAACCTTGAGGTATTTAAAAAATCATTAATTGGATCATTATTAGCAATCCTATTCCTTTTTACATTTTTTTTCTTAACAAAAATAAATCTAAATGATTTTTTTCAACAATATGTAAATTTTGGAGCGTCAATTGGTAAAACAAGATTGGATGAGTATAATTTCAGTTTATTGAATGAAATAATTAAATATAAGTTTATTTCTTTTTTTTTATTTGTTTTATTTACAATATTAATAAGGCTTAGAATAAAAAAAATTCTTAATTTCAAAGATTTTCTTATTATTTTAATCTCTATTAGTTTCACAATAATTTTAATTTTTCATCAATTAATTTCATTAAACCAAAATTTTATATTCTTTTTGATACCTTTTCTTTGTGGCGTCTCACACGTGTATTTTATTAAAGCTTTTAATCTAAAATATTTTTTAGTAATAATAATTTCTATTTGTTTTATTTCAGTGGGAAAATATCATCTAAGATTTAATGAGGAAAGAAAGTTTAATGAATTAGAAAATATAGATTTATCGAAAGCTATTGATGCAAAAATTATAGATAAGAAATTAGAAGGGTTAAAATGGATTACCTATCTAAATCCTGGTGATCCTAAAAAAGAAATTAAAAACTTAATGCAGGCTATTAAAATATTTAAGGAGGACAAGTCTGAGAAAATGTTAATTTCAGAATATCAGGTGATACCTGCAATAATAGATATATATGATAATTCACCCAATCAATGGCACCATCCCTCGGTAAGTTTTCCACTTAAAGGCAACCATTATCATAGTATTTATAAAAATTATTTTATTTCTAAAATTAAAAAAAAGAAAATACAAACAATCTATGAAACAAGAGAAGATGAAAAAATTATTACAGCATTAGTGCTTGATAAAAAGTGTTTAAAAACAGAAAGAGTAGGAGAGATGTTGATTAAAATTAATTTAGATTTTACTTGTGATGAACTAAAATGAAACTTTTAGAAAAAATTGCTATTATATTTTTTGATATTTTAGATAAATATATACATCAAAAAAATATTTTAAAATACTTAAAACACCACTTAGAAAATTTAAAAGTATTTATTGATATTGGATCTCATAAAGGTTCATACACCGACTTAATAATAAATAATTTCGAAGTCGAAAAAATTGTAATGGCTGAACCTCAAAAAAATATTTTTAAATACATAAAAAAAAAATATTTTAAAGATAAAAGAATAAGAACTTACAATTTAGCTATATCTGATAAAAAAAAGATACAGGCTCTTTATATCAATAAACATGATTTGACTTCATCATTGACTCAAATTGATAAAAAAAATAATTATTTAAAACTAAAAGCTAAATTATTTGGAGGCTCAATAAACGATTTAATACAAAATAAATATATGGTAAACAGTTGCAAACTATCAGAAATCATTAAAAAAAATAATATTAAAAAAGTCGATCTATTAAAAATTGATACAGAAGGACATGAATTGCAGGTTTTAAGGGGGGCAGGAGCTTTCTTAAAGGATAAAGTTAACTTTATGTTAATAGAAATACATAATAGCAATATTTTTTTGAATTATGACGCAAAAAAAATACACAACTATTTAAAGAAAAATAATTTTATACTTAAAAAAAGGTACAAGTTTCCATTTACAACTTGGGAAGATAGAATTTATCAAAATAAAAAATTTAGTTAATGAATATACACGAACATCAAGCAAAAGAAATACTTAAAGAATTTGGTGCACCAGTCTCTAATGGAATTGTAATTTTATCTTTAGATAATATTAAAAAAGAAATTACGAAACTTAAGTCAAAAGAGTTTGTCCTTAAAGCTCAAATACATGCAGGTGGTAGAGGGAAAGCGGGAGGAGTGAAACTGATAAAGAATATTTCTGAATTGGAAAATGAAGCAAAAAAAATGATGGGAAAGATATTAGTTACACACCAAACTGGCCCAGAGGGTAAGGAGGTAAAAAGACTCTATATTGAAGAGGCCTCAGATATTTCAAAAGAATTTTATTTATCTTGTTTAATTGATAGAGAGACGTCAAAAATTGCATTCATAAGTAGTACTGAAGGTGGCATGGATATTGAAAAAGTTGCATCTGAAACACCGGAGAAAATTATAACAAATAAGATAGACTTAAAAAAAGATGGGCCAAGTACAGATGAAATTAAAAAAATAATTTCTATTTTTCAACTTAATGAGAAACAAAAATTAGTTGCCTCTAAACTCATTAATGCACTTAACGAAATAATAATTAAGAAAGATGCAAGTCTTATAGAAATTAATCCGTTGATTATTACAAAAAGCGAAGAATTAATTTGTTTAGATGCAAAAATGAACTTTGACGATAATGCAATTTTTAGACAACCAGAAATATTGAGTCTTAGAGATCTTAACGAAGAGGATCCAACAGAAATAGAGGCAAGTAAATTTGATCTTGCTTATATTAAATTGAATGGTTCAATAGGCTGTATGGTTAATGGGGCAGGACTAGCTATGGCAACGATGGATATAATAAAGCTTTATGGAGAGGAACCTGCTAATTTTCTTGATGTGGGAGGTGGTGCATCAAAAGAAAAAGTATCAGCAGCTTTTAAGCTAATACTATCTGATAAAAACGTTAAAGGCATTTTAATAAATATATTTGGAGGGATAATGAGATGTGATGTTTTAGCTCAAGGTGTTGTAGATGCAGCAAAAGAAATTAATTTGTCCGTTCCTTTAGTAGTGAGATTAGCAGGTACAAACTTTCAAAAAGGAAAACAAATATTAGAAAAATCGAATTTAAAGATATTATCAGCATCAGATCTAAATGATGCAGCTAAAAAAATTGTTGAGGCAATTAAATAATGTCAGTTTTAATTGACAAAGACACAAAAGTAATTTGCCAAGGATTTACCGGGAAACATGGTACATTTCATTCAGAGCAAGCTTTAGCTTATGGAACTAAATTAGTTGGAGGCGTTACTCCAAAGAAAGGAGGTCAAAAACATTTGGATCTTCCCGTATTCAATACTGTTCAAGAAGCAAAAGACAATACATTAGCAGATGCATCTATGATTTACGTTCCTCCAAAATTTGCAGGTGCAGCAATTATTGAAGCTATTGAAGCCGAGGTTAAATTAATTGTTTGTATAACCGAAGGCATACCTACTCTTGATATGTTAAAAGTCAAACAGATTTTAAAAAAAAGTAAGTCAAGACTAATTGGTCCTAATTGTCCTGGCATCATTACACCGAATGAATGTAAGATAGGTATCATGCCAGGAAATATTCATAAAAAAGGATCAGTTGGAATAGTTTCTAGATCAGGTACTTTAACTTATGAGGCAGTAGCTCAGACAACAGCAAATAATATGGGACAGTCAACATGCATTGGAATAGGGGGAGACCCTGTAAACGGTACAAATTTTATTGACTGTTTAGAATTATTTCTAAAAGATGACGAAACTAAATCAATTATTATGATCGGTGAAATAGGCGGAACAGCAGAAGAGGAAGCTGCAGAATTTTTAAAGAGAGAAAAAATAAAAAAACCAATGGTTGGCTTTATAGCTGGATTGACGGCTCCTCCAGGTAGAAGAATGGGTCACGCTGGAGCAATAATATCTGGGGGCAAGGGAGGAGCAGAAGACAAAATAGAAGTAATGAAATCTGCTGGTATAACCATTTCAAAATCACCTGCAGATATAGGAAAGACATTATATCAAAAACTTAATGGTTGATTTTTACTGATTTATGTTAGAATAAATTTTTAATGTCTTCTTCAAAAAACAATACAATATATAAAAAAACATCCTTTTTAGCAGGAAATAACTCAGAATTTATAAATGAGTTTTACGCCGACTATATTTCAGATCCGAATTCACTGCCTGAAAGCTGGAGAAAGTTTTTTGATGGATTGAGCGATGATGAACTAGTAGTATATAATAATCTTAAAGGACCCAGCTGGTCACCAAGAAAAAAAATAAAAAAACCAATCTTAAAACCCCGAGAAAGCAAGAAGTTTAATGACGTATCTACTGATTTAAATTTGAGCTCTGTAAAACAAGCATCTCAAGATTCTGTCCGAGCAATAATGTTAATAAGAGCATACAGAATAAGAGGACACTTAATTGCAAGTCTTGATCCGTTATCGATTCAAAAAAAACAAGAACATTCGGAATTAAAACCTGAAAGTTATGGATTTAAAAAAGATGATTACAATCGAAAGATTTTCTTGGACGGAGTTTTAGGTCTTCAATATGGGGATCTTAATCAAATATTATCAATACTAAAAAAAACTTATTGTGCAAATATCGGATATGAATTTATGCATATGGGGGACCCAGAGGAAAAAGCATGGATAAGAGATAGGATTGAGGGTCCTGAAAAAAATATTACGTTTACGGAAAATGGAAAAAGAGCAATCTTAAACAAGATTATTCAAGCGGAGGGATTTGAAAAGTATCTGCATGTAAAATTTGTGGGAACAAAAAGATTTGGCCTAGATGGTGGAGAGTCTTTAATACCAGCTTTAGAACAAATTATTAAACGCGGTGGTAGTTTAGGGGCGAAGGAAATCAAAATTGGCATGCCTCATAGAGGAAGATTGAATGTTTTGGCTAACGTAATGGGAAAACCTTTTAAAGCTATTTTTAGTGAATTTTTTGGAAAGTCATTAAGTGCAAGTAAAGATTTCGAAGGAGATGTAAAATATCACTTGGGTGCTTCTTCAAATAGAGAGTTTGATGGGAACTCTGTGCATATAAGCCTTACAGATAATCCTTCACACTTGGAAGCAGTTAATCCGGTTGTACTAGGTCAAGTTCGAGCTAAACAATTTTTTCATAGAGATAAAGAAAGAAAAAAAGTAATTCCAGTTTTGATGCACGGAGATGCTGCTTTTGCTGGACAAGGCATTGTAGCGGAATGTTTCGCTATGTCTGGATTACCTGGACATAATATTGGAGGAACTATTCATATAATTGTTAATAATCAAATAGGTTTTACTACTGCTCCAAGATTTGCAAGATCCTCTCCTTATCCTTCTGATGTGGCCAAGACCGCCCAAGCACCAATATTTCATGTAAATGGCGACGACCCAGAAGCCGTGGTCCATTGTGCAAAAATTGCTACCGAATATAGACAAAAATTTAATCGAGATGTTGTAATTGATATGGTTTGCTACAGAAGATTTGGTCACAACGAGGGAGATGAACCATCTTTTACACAACCGATTATGTATAAAAAAATTAAATCACATCCTACGACACTTTCAATTTATGGGAAGAAACTAAGTAAAGAAGGTTTAACGTCTGAGCAAGAACTACAAAAAGAAAAAGTAAATTTTAAAAACTTTTTGGAACAAGAGTTTGAGTCATCTAAAAGCTATAAGTCAGAACTTAAGTGGTTTGATGGAGCTTGGTCAAGATTTAAACCAGGGCTTGGAAAAGACAAAAGAGGGGTGAGTGGTGTTGACAAGAAAAAATTGATTGAAATTGGTAGAAAAATTTCAAACATACCAGACGATTTTAGCGTTCATAAAACGCTTAAGAAAGTTTTTGACTTAAGAATGAAAATCATTGAAGATGGAAAAGCAATAGATTGGTCGACAGCTGAAAGTTTAGCTTTCGGAACTTTACTTACAGAGGGATTTTCAGTCAGACTATCAGGACAAGACTCAGGACGGGGAACTTTTAGTCAAAGACATGCAGTTTTAAGAAATCAAGATAATCATGAACGATATATTCCTTTAAATAACATTGCAAAAAATCAGAAAAATTTTGAAATTATTGATAGTTTACTCTCAGAGTTGGCAGTTCTAGGTTTTGAATTTGGGTATTCACTATCTGAACCTGAAACACTGGTTTTATGGGAAGCTCAATTTGGAGATTTTGCAAATGGAGCTCAAATTATAATTGATCAGTTTATTTCGTCAGGAGAGTCAAAATGGGGAAGAGCTAGCGGGCTGGTTATGCTATTGCCCCACGGCTACGAGGGTCAAGGACCAGAGCATTCATCCGCAAGACTAGAAAGATTTTTACAACTGTGCGCAGGAGAAAATATTCAGGTTGTGAATTGTACAACTCCATCAAATTATTTCCATGTTTTAAGACGTCAAATGCATAGAGAATTTAGAAAGCCCTTAATAATTATGACACCTAAATCTTTACTAAGACATAAAAAATGTGTTTCAAATATCATAGAGTTCTCAAAAAAAAGTACTTTTCACAGAGTTCTAGAAGATGATGCTTACTTAAAAATTAACAACCTTTTAGAACTTAAAAAAAGAGATGATAAAATTAAGAAAGTGGTAATGTGTTCTGGAAAAATTTACTATGATTTAGTAGAGGCTAGAGAAAAATTTAGAAACAATGCAGTAACATTTATTAGAATTGAGCAGCTCTACCCATTTCCTGCAAAAACTTTAGCAAATATTCTGAAAAGATATACGAAAGCAAAATTTATTTGGTGCCAAGAAGAGCCAAAAAATATGGGAGCTTGGAATACAGTTAGGAATTACATAGATCGAACTTTAAATATGGTAAATTTTGGTGATAAATCAGTTAAATATATTGGTAGAAAGGCATCCTCAACAACTGCGACTGGAAATTTTAATAAACACCTTGCACAACAAAAAGAAATATTAGAAAAGATACTAAAAGACTAAATGGCAGAGAAAATTACAGTACCAACATTAGGAGAATCAGTTACAGAGGCTACAGTATCAAAGTGGCTAAAGTCACAAGGTGAAAAAGTATTAGCCGATGAACCTCTTGTTGAATTAGAAACAGACAAAGTAAATGTCGAAGTACCTTCTCCAACCAATGGAGTTCTTGGAAGCATTGTTGTAAAAGAGGGAGAAACGGTAAATGTAGGTTCTTTATTAGGGACAGTAGAAAAACCATCAGTTGGAAAGGATAAAAATTTCGAAGACAAAAAATATAATCCACCAATAAAACAAAAAGAGGAAACACAACCAAAAATATTTGAAGAGGAAAAAAATTTTAAACCTAAAAAGATAAGATCTGAAAAAAAAGAGGAGCCAATACTTAAATTAGAGGAAGAAGAACCATTAATTTTGGAAGAGGTGCATCAAGAAAAAATAGAAAGAAAAGCAGCAAAACAAATTTCTTCATCAGAAAAACAAATTTCTCCAGCTGCAAGAAAAATGGCCAGCGAGGCCAAAGTTGATTTGAGCGAAGTCAAAGGTTCAGGAAAAAATGGGGTGATTTTAAAAGAGGATATAATGAATCTTATGGGGTCTAAGCCAGCTCCTTCACAAAGAAAAATAAAATATGGTCCTGAAGAAAGAGTTAAAATGACTAGGCTAAGACTAACTATAGCAAAAAGATTGAAAGAAGCACAAGAAAACGCTGCAATGCTTACAACCTTTAACGAGGTTGACATGAGCGAAGTAATGACAATGAGAAGTCAGTATAAAGAAGAATTTCAAAAAAAATATGGAGTCAAGTTAGGTTTTATGTCTTTTTTTGTTAAAGCTTGCGTGATAGGGCTGAAAAATTATCCTTCAATAAATGCTGAAATACAAGGGGAGGAAATTGTTTATAAGAATTATTATAATATAAGTATTGCCGTTGGAACTGATAGAGGCTTGGTAGTTCCTGTTCTTAGGGAAACAGATGAAATGTCATTCGCTGATATTGAGAATAAAATTGGTGAGCTTGGTCAGAAAGCAAGAGATGGGAAAATTACTATTGAGGACTTGCAAGGTGGAACTTTTACCATAACTAATGGTGGAATATATGGTTCAATGCTTTCAACACCAATTTTAAATCCTCCACAATCTGCGGTTCTAGGAATGCATAATATTATTCAGAGGCCAGTTGTGATCGAAGGTAAAATTGAGTCGAGACCTGTGATGTATTTAGCTTTGTCGTATGACCATAGAATAATAGACGGTAAAGAAGCGGTATCATTTTTAAAAATAGTAAAAGAGTCTCTAGAACAACCTAAGAGACTGTTTTTAAATATCTAATAATGGAAAAGAATTTTGATATAGTTGTTATTGGTGGTGGACCAGGAGGATATGTTTGTGCAATTAGGGCAGCCCAGTTGGGTCTAAAAGCAGCATGCGTAGAGTCTAGGGGAGCTCTAGGAGGGACATGTCTTAATGTAGGATGCATACCCTCAAAAAGTTTATTAAATTTATCTGAAAATTTTCATAAAGCTAAAAAAGACTTTAATAAACAAGGTATAGAAATTGATGGAATAAAACTAAATATTGAAAAAATGATGTCAAATAAAAATAAATCTATTCAAGTTTTGACAAAAGGAGTTGAATTTTTATTTAAGAAAAATAAAGTGACTTATTTTATAGGCAAAGGTGTACTTTTTTCAAAAAATGATATTGTTGTTTACGAGAGTGATAACAAAAAAACTAAAATCACCGCTAAAAACATTGTGATTGCAACTGGATCCGAAGCAACTTCTTTACCGGGAATAAATGTTGATGAAAAAAATATTGTTTCTTCAACAGGTGCTCTATCTTTTAATAAAGTCCCAAAAAGACTTGCTGTAATTGGAGGTGGCTATATTGGTTTAGAAATGGGATCTGTTTGGTCAAGATTAGGTTCGGAGGTAACGGTAATTGAATATTTGGATTATATTACTCCAGGAATGGATAGAGAAATCTCAAATGAATTCCAAAAAATACTTACTAAACAAGGATTAAAATTTAAGCTTGGGTGTAAAGTTGATAAAGTAAACAATAAAGATAATTTAGTTTCAATTGAATATACCGATGTAAAAAAATCTAAAAAAGAAATTATAGAAGTTGATAAAGTTTTAGTTTCAGTTGGACGTAAACCTTATACAGAGGGATTAAATTTAGCGAAAATAGGAGTAAAAAAAGATAAAAAAGGAAGAATAGAAGTCAACGATAAATTACAAACTTCAGTTGAAAACATTTACGCTATCGGCGACGTAATAAAAGGACCTATGTTGGCGCATAAAGCCGAAGAGGAAGGAATAGCAGTTGCTGAAATTTTAGCCGGTCAAGCTGGTCATGTAAATTATGATGTTATACCTGGTGTTATTTATACATCTCCAGAAGTTGCAACAGTCGGAAAAACTGAAGAACAATTAAAAGAGGAAAACAGATCTTACAAGGTTGGAAAATTCCCATTTCTTGCAAATTCAAGAGCAAAAGTAAATAATGAGACAGATGGGTTTGTTAAAATTTTAGCAGATAGTAACAATGATAAAGTTTTAGGTGTTCATATTATTGGACCTCATTGTGGAGATATGATTGCCGAGATGGCTTTAGCTATGGAATTTGGAGCGAGTTCAGAGGATATAGCCAGAACTTGCCACGCACACCCTACACATACAGAAGCAATCAAAGAAGCAGCATTAGCTGTTGATAAAAGACCAATTCATTTTTAAATAAATAAATTTCAATTACTATTATCAAATGAAAGCACTAGTGCTGTTACCTAAGATATTTAATTATCCATTTACTTACAGCAATGATCATTATTCTTTGAAGGAAGGAGATTTCGTAGAAGTGCCGTTCGGTAAAAGAAAAGAAATAGGTGTGATATGGCCTGGTAAAATTCCAAATTTAAAAAATATCAAAATCAAAAAAATTGATAAGAAATTCAATAATATCACATTACATAATGAATTAATAAATTTTATAAAATGGTTCGCATTGTATAACATGATGCCCTTGGGACTTGTCTTAAAAATGTCTATTGGGGGTAGTCTTAATATTAAAGGTAGAAAAGATAAAGAATTTATTCATATTAAAAAAAAAAGTAAAATATTTAAGCTTAATAATGAGCAGAAAAACGCGCTTAACTTTTTAAATTCTACAAAAGAAAAATTTGATGTCTCAGTTTTACAAGGATCAACGGGTTCCGGTAAAACACTAGTTTATTTCGAAAGAATAAAAAAAATTATAAATAATAATAAACAAGCACTAGTATTACTTCCGGAAATTTTTCTAACAAATGAATTTAAGCTTAGATTTGAAGATTTTTTTGGTTTTGAACCTGCAATTTGGCATTCAAAAATTACTCCAAAAAATAAAAGAATAATTTGGAAAGGTATAATTAACAATAAAATAAAATTAGTAGTTGGAGCCAGATCATCTTTACTATTACCTTTTAAAAATCTTGGAGTAATTATTGTTGATGAAGAACATGACTCATCTTATAAACAAGATGAAGGTGTTACTTACCACGCAAGAGACATGGCTATATCGAGAGCTTCTTTTGAAAAAATTCCTATACACTTAATTACATCTATACCGTCGATAGAAACTTATAATAATATTAAAAATAGAAAATATAGACATTTTAAAATTTTAAAAAGATATAACGATTATCCATTACCAAAAACAAAAATTGTTAATTTGAATATTAAAAAAATTAGAGGAAATTTTATATCTGATGAAACCAAAGAAATAGTAAAAAACTTTTTAAAGAAAAAAGAGCAAGTATTATTCTTTTTAAATAGAAGAGGATATGCTCCATATTTAATTTGTAAAAATTGTGGTTACAAGCAAATTTGCTCTAATTGTTCTATGTACTTAACTTTTCATAAAACTAAAAACAAAGCTATTTGTCATCACTGTTCTTTAGAAAAAAAAATTTCAAGAAATTGTAAAGAAAATAAAAAATGTGAATTTATAATGTACGGTCCAGGTGTTGAAAAAATATTTGAAGAAGTATGTAAAGTTTTTCCTTCAAATAAAGTTGAAATTTTCTCTAGTGATTATATGAAAAAAAATAATCAAATTAAAAATTTATTTGAGAAAATTAAAAAAAATAAAGTAGATATTCTTGTTGGAACTCAAATGATTTCAAAAGGATTTAATTTTCCAAAATTAAATTGTATAGTAGTTATTGATGCAGATTTTTCTGGAAGAGGTTATGATCTTCGAACCACAGAAAAAAATATTCAGCTGTATCATCAATTAAGTGGTAGAGCGGGAAGATTTAGTTCAGAATCTTTAATTGTTTATCAAACGTTATCACCAGAAGATGTTACACTTAATGAACTTATAAAAAATAATTCTGAAGAACTTTTAAAAAATGAACTAGAGTTGAGAAAAAAAAACTTCTTACCTCCTTTTTCGAGATTAATAGCTATCATTATTAGTTCAGATAAACATACCTTAAGTTTAGATGGAGCTAGGGAAATAAAAAATCAACTAATAAAAATTAATGAGATTGAGGTAATGGGTCCAGTAGACTCTCCATTATTAAAAATTAGAAGAAAATTCAGGTCTAGATTATTAATTAGATTTAAAGGAAAAAGCCTTATACAAAAAAAAATTACAAACTTACTAAATAACTTGAAAATATCGAATAAAATTAAACTTATAGTTGATGTTGATCCTGTAAATTTCGGATAATTTAGAAATTGCCAACTTGATCAACATATTCTCTTATGGTACGAAACGCACATATTTTCGCATTAATTTCAAACAATAAAAAATGAGCTCAAACAAATCTTTCTCTTCAGAAACTTCAGAAAGGTACTCACGTGCTCTATTTGAAATAGCAAAAGAATCTGGCGAAATAGAAAAGATAGAGTCAGATATTAAATTGCTTTATTCTTTAATTAAAAGTAGTAAAGAATTAGGGATTTTCATACAAGATCCAACTCAAAGCATTAAAAATCAAAATAATATTTTAAACCTATTATCAGAAAGATTAAATTTTACAAAAAATTTAAAAAATTTTTTCCTACTTTTAATTGAAAAAAGAAGAATTTTTTTTGTTTTAAAAATTATAAACAGTTTTTTAAAATTATGTCAAAAAAAAAGAGGTGAAATAAAGGCTTCTTTAATATCATCTAGAGAGCTGTCAGAACTTGAACTAGAGAGCATAAGTAAAGAGTTATCAGTATCAATGGGTTCTACCATTAAGTTTGATTATAAAATTGATAAAGAATTAATCGGAGGTCTGAAACTTCAGCTTGGAAGCTTTATGATTGATACTTCAATAAGAAACAAGTTAAAAAAATTTGAACAAAAGATGTTAGAGGATTAAAATGTCTATAAACCCTTCAGAAGTAACAAAATTATTAAAAGATCAAATTAAAAATTTCGGTGAAAAAGCTGAGATTTCTGAAATAGGAAAAATATTGTCGGTTGGCGACGGTATTGCACGAGTATATGGATTAGATAATGTTCAGGCAGGGGAGATGGTGGAATTTGATGATGGTTCAAAGGGTATGGCTCTTAATTTAGAAAATGATAACGTTGGGGTTGTAATATTTGGAGATGACAGAAATATTAAAGAGGGTGATACAGTAAAAAGGACCAATGCCATAGTAGACGTACCTGTAGGCAAAGAGCTTTTAGGTAGAGTCGTAGATGGTTTAGGAAACGCAATTGATGGAAAAGGTGCGATTTCATCAAAAAAAAGAAAAAGAGTTGAGGTGAAAGCACCTGGGATAATTCCTAGACAGTCTGTAAGTGAGCCAATGCAAACTGGTCTAAAGTCAATTGACTCCCTTATACCAATTGGTAGAGGGCAGAGAGAATTAATTATAGGTGATAGACAAACAGGTAAAACAGCTGTGGCTATAGATGCAATCATAAATCAAAAAAAAATTAATGAGTCTTCAGATGAGAAGAAAAAACTATATTGTGTGTATGTAGCGATTGGACAAAAAAGGTCAACAGTTGCTCAAATAACAAAAACTCTGGAAGAAGCAGGTGCATTAAAGTATACAACTATAGTAGCGGCCACAGCGTCAGATTCGGCACCACTTCAATTTTTAGCCCCATATACTGGTTGTACTATTGGCGAATACTTTAGAGATAACGGTATGCATGCGTTGATAGTATACGATGATCTTTCCAAACAGGCAGTAGCTTATAGGCAAATGTCTTTGCTACTTAGACGACCTCCGGGAAGAGAGGCGTATCCTGGTGACGTATTTTATTTACATAGTAGACTACTTGAAAGATCTGCAAAGTTGAGCGAGGCAAACGGAGGAGGATCTCTTACAGCTTTACCAATAATTGAAACTCAGGCAGGAGACGTTTCTGCTTATATTCCTACAAATGTAATTTCAATAACAGATGGACAAATCTTTTTAGAGACAGAACTATTTAACCAAGGAATAAGACCTGCAGTAAACGTAGGTTTATCTGTGTCACGTGTAGGATCCGCTGCTCAGACTAAAGCTATGAAGAAGGTAGCTGGCTCTATAAAGTTAGAACTCGCGCAATACAGAGAAATGGCCGCTTTTGCTCAATTTGGATCAGATTTAGATGCTTCTACTCAGCAACTACTGAATCGAGGAGCAAAATTGACCGAACTTCTTAAACAAGATCAGTACTCACCAATGACCGTAGCAGAGCAAGTAATATCAGTTTTCACAGGTGTAAAGGGATATTTAGATGATGTTGAATTAGATAAAATTAAGAAATTTGAAAAAGATATAATAGAAAAAATTAAATCTGAACAAACTGAAATAATAGATTCAATTCAATCTTCAGGAAAATTAGACGAAGAAACAGAAAAATCTTTATCAAAAATAATAGAAGAATATAAAAAAAATTAAAATATGCCTAGTTTAGACGATTTAAAAAAAAGAATAAAAAGTGTTAAATCAACACAGAAAATTACTAAAGCTATGAAAATGGTTGCAGCAGCAAAATTAAGAAAAGCACAAGAAAGCGCTGAAAAAGGAAGACCTTATAGTCAAAAAATGCAAGATATAATATTAAATCTCACACATTCAATCAACGATACACAAAATGCTCCTAAACTTTTAGTTGGAACTGGAAAGGATAAACAATATCTATGTGTTGTATTGACTGCAGATCGAGGCTTATGCGGAGGATTTAATTCAAATATTTGTAAACTTGCAAAATCAAACTTTAAAAAAATACTTGGAGAGGGAAAAAATCTAAAAATTATTACAGTGGGTTCTAAAGGCTTAGATCAAATTAAAAGAGATTATGGAAAATATGTAATTAAAAAATTTAGCTTTAAAAATAAGAAACAAATTTCATTTAATGAAGCAGATATTGTAGGGAAGGAGATTATAACTTTATTTAGTAAAGGTGAATTCGATAAGTGTATATTGTTTTATAACAATTTTAAAAATGTAATAACTCAAATTCCTCAAGCTCAGCAGTTAATTCCAGCTGAGGTAAAAAAAGCTGACGATAAAGCTAGCGATAGATTTCAATACGAATTTGAACCTGAAGAAGACGAAATCTTAGAAGATTTACTTCCTAAAAATATCTCTACACAAGTTTACAAGGCATTATTAGAGAATTCTGCAAGTGAACAAGGTTCAAGAATGACGGCCATGGATAATGCAACTCGTAACGCAGGAGATTTAGTAGATAAACTAACCATTAATTATAATAGGACTCGACAAGCATCAATTACTAAAGAATTAATCGAAATTATCTCAGGAGCGGAAAGTTTATAAAATATGAGTAAAAACGGAAAAATAACACAAATTATTGGAGCGGTTGTTGACGTAAACTTTGAAACTGAGTTGCCAGAAATTTATACAGCTCTCGAAGTACAAAACTCAGGGAACAAACTTATATTAGAAGTAGCACAGCATTTAGGTGAAAATGATGTCAGAACAATAGCTATGGATGCAACAGAAGGATTGAAAAGAGGTGACGAAGTTAAAAATACAGGCTCTCCTATAAGTGTGCCAGTTGGTCCAGAGACACTCGGAAGAATTATCAATGTTATTGGAGAGTCAATTGATGAAAAAGGTGAAGTAAAAACAAAAGAAAAATGGCCAATACATCGAGCAGCTCCAAAGTTTACTGATCAAGCTACAGAGACTGAGCAATTAGTAACAGGAATAAAAGTAATTGATTTATTAGCACCTTATGCAAAAGGAGGAAAAATTGGCCTTTTTGGTGGAGCAGGAGTAGGTAAAACAGTAACTATTATGGAATTAATTAACAACATAGCAAAAGCTCATGGTGGCTTTTCAGTTTTTGCCGGAGTGGGAGAACGAACAAGAGAAGGAAATGATCTATATCACGAGATGATAGAGTCAGGTGTTATTAAAACAGATGGCAAAGGATCAAAAGCTGCTTTAGTTTATGGACAAATGAACGAGCCTCCTGGAGCAAGGGCCAGAGTTGCTCTTACAGGTTTGACTGTAGCAGAATATTTTAGGGACAAAGAGGGACAAGACGTTTTATTTTTTGTTGATAATATTTTTAGATTTACACAAGCAGGTTCTGAGGTTTCTGCACTTTTAGGAAGAATACCTTCAGCAGTAGGTTATCAACCAACACTTGCTACTGATATGGGAAATCTTCAGGAAAGAATTACTTCTACTGACAAAGGTTCAATTACATCTGTTCAAGCTATTTATGTGCCCGCGGACGACCTAACAGATCCAGCACCTGCTACGTCTTTTTCACACTTAGACGCAACTACAGTGCTCTCAAGACAAATTGCTGAGATAGGAATATATCCTGCAGTTGATCCATTAGATTCTACTTCAAGAATTTTAGACCCAAGAATTGTGGGAGAAGAACATTATAGAGTTGCTAGAGATGTGCAAAGAATTTTACAAGCTTATAAATCTCTACAAGATATTATTGCTATTCTTGGTATGGACGAACTTTCTGAGGAAGATAAACTTACGGTAGCTAGAGCAAGAAAAATACAAAGATTTTTATCTCAACCTTTCTTTGTAGCTGAGGTATTTACAGGATCCCCAGGTAAACTTGTGGACTTAGATGATACCATCAAAGGCTTTGATGCTATTTGTAAAGGTGAATATGATCA